>Ga0180009_10002440_pt1 | contig 21884 bp, 13 predicted proteins | sample OS_PC_MetaG_FD_123537 | JGI IMG/M metagenome (GOLD analysis project Ga0180009, IMG submission 123537) | Groundwater microbial communities from the Aspo Hard Rock Laboratory (HRL) deep subsurface site, Sweden - OS_PC_MetaG | ecosystem: Environmental > Aquatic > Deep subsurface > Groundwater...
CAGGAAGGGGTTCCTGACGACGCAGTAAATACGCCCATCGTCGTCATCGCGAGGAGCGAGTCTTCGAGCGACGTGGCGATCTCTATGTCAATAAAGGCTATTGTGAAAGGTTGAGATTGCCACGCTCCCGTTGGTCGCTCGCAATGACGAATTCAAGGGCTTTCCAACAGGCTCTTTGTCTGGTGTGTCGAAACCACGCTCTGCGCTGTGCGCCTCGCTCAGTGGTTTCTAGCAACCGAGGTTATCAGAGTCGGTGCACATACATGTGCACCGACCATAATACGATCTACTGTTGCTGCTTCTTCTGAATTCTTGCCCAGGTGTCTTTGAGAGTCACCGTGCGGTTGAAGACAAGCTTGTCATCTGTAGAATCGGGATCGACGCAGAAATAACCGAGCCGTTCGAACTGAAATCTATCGCCCGGCTTTGAGCCTGCGATAGAAGGCTCCAGACGGCAAGATTCCAACACCTCAAGAGAGTCCGGATTCAAGTAGTCTTTGAAATCCTTGCCTTCTTCGACTGCCAGCGGATTCTCTTTTGTGAAAAGTTGATCGTACAGCCGCACCTCAGCCTTGATAGCATGCGCCGCCGAGACCCAATGCATGGTTGCTTTGACTTTGCGGCCATCAGGTGCCGATCCGCCTCGCGTCGCCGGATCATACGTACAGTGCAACTCGATTATCTCGCCAGTCTTATCGTCTTTGACAAAACTCTCGCACGTGATGAAATACGCATACCGCAACCGCACCTCGCGACCGGGAGAAAGTCGGAAGAACTTCTTCGGCGGATCTTCCATGAAATCATCACGCTCGATATAGAGGACTTTCGAGAACGGGACTTTGCGCGTCCCGGCAGCTTCGTCCTCGGGATTGTTGACGGCATCAAGCTCCTCGACCTTGTCATCCGGATAATTGTCGATCACGACTTTCAGAGGGCGCAGAACACCCATCACTCGCGAAGCGGTTCTGTTCAGGTCTTCGCGCAGAGTATGCTCGAGCAGCGCCAAATCAACCATACTGTCTCTCTTCGAAACTCCGATACGCTCGCAGAAGCGCCTGATCGATTCCGGCATATATCCAAGCCGGCGCATACCCGACAGCGTCGGCATGCGCGGATCATCCCATCCGCTGACACGTCCGTCCTCGACCAATAGCAGCAGTTTCCGCTTTGTAACCACCGTGTAACTCAAATTGAGGCGTGCGAATTCGATTTGCTGCGGATGGTGCACTCCCAACTGATCGAGAAACCAGTCGTAGAGCGGCCTGTGATCTTCGAACTCGACCGTACAAAGCGAATGCGTAATGCCTTCTATCGAATCAGAAAGGCAGTGAGTGAAATCATACATCGGGTAGATGCACCACTTGTCACCGGTGCGGTGATGCGATGCATGAACAATGCGATAGATCACCGGGTCACGCATGTTGAGGTTGCCTGACGACATGTCGATCTTAGCTCGCAGAGTACGCGACCCGTTCGGAAACTCTCCGGCACGCATGCGTTCGAAAAGATCAAGATTCTCCTCGACCGAACGATTGCGGTCGGGGCTCTCTTTGCCCGGCTCCGTAAGAGTTCCGCGATACTCTCTGATCTCATCGGCGTTTAGATCGCAGACGTATGCTTTACCGTCCTTTATCAGTTGCACAGCATATTCATATAGACGCTCAAAATAGTCCGAGGCGAAATATAGCCGATCATCCCAGTCCCAACCAAGCCAGCGTATGTCCTCCTTGATCGAGTCGACATATTCGACATCCTCTCTCGTCGGATTTGTATCGTCGAATCTCAGATTGCAGAGACCGTTGTAGTCGGCAGCTACACCAAAATCGATACAGATTGCCTTGGCATGGCCAATGTGCAGATATCCATTCGGCTCCGGTGGAAAGCGCGTGTGTACTTTGCTGTCGTTCCTGTTATTCTTCAGATCTTCTTCAACGATGGTCCGGACAAAATCGAGTCCTGGGCCAGATTCCGTATTGCCCGACTCCGCCGAATTCTTCCTCGCCGTTGATCTGTCATCATCAGAGTTCTTCGATTTCATGGCCTTTCTCGATTCAGGAGAATGTTTATCGCTGCCGTATATTTCATAATGAGACAACCCGGCGGCTCTATTGTTCCAAGTGTCAGAGTACGAAGCTAATACAAATTGGTTGCTCCTTCAACCCCAATCTTCAGGACTCGGTAAGATATATCTCGGTTTTCGATTCGAGCATCCGATAACGTAAATACGACCGGAACAAATATTTGAGAAACCGGTTACAGCTTCACGAAGAGGGGCACACTCCGCGAACGACATCCAGACAGTCAAAACATGTATTGTGAGGTGCTGGAAATGAAGGCAATATGGAATGGTGCGGTGATCGCCGATTCCGAAGATACTGTCGTTCTTGCTGGCAGCAGTTATTTTCCGCCGGAGTCAGTAAAAAACGAATTCCTGAGAAAGAGCCTGAGAACATCAATATGTCCATGGATAGGCGAGGCCACGTATTACGATGTGGTTGTAGATGGAGTTGCGGTGAAAGATGCAGCCTTGTCTTATCCGGACCCGAAACCGAAAGCAGTCTGTGTTCGAAATTACATAGCGTTCTTGAAAGGCGTGCAACTGGTTCTGTAGTCAGTCAGCATACAGCAACGGGCTATTCGATTGTTGCGGAATCGCTCGTGATGTCGTACTTCTTCATTCTATAGATGAGCACATGACGTGGCATCTTCAAGTATTTGGCTGCTTTGGTTCTATTCCAACCGCAGTTGTTGAGGGCATCGACTATGATCTTCCGGGTCGCTTCGTGATAAGTCAGTCTTTCCGGCTGGAGACTCGTACGCTCCGACGCACCGCCCGGTTTTGACATATCGAAATCATCAGGCAAGTCGCGGATTGTCAATGTATCCTCACCGCGCAAAATCACCATCCGCCCGATCAGATTCTCTAGTTCTCTGATATTGCCGGGCCAACTGTAGTTCGAGAGCGCTTCAACGAGGTCATCTTCGATACCGACAGGTTTGTCAGGACTATGCTTCCTCAGGAACTCCCTGATCAAAAGCGGTATGTCTTCTCTTCTCTCGCGAAGACTCGGTACATGCAGCGGGATTACATTCAGTCTGTAATACAAATCTTCTCTGAACCTTCCGTTGTCAATCGACTTCTTGAGATCGACATTGGTCGCAGCGATCACTCTGACATCGATATTGATCTTTCTCTCCGATCCAACCGGCTCGATGACTCGCTCCTGCAACACCCGGAGAAGTTTCACCTGCAATTCGGTTTCGAGTTCGCCGATCTCATCGAGCATGATTGTGCCGCCATCTGCGAGTTCGAATTTCCCTCTCTTATCACGGATAGCGCCGGTGAAGGCGCCTTTGACATGGCCGAACAGCTCCGATTCGATCAGGTCTCGTGGAATCGCGGCACAGTTGACTGCAACGTATTTCTTCGTAAGTCTCGGACTGAGATGGTGAATCTGCCGTGCAATCACTTCCTTGCCGGTGCCGGACTCTCCGGTCAACAGCACTGTAGCGTCATACGGCGCGATCTTCTCAACAGTTCTCATCAGCTCCTTGTATGATCTGGATACACCAACGATGTGCTTGAATTCGTCGCGCCCGCGCAGTTCTTCTCTGAGCTGCTTGTTTTCATCTTCGAGATTCCGAAACTTAAGAGCCTTTTCAATCGCCACGAAGAGCTCATCGTCATCGAATGGTTTCGTGAGATAATCAAACGCACCGAGTTTGACCGCCTTAACCGCCTGTGAAACGTCAGCGAACGCAGTGATGAGGATTACTTCGAGCTCAGGCTGGACTTTCTTTGCCCTCTCCAGAAGCTCGATGCCGTTCAGCTTCGGCATTTTCATATCCGTGAGAAGCACATCATAGCGGCTTTTGCCCAGCTCATCGAGCGCAACCTGCCCATCGGCAACGGCGGTCACATCAAACCCCTTGCGACGGAGCTTGAATTGAATCACGCGCCTTAGGGCGTCGTCATCATCTGCAAGCAACACTCTGACAGCCATTATGTCTCCTCGGATGGCGGAAACGAAATTCTAACCTCGGTACCCTTTCCCGATTTGCTCTCGATCCGTATCGCGCCGCCGTGGTCGTCAACAATGCTCCTTGCGATCGCAAGACCGAGACCGGTGCCTGCCGACTTGGTAGTATAGAACGGTTCGAACACTTTCTCCAGATCAAGCTGGTCAATCCCTTGTCCCGAGTCTTTGACGACCAGTTCAACGCGGTCTCCCGAACCGACTGCGAGCTTCACCTGAATCGTCGAACCCGAATTTGACGCCTCCAGAGCGTTGAGCATGAGATTCAGCATTAATTGGTGGATTTTTTCGGCATCGCCTTTGATGTGAATACTATCTGTAATCACGACATCTATTGCCACGCCTGCTGACTCAATTTGCGCATCGATTTGACGCAGACTTGCCACGACTGTTTTGCTGAGATTGATGCTTGTGAGTTCGGTCTTCCTCGGTCGCGCGAATGTCAGAAAGTCTCTAACCGTGCCGTCCACCCTCCTGATTTCCTTGAATGCAATCTCTCTGAATTCGTCCCTATCATTAGAGGGTGTAGTCTCGTCGGACATTATTTCGAGAGCGCCCTTGATCGAGGCGAGCGGGTTCTTGATCTCATGAGCAACTCCGGCCGCCATCCGGCCGATTGTCGAGAGCCGCTGCGCGCGTTCGAGTTCTAATTTGGTCTCACCGTGGCGACGGCGGATGTGCAGTTCCCGTTCGGTCAACGCTCCGGTCAGCAGAGCGATAGCAAAGTAGAAAACGATTTCGACCAGTTCACCGGAAAGATCAGTAGGATGCTGTCTGGGCAGAAAGATAAATGGCATCACTGCAGCCGATATGATTGCTGCAGTCACGAGTCCCCCTCGCACGCCGAACCAGACAGCGGCTATCGCGATCGGGATATAGCAGAATCTGCCATGGATAGCATGTATCCAGCCTGCGTGGCCAAAGATATTCTCAAGTACCAGGCCGTAGTGGATCGCAAGAGTCAACGCGACCAGCAGGCCGAGGAAACCTATCTTGTAATACTTGACTTTCAATGCTACTTTGGTCAGATCATCTCCCATGCATCACAGTGATAGTAAATTCTGTGCCAGAAGATCAATACACTCGCCAGGGTCTCTCTATGATCTTTCCTGCATGTGTGTTGAAGGGGCCCAGACATCGTCATCTCTGAGAGCGAAGCGTGGCAATCTCCACGTTCACTATAGCTTTGATCGACATTGAGATCGCCACGTCGCTCCACTCCTCGCGATGACGGATTTTGCGATGCGCATGACCGTTTCAACCAGCCCGCGCGCAAGCCTCCTGCAAGGGCAACCTCTCGGATCTGTATCTCAGCTGGCAACTCTATCCCTCAATATTGAAGAAAAATGAACAATATTCTGTACTCAATCAACAATATTCTTCACTCTACAGTTCCTCGATAGAATAGTAAATTCGTAACCCATTGATATACAACGGATATTGCAGCGATTCTTGTATTGGCACGCTTGTTGATCTTATGTCTTGGCGTGATGAGATACGCAATATCAAGAAGACTGGCCTCTGCATTAGTTTTGGCTCTCGCAGTCATCAACTTCGGCTTGGCCGATACGAGTGCCGCGTCGGAGAAAGATGATGCGATGGCACTCGCGAGAGAAACCGGTTCCGGCTACTCCGATTCGAAGGCAGCGATGCTTCGACCGGGTGTATCACTCAACGATTTTCTCATCTACGGTGCACTCAACAATCCCGGTCTGAAGGCAGCTTATTACAATTGGGTTTCGGAGTTGGAGAAGGTCGCTGTTGTTGGAGGATTGCCTGATCCGACCGTCTCATACGGTTACTTCATAAAGAATGTCGAGACGAGAGTCGGCCCGCAGAACCAGCGTTTCGGGATTAAGCAATCAATACCATGGTTCGGAACACTCGGGAAGAGGGGAGATGCCGCATTCGAGTTGGCACAGGCAGCGTATCAGAATTATCAGTCCGAAAAGCTGCGGCTTTTCTATAGTATCACCCGTGCCTATAACGATTACTACTATCTTGGAAGAAATGTCGAGATTGCGTCAGACAATTTGGAGTTGCTCAAACTCTGGGAGTCTGTTGCGACGACCAAGTACAAGGCTGGGATCAGTCCGTACGCCGATCTCATCAAGATCCAGGTGGAGCTCGGAAAGCTCGACGATCAATTGACAAGCCTGGAGGAGATGAAGCGACCGCTGGAGTACAAGCTTCGCTCGGCGTTAGGGCTTCCTGACTCGTTGCCCCTGCCTGCTCCGACCTCAATTGCAAACAGCGAGTTTATTGCAGAGAGAGATTCTGTAACGATCTGGGCGCTCCGGCACAATCCGAACCTGAATGCCCTAAATCATCTGTTGAGCAAGGAGAAAATAGAGATCAGCCTTGCGAACATTGCACGTCTGCCCAATTTCACACTGGGAGCCGACTACATAGAGACGGGCGAGGCAGTGAATCCGGGGCTCGCTGAGAGTGGAAAAGATCCATGGATGGTCAGTGTTAGTCTCAATGTGCCCATCTGGTTCGGCAAGAACAATGCCCGCGTCAGGCAGGCTCAGGCGCGCAGAGATGCCGCCGAGAACCGGCTCGCAGACTCCAGGAATCAGATCGAAGCATATATCAGCCGGGTGTTGTTCGAATATGAAGATGCTGTCAGGAAGATCGGATTGTATGAGGATGGTCTGATTCCGAAGGCGGAACAATCTCTTAACGCATCCTATACCGCTTACCAATCTGGTGAATCAGATTTCCTGAACCTCCTCGACGCACAGCGCGAGTTGCTTGAATTTCAACTGAATCTCGAAAAGGCGAGAACTGACGCATCCACAAAACTAGCAGAAATCGAAATGACAATCGGAAAAGACATAAGTAACCCAATCAGTAAATCTCCAATCAAGTAGCGAAAGGAAGACTGCTATGAGAAAGTCCCAAATCATGATTCTGATGCTCTCTATGTTTGCTCTTCTTGCAGTATCTGCATTTGCAGGAGAGGTAAAGAAAGAGAGTGCGGAGAAGAAGCCGATCGAGCTGCATGCTCAGACTCTTTGTCCGGTGATGGGCGGCAAGGTTGATTCGACGGCATATACAGATATTCAGGGACAGCGCGTGTACCACTGCTGCCCGGCATGCTCAAAGACTCTGAAGTCTGATCCTGACAAGTATTTCAAGAAGGCTGCCGCTGAAGGCGTGCTCTTTGAGAATGTTCAGGCGACCTGTCCGGTGTCGGGTAAGGAGCTCGGCGAAAAGAGCGTGTTCACAGATTACGAAGGCCGTCGCGTCTATTTCTGCTGTGAAAAATGCCCGGTGGAATTCGCCAAAGATCCGCAGAAATGTCTGGCCAAGCTCGATCAACCGGTAGAGACCGAAAAGGCGAGCAAAGCAGAGAAGACACAGAGTCACGAAGGACATGATCACTAATATTTTGTTGCAGGTAGGGAGAAAGCGATGACAGACTCAGATAAGAAGAGATTCTCAGACTGGATATCACTCATACCACGTCGAGGTGCGGGCCTCGTCGTATTTATCCTGATAGTCGTCATTGCTTTCTCCCTTGGTCTTATGCTTTCCGGTGGCGACGACGGACAGCTTGCGCAATCAGCAGTGCACGATCACGATGGCGAAGTCGCCAAGCAGCCCACCATCTGGACATGTTCGATGCACCCGCAGATCAAACTCCCGAAGCCGGGCAAGTGCCCGATTTGCTTCATGGATCTCATTCCGCTTGAATCTGGCTCCGGTGACGGTCTCGATCCGAATCAACTGAGAATGACAGAGGCTGCCAAGCAACTGGCGCGTATCGAGACAACACCCGTCGTGCGCGATTATGCGTCAGCCGAAATCAGGATGGTCGGCAGGATAGCGTATGACGAGACCAAAGTAGCCGTCATTTCCGCAAGAATTCCGGGGCGTATCGACCAGCTCTACGCCGACTACACCGGCCTCAGGGTTGCGAAGGGCGATCACTTGGTGAAGCTTTACTCGCCGGAACTTCTCAGCGCGCAGGAGGAACTGATTCAGGCAAAGAGAAGCGTCGAGGGACTGCGCGTCAGAGGTGGAGTGCTCTTGTCGACGGCAATCACTACTCTCGATGCAGCTCGCGAAAAGCTGAGCCTCTACGGCCTGCCCAAATATCAGATCGACGAAATCGAGGAGAGAGGAACAGCCGCTGAGAATTTGACAATCTATGCCCCGATCGGTGGTACCGTTATTCACAAGAATGCAACCGAAGGAATGTATGTTCAGACAGGAACAGATATCTACACGATTGCCGATTTGAAGAAGCTCTGGGTTCTGTTCGATGCCTATGAATCCGACCTGCCATGGCTTCGTATTGGACAGACGGTCAAATTCGCGTCACCATCATTCCCCGGTGAACAATTCGACGCAACGATTTCATTCATTGATCCAATCGTAGATCAGAAAACCCGTACGATCAGTGTGCGCGCGATAGCAGATAATACTGGTGATAGACTGAAGCCCGATATGTTCGTCAGCGGTGTTGTTAAGTCAAGTCTCGATGAGCATGGCAAGGTTGCCGACCAAAGCGATCGAGCACTTGTAATTCCGGCATCGGCACCGCTTCTCACCGGCAGCAGGGCAATTGTATATGTTCAAGTATCGGATGACGATGGTCCGGTGTTCGAAGGACGCGAGGTCGTACTCGGACCGAGAGCCGGTGAGCTCTACACCGTCAAATCGGGATTGGTCGAAGGAGAGCTTGTTGTCAGCAACGGCGCCTTCAAGATCGACAGCGAACTTCAGATACATGCAAAACCGAGCATGATGTCGCCTTCCGGAGGAGGTGCGCTGCCGCATGAGCATGATCAGTCAGCACCCATGGCTGCAGATATGATGGATCCCGAGGCTGTGTCGCACATAATAGAATCTCCGGCATTGGAGACTCTAACTCCCGTCTTCGATGCTTACTTCGAAGTGCAAATGGCGCTGGCATCCGATGATCCAGTGGCTGCATCAGAATCATACGCGAAACTCAGGGGAGAGGTTAGCTCGGTCGATATGTCGCTGTTTGATGGGGAAACACACATGCAGTGGATGTCACTCTCGGACAGCATCGTCACCTACTCCAGGAAGGCCAGTGAGACTAAAGATATTGATCAATTGCGTGATGCGTTTTATCACGTCTCCAAAGCCATGATTGATTTGGAAGAGGGCTTCGGCCATTCTGACAATCGAGATTACTTCCTCACTTTCTGTCCGATGGCGCGTGACAACAGAGGTGCGTACTGGTTGCAGACAGTCGACACAGTCTACAATTCTTTCTATGGTGCAATGATGCTTCGCTGTGGTGAAATCAAGGGAGCGTTACCTTCCAATCCGGCGAGTGACAAGTAGATCATGAGTGAACACATCGACAAGAATAAACAGAGCAGGCACTCCCCAATCGATCGGGTGATCAAATTCTGCCTTGAAAACAAACTCGTTGTGCTCCTCGCCACGCTGTTCTTCATAGCGTGGGGAATCATTGTGGCGCCGTTTGACTGGAATATCCAGGCCATCCCGCGCTATCCGGTTCCGGTGGATGCTATCCCCGATATCGGAGAGAATCAGCAGATTGTCTTCACCGAATGGATGGGACGGTCGCCGCAGGATGTCGAAGATCAGATATCGTATCCGCTGACAGTCTCACTGCTCGGCGTGCCGGGCGTGAGGACAATCAGGAGCTACTCGTTCTTCGGCTTCTCGTCGATCTACGTGATCTTCAAGGATGATGTCGAATTCTACTGGTCTCGCTCGCGGATTCTCGAGAAGCTCAACTCGCTTCCCGCCGGTACCCTGCCGGACGAGGTGCAGCCTGCTCTAGGACCAGACGCTACTGCACTCGGACAGGTCTTCTGGTACACACTCGAGGGCAGAGATGAACGCGGCAATCCGACCGGCGGCTGGGATCTTCACGAACTGCGATCCATTCAGGACTGGACTGTGCGCTATGCGCTGCAATCAGCCGATGGCGTAGCTGAAGTGGCTTCGATCGGCGGGTTTGTTCAGGAATACCAAATCGATGCCAATCCTGACGCTATGAAATCATACGGCGTCACGCTGTCTGATCTATTCATGGCCGTGAAATCCTCCAACATCGATGTTGGCGCAAGAACGATCGAAATCAACAAAGTCGAATATGTCATTCGCGGTCTCGGCTTCATCAAGGAGCTCGCAGACATCGAGAACACTGCCGTCACATCGCGCGACAATGTCCCGATTCGCATCAAAGATGTCGCGACTGTATCGCTCGGACCAGCCATGAGACGCGGAGCCCTGGACAAAGGCGGGGCAGAGGCTGTCGGAGGTGTAGTTGTTGTCAGACATGGTGCAAATCCGCTTGCTACAATAACCAATGTTAAAGCTAAGATCGCGGAAATATCGCCGGGGCTGCCAAAGAAGATACTTGGTGATGGCAGCACATCGCAGGTCAGTATCGTACCGTTCTATGATCGAACCGGATTGATTTATGAAACTCTCGGGACTCTCAATACCGCACTCGTTGACGAAATTCTCGTGACCATGATTGTCGTGATCCTGATGGTGATGCACTTGAGAGCATCAGCGTTGATTTCTGGATTGCTACCGTTGACGGTACTGATGGTTTTCATTGCAATGAAGGTATTCAAGGTAGATGCCAACATTGTCGCCCTCTCGGGTATCGCAATTGCAATCGGTACGATTGTCGACATGGGTATTGTTGTCAGCGAGAACATTCTCAGGCACCTGGAGAAAGCTCAGCCGGGTGCTGATCGATTGCAGGTCATATTCCAGGCTGCATCCGAGGTTGGAGGTGCGGTCCTGACTGCCATCTCTACAACTGTAATTTCATTCCTTCCTGTATTCACAATGCAAGCTGCGGAAGGCAAGCTTTTCAAGCCACTGGCCTATACGAAGACTTTTGCGCTCATTGCATCGGTCATAGTCGCAATGACGATCATCCCGCCGCTGGCTCACATGTTGTTCACAGCCAGTGAATCAAGACTGAAATCTCGAAGGCTTCTACCTATCGGACTCGCTATTGGCGCATTAACGCTCATGGTCTGGTCATTCTGGTTGGCGGGTGTATTGCTATTGATTATGGCCGCGTACCAGGCATTCAAGAATCACATTCCAGAGCGCTTTCGAGAGAAAATACCGACCATCACGAACTATATCATAGTCATCATCATCGGTGCACTGCTCGCCGAACATTGGAGGCCACTCGGTTACCAGGTCGGGATAGTCGGCAACTTCGTTTTTGTCGCTCTGCTGCTCGGTGGGATTCTGTTTCTGGTGCAAATGCTGATAAGAGCTTACGAACCAATCTTGAGATGGTGCCTGGCTCACAAGAAGCAGTTTCTCGTATTACCTTTGTTACTGTTGTTACTCGGTACCACGATTTGGCTTGGTTTTGACAGCATATTCGGGTTCATGCCCGGCTGGATACGATCAACCGCACCATATATTGATGTCAATCACGCGTTCCCGGGTCTCGGCAAAGAATTCATGCCTGATCTTGACGAAGGATCGTTCCTCTACATGCCGACTACCATGCCGCATGCCTCGATAGGTGAAGTGCTCGATGTGCTGCAACTCCAGGACAAGGCTTTCAGCAGTATACCGGAAATCGAAACTGTCGTTGGCAAGCTCGGCCGCGTCGACAGTCCGCTCGACCCGGCGCCGATCTCGATGATCGAAACAGTCATAAATTACAAACCGGAATACAGGGTTGATGAGAATGGCAGGGTGCTGAGATTCAAGCACGATGAAGCAGCCGATGAGTTCGCGCGTGATGAATTCGGAGAATTGATCCCCGACAAGAACGGCGAACCGTATCGACAATGGCGCGATCATATAAAATCACCTGATGATATCTGGAAAGAAATTGTCAATGCTGGCAAGATCACGGGCACAACTTCAGCTCCGAAACTTCAGCCTATCGCAACTCGTCTTGTCATGCTTCAATCAGGAATGCGCGCGCCGATGGGTGTCAAAGTTAAAGGTCCCGATCTCGAAACGATAGAGAAAGTCGGGCTGGAGATAGAGAAGTATCTGAAAGATGTGCCGTCAATCGAATCGAACACAGTCATAGCCGACAGGATTGTCGGCAAGCCATATCTCGAAATCGAAATCGACCGCGAGGCGATCGCGCGCTACGGGATATCTGTCCGGCAGGTGCAGGACATAATTGAAGTGGCTATAGGCGGCAAGAAACTGACCACGACAGTCGAAGGGCGTGAGCGGTATCCGGTTAGAGTGCGGTATCAGAGAGAATTGCGTGGGACATTGGAAGACCTGGGTGATGTTTTGATTCCGGCGCCGGAGGGTGTACAGATTCCACTCACACAACTCGCAACGATGAATTTCGTCAGAGGTCCGATGGTCATCAAGTCGGAGGATACATTCCTCGTCGGTTACGTTATCTTCGACAAGAAGCCGGACTATGCAGAAGTGGACGTCGTGCAGGATGCAGAGGAGTATCTCAGCGAGAAGATCAAGACTGGTGAGCTCGAAATACCCGCGGGAGTCAGCTACGCATTTGCCGGAAGCTATGAAAACCAGGTCAGATCAGAGAAGAAACTGAGAATTGTATTGCCCCTTGCGCTCTTTCTGATCTTTATGATCCTCTACTTCCAATTCAGACGAGTCTCGACAAGCCTTCTGGTTTTCTCGGGAATATTCGTTGCATGGTCGGGCGGATTTCTGATGCTATGGCTCTACGGACAGGATTGGTTTCTCAATTTCACGATTCTTGGGATCGACTTCAGAGAGCTGTTCCAGGTGAGGCAACTCAATCTCTCGGTAGCGGTATGGGTCGGATTCCTCGCGCTGTTCGGGGTCGCAAGCGATGACGGCGTGATTATATCGACCTATCTCGATCAGATATTCGCGCGCAGAAAGCCGAGTACAGTTGCTGATATCAGGGAGGCGACAGTGGCCGCAGGCAAGCGGAGAGTACGCCCCGCATTGATGACCGTTGTAACGACAATTCTCGCGCTGCTCCCCGTTCTGACCTCGACCGGAAAAGGTGCAGACATCATGGTACCGATGGCGATACCATCGTTCGGCGGTATGACTGTGGTGATTATAACGATATTCGTCGTGCCCACGCTGTACTGCGCGCTCGCAGAGCGAAGGCTGACGAAGTCATTCCGGAAGCAGAGCTTAGATCCGGCCACACACAACGATCGATCTAATGCACCGTAACATTTCGGTCGCTGGGAGCGAGGGGCGGCATGAGGATTGCCTCGCCTCTTGAAGGCCCGGTCGAAATCAGCGCGACGGTCGCACCGGTGAAATCTTCGATGAACCGCACATAATCCTGAGCTTTGCGCGGAAGATCAGATATATCAGTTACGCCCACGGTCGATGTTTCCCAGCCGCCGAACTTCCTGTAAATCGGATCGGCATTAGACAGATCGTAGCACGAGAATTTGCAAGCAGAGTTCACTGTGTCATTTGTCTTATAGCCTGTGCACACATGAATCTCGCTCAAATGATCGAGGACATCGAGCTTCGTGATCGTCAGATAATTTATTCCATTTATGGCCACTGATCGCTTAAGGAGATTCAGATCGAGCCATCCGCATCGGCGTGGTCGTCCTGTCGTCGCACCGAACTCTTTTCCCTGTTCCTGAATCGACACGCCGATTTCGTCACACAGCTCTGTCGGGAACGGCCCCGCACCAACCCGGGTCGTGTAGGCTTTGACGACACCGTAGATTTCGTCAACATAGTAAGGCGGAATGCCGAGCCCGGTCATGATACCGCCGACGGTCGTATTCGAAGAAGTCACATAGGGATATGTTCCGAAGTCGATATCGAGAAATGTTCCCTGCGCGCCTTCAAACAGAATCGACTTACCTTCCCGGCGCGCGTCGTGCAGGAACGAGCTTCCATCGACGGCGCTCTCTGCAAGACGCTTGCCACACTCGATCAGCCGCTCATGCAGATGGTTTACATTGGCGTCAGCTTCGGATGAAAAGCGGTCGATAACATCGGCCTTCATTCTGAAGTTGGCCTCAAGTTTCTCTTTCAGTTTTTGTGGATAGAAAAGATCGAATACACGAATGCCGCATCGTGAGTACTTGTCCGTGTACGTCGGACCAATGCCTCGAAGAGTCGTTTCAATCTTCTCCGATCCGCGCCCCTCCTCATTGCCCTGTTCCGTCCATTTGTGATACGGCAGCACGAGATGCGCCAGTCCCGATACGAGTACGCGTCCGTCGGTATCGATGCCCTGAGAGTTGAGTTCATCGGTTTCGAAAAAGAGTTGATCGAGATCGATAACGACGCCATTGCCGATCAGACAGGTGCAGCCTTTGTGGAGAATTCCCGAAGGTATCAGATGGAGGATAAACCTCCTGCCATCGATTATCACGGTGTGTCCCGCATTGGCCCCGCCCTGACATCGTGCGACGATATCTGAAGCCTCGGAAAGGATATCTACTACTTTGCCCTTCCCTTCATCACCCCACTGGGTTCCGATTACTGCGCGATTAGGCATGATTCCTCCGTATCTATTTTGTCTGACTATCTATCCAACTCAGGAGTTCATTTTTCCCGCGTCCGGTTTTGGCAGAGAAAACCAGAGGCTCCATCCCGACTGTGAGAACGAGCGACTTCTTTGCTTCGACAATACTCTTTGAAAGAAGATTACCGGAGAGCTTGTCGGCCTTTGTCAGCACAACCACATACACCAATCCGTTCTCGTTCAGCCACTCGTTGAGCTCCTGATCGAGCGGAGTCGGTGGATGGCGGCTGTCGACCAGGTGCACAAGTCCCCTGAGCTTGTCGTTGTTCACCAGATATGACTCAATGAGCTTGCCCCACTGCCGGCTGATCGATTTCGACACCTTCGAGTAGCCGTATCCGGGAAGGTCAACAAACATGATATTCGCGTCGGTCATGAAGAAGTTGACTGCCCGCGTTTTGCCGGGAGTCTGCGAAACTTTCGCGACATTTCTAATGCCGACAAGCCTGTTGAGCAGGGAAGACTTTCCAACATTGGATCGCCCCGCAAATGCTACTTGTGGGTATGGTTCGGCTTTGAAGTCTTTAGGTTTTACAACAGAGTAGAGGTATTCGCAGTTCTTAATCTTTAGCATGATGACCGTTCTTGCCGAAGACGATCCTCAGTACTTCCGAAGCTGTTCTGACTTTATGGATCTTAAGCCCGCTCAGGAGTTCCTTCGGGAGTTCCTTTATGTCTTTCTCATTCTTTCTGGGACAGATTATCTCTTTGATACCCGCGCGTTTGGCGGCGATAAATTTCTCGTTAAGTCCACCGACAGGGAGCACGTCACCCATCAGCGTGATCTCGCCGGTCATTGCAACATCGGTCCTGACCGGTTTCTCGGAAAACGCCGACACGAGCGCTGTCAGGAGCGAGATTCCCGCAGAGGGTCCGTCCTTTGGCACAGCGCCTTCAGGGATGTGCACGTGCACTTCTCTATCTTTGTAGAAATCCGGTTTCAGCTTCAGTTTGCGAGAATTGCTCCTGATGTAGGACAGCGCCGCATTCGCCGACTCTTTTATCACATCGCCAAGTTTGCCGGTTAGGGTCAGTTTCGAAGCCCCATCCATCAGCGAGACTTCTATTGGCAGAATCTCACCGCCGTGCGATGTCCACGCGAGTCCGACCGCTCTTCCAACTCTCGGCCTCACGCCAACTTCGAGTTCTGTATAGCGGGGTGCTCCGAGATACCGCGTGAGGTCCTGCTTTCGTATTGTGAATGCTTTCCGATTCCGGGAGATAACATGTTTCTCAGCGATCTTTCTGAATAAAGACGCGATCAGTCTTTCCAGTTCACGCACACCGGCTTCGCGCGTATAATCGCGCACAACAGTCATGATAGCGTTATCAGGGATGTTGATCTTGAGCTTCTCTACACCGAGTTCGAATCTCAGCTTGGGGATCAGATATTTCTTGGCGATCTCGAGTTTCTCGAAATCAAGATAACCCGGAAGATGAATTACTTCCATCCTGTCGAGCAGTGCGACAGGGATTCCGTGCAGTGTGTTGGCGGTTGTCAGAAATAACACCTTCGATAAATCATACTCGACTTCAAGGAAGTGATCGACGAAGGTGCTGTTCTGCTCAGGATCGAGCACTTCAAGCAGCGCAGACGACGGGTCTCCTCTGAAGTCAGCGCCAATCTTGTCGACTTCATCGAGAAGGAACACTGGATTCGAAGATTCGGCCTTCTTCAAAGATTGAATGATCCGTCCGGGAAGGGCGCCGATGTATGTGCGTCTGTGCCCACGAATCTCGGCCTCATCGCGCACGCCTCCAAGCGACATGCGAACGAATTTCCTGTTGAGCGCACCCGCTATCGACTTCCCGACAGATGTCTTGCCGACTCCGGGAGGTCCAACGAAACAGAGAATCGGTCCCTTGGCGGAACGAATCAGCTGTAGCACGGCGAGATGTTCCCGGATTCGTTTCTTCGCCTTATCCAGACCGAAATGATCGGCATCGAGTATCGCCGACACTGCCCTAAAGTCAGTCCTGTCTTCAGTATGAATTCCCCATGGCATTCCAAGCAGCCAGTCAAGATACGATCTGACGACTGTGGCTTCCGCCGAATAGGGGTGCATCTTTCTAAGTCTGTCTATTTCATCAGTGGCCTTTTCCATCGCCTGGTCGGTTACACTGAGCTTCTTGAGCTTACGAACATATTCATCCGCCTCGGCTTGGTTATCTTCACTCTGGCCGAGTTCTTCCTTGATAGCGCGCAACTGGTGCTGAAGGTAGAATTCGCGCTGGCTCTTGGACAATGACTCCCTGACCGAACCATCAATCTTCTCCTCGATTTTCAGGATCTCGATTTCAGACTTGAGGATGTCTGTCAGTAGCTTCAGATGCGTTCTAAGATAATTCACTTCGAGGAGCTTCTGCTTGACACTGACCTTGAGGAGGGCGTGCGCACTGACAGTATCACCTAACCTCTGAGGGTCCTCGATATTCGAGAGATACAGCAAGACTTCATCGGGTATTCGACGGTTTAGTTTGATGTATTCTTCAAAGTGCGTCACCATTAGTCTGGCGAGAGCTTCGATTTCAGATTCAGCTTTGCCGACCTTGGGGGTGAATGGCGTGCCTCGGATAACAGCGAAATGCTCGGTATCCAGGTACTCAGTCACCTTGGCCCGTGTAATTCCTTCCACAAGCACCTTAAGCATGCCGTTGGGTAGCTTCATAACCTGAAGAATCCGGGCTATGGTTCCGACGCGATAGATGTCTTTTTCGGCAGGCTCCTCTACCGATGAACGCTTCTGCGTGCAGAGAAAAACCAGTTTCTCCTTGACCATCGCCTCTTGCAGGGCGTCGATTGAAAAGTGACGCCCAAGAAGCAGCGGATAGACCATATAGGGGAATATCACCACATCCCTGAGCGGGAGCAGCGGCAATAGGGGCGGAATCTTTATCTCTTCTGAATTATGTGTGATTTGCATCATTCATCACGCGCTTTTGCGCTGCCGCTTTCTCGGCTCAAGGATCGGCGGCTTCTTCTCTTTGACAACTTCTTCAGTAATGATGCACTTGCCAATGCCCTTGTGCGACGGGATATCATACATAATCTCGAGCATTGTCTCCTCGATGATCGATCTCAATGCGCGCGCACCTGTCTTCCGCTTCTCTGCGAGCTTCACGATGGCATCCAGCGCCTCCGAGGTAAATTCGAGTTTCACGTTTTCCATCTCGAAAAGCTTCTCGTACTGTTTTACGAGAGCGTTCTTCGGTTCTGTGAGAATCGCCAACAGCGCCTCTCTCGGCAATTCGTGAAGCGCACTTACGATCGGCAGTCGCCCTACCAGCTCAGGAATCAAGCCGTACTGAAGCAGATCCTCTGGCTCCGTCATTTCAAGAAGTTCGCCAATGTTCTTGTTCACGAGATTCGTGGATGGCGCATTGAATCCGAGTTGCTTTCTGCCAGCACGCCTCGCCACTATTTTCTCAAGGCCGTCGAACGCCCCGCCACAGATGAACAGGATATTTCTTGTGTCAACCTGGATGAATGCCTGCTCCGGGTGCTTGCGCCCCCCCTTCGGTGGTATGGAAGCGACTGTCCCTTCAAGTATCTTCAGCAAAGCCTGCTGCACTCCCTCGCCAGAGACATCACGTGTGATTGACGGATTCGCGTCCCTGCGGGAAATCTTATCTATCTCATCAATGTAAATAATACCGCGCTCTGCCTTGGAAACATCGTGATCCGCCGCCTGCAGCAAACGGACTATTATGTTCTCGACATCCTCACCGACATACCCAGCCTCGGTCAACACAGTGGCGTCGGCGATAGTGAACGGCACTGACAGCATCTTTGCAAGTGTCTGCGCCATCAGCGTTTTACCGGTCCCGGTTGGCCCTATCAGCAGAATATTACTCTTGTCCAATTCTACTTCGGCCGACTTGTCCGGAAAGAAAACACGCTTATAGTGGTTGTAGACTGCCACGGCTATGGTCTTTTTCGATTTGTCCTGTCCAATAATATACGTGTCGAGGAATTCCTTGACCTCCGCCGGCTTGGGCAATTTAAACGGCTCAGTCCTGGTTGCCTTCTGCTTCTCGGTCGTAAGTACATCAGTGCAGAGACCGACGCACTCATCGCAAATGAACGCATTGTAGCCGGAGAAGAGCCTCTGAACACTCTGGGCAGGCTTGCCACAGAAATTGCAGCGTTTTTCTTCCATTTTAGATCACACCTCTACTAAGCTCACAAAAAACTGGGCAGACCGTCTGGTGGTCAGCCCAGTTGATAAATCTACAGATGTCCTAGCCCGGAATCAAGCCTTTTTTTCGAAAACCTTTCTTTCTCATACTGAACTGATCTCAACTGCCATAATGAGCTTTCTACGTATCGCAAAGAAAGATGCGTCCGGTATGGGGCCGATTTGTTCCACTACTTATCCATCGCTTTGCTCACTTGCAGAAGATCATTTGTCCGTCCACGGGATGTTCGCGCCACTGCACCTAATGATAAAGCCGGAAGACCAGGAGATTCCTGAACTTCTCTCAGTAAGAAGTCAGCTTTGTATCTACTCTGCAGTTCTAAAATAGTCCACTACGACCAGCTTGTAACTTATTGCGTCACTTATAGTTATTGCACTTTTACAAAAAGGGGAGCAATTAGTTCGAACCATTATCCGCCTCAGGTGACGTTGCATGTCCTTTTTCGAGAGGCGGATTCACTTGGCTGTGAATTCATAGATTACCGAACGCACACTGGCTTCCGAAATGTATGCCTTACTATACCTGCACATTCAGAGAATTCTTCAATCAAAGCTGATACTACATCGCTCTGGGCGTAATGTTTCTCATTCTGTAGACATTGTCGACTCCGGTCCACTGGCGATTCACGCCCTGCAGATCACATCACAACTGAAACAACTGATTGAATAATCACATCCGTTCGTGCCAAGATCATATCGACCAGCTCTTAGCATCAAAGCCCGGTTGGATCTTAAAACACTCTCCAAAATCCTTCTGACCGGCCAAGATCGTCGGAACGCTTAAGTACTCCCAGAGGTCTCGGTTAGTTTCCGCAAACAATGGCGCAAGCTCCTCTCGGTAACCTAAGTCTTACCATCGAGTTTAACCTCGAATCTAGTCGGCTTCAGGGTGAAGCGCATTCAATGCCTTCAAATAAAGTACGCAGCTAAGGAAACACCACTTAATACACTACCCATCGCGTTGCCTCATAGCAAAAGGTAACCGAGGGGTCATTGACAATACCTCTTGACACTTATTGCGGGCTTGGGTATTTTGAAATAGCGTAATCCTCACAGATATAGCACCGCACTTTCATCTCATCAAACCGATGGTAGATCGGTTTCTGTGCCCAGATACTGTTCACACCATTTTCAAGGAGTTTATTATGTACTGCAATTGGAACAAGAAATGGGAGCAATATGGAATTGTAGGTCGTATACTGCTCATTATGATCGCCTGTGCTTTTTGGCTTCACACCGATACTGTATTCGGACAATATGAGATCTCGCTGGAGATTCCGACAGAGCTGAAACACCTGATGATCAACAATACAGTGACAGGCGTTTACGAGATGGTCGACTACAACACTGTTACCTTGCGGGTAAGGCTGGTAGCGGAGGTAAATACCTATGTGACGTCTCCGAATCACACAAACATTGGCAGCTATGCGATAAGAAATCAAGCGGTCACGTTTCACATCCAGAGAGAAGACGGAACAGAGCGGCCGACGCAGACAGCCCACACCGATGCCGACGGTTGGGCAGAAGATACAGTCTGGAATCTACCAGTCGAGCAGGACTGCGCGATTCCACCATGCTGGGAGATGTATACTTTCTGGGCCGAATATGATGGCAGTGAATGCACTTATACAGCCAGCTATCCGATATACTATGGACCTTCCACATCAGACCCCGACTCCATGCTTCTGGCTGACTACAACGCTCCGATGCCACTGCCACCCGAGCTTGATTGGGCTGGTGGTATTGTGCATAGCACTGTTGGAGCAACGCTTATAGTCCCGGGCGGCGCAATCGCCTTCGGAGACACCATGATCGTGACTATAGATCCAGTCTTGAATATTCCCCCACCTTATGGCATACCGCCGCAATTTGAGCCTGTGGCTTACGCGCGCGACCTAAGCGAGACTGGGAATCTCTTTGAAAAGAAGGTTCTCTGCGTGATACCCTACGGCCCGTCCGATATATGGAACGTGGGTGAACTGAGTCAGATGATGTTCTTCTTCGACCCGAATTTGCCTGCCTGGCTGCCATTTACAGACTACTGGATCGACCCTGACAACCATTCGATCACTTTTTTGACAGATAACTTCACAGTTTTCGGAGCCGCTGGCGAACCGGACGGAGACTTCGATAACGTCTCGAATGATGACGAGGAGACTCTTCACAACACAAATCCAGATCTGGCCGACACGGACGGTGATCTCCTCAGCGATGGTGAGGAGTTGCTTACATATCATACAAATCCTACAAATGTTGATAAAGACGGCGACGGTTACAGCGACAGCGACGAAATCGCTACCGGCTCGGATCCTAACAACAAATACCACACCGAGGTATGCCCTCCGGTTTTCACTGACGCTTTCACAGATTGTTCCATTGACAACTGGCAAGTGTCGCAATCAGAGGGCACCATCCAGGCAACCGAAGATGCATTCGTGACCTATGGCTGTGGAGTAAGGATGAATTCCAAAGGCAGTGGATATGCATACGCCAGGAGTCCCGACATTGGCCTGAACACGGAACAGGAATACCACGTAGTGCTTCACTTCATGGTGCCAGAGGCTGACAACCACTGGTTTATGGTAATGGATAATGGGCACGTTCATTTAGTCATAGATTACGGCACAGATCTCCGGGCATGGCAGGGAAGCTCGGGCGGGATCATGCATCTACGTACGCTGCAAGCAGCGCAGTGGTACTACATCGCGTGCAAAGTCTATCCAAGCCTTGGGAAGTATGATATCTTCGTCGGCAGCGATTCGCTCGGCAGAGCAAATTTCCTCAGTTCGAGTGCCAGCCCGAGATTCAGAATCGGAGATATTCACGATGGGTCAATCGACTATGGTGAAGCGTTTTGGGACGACATTGCCATATACGGTGATGTCACATTCATACGGGGAGATGCAGATTCGAGCGGCGGCATCGATATCGATGATGTCGTTTATCTTATCGCGTACATTTTTGGCGGTGGGTCAGCACCCGATCCATTAGAAGCTGGTGATGCTGACTGCAGCGGAGCGATTGATATCGATGATGTTGTTTACTTGATTGCTTACATCTTCTGCGGAGGCGATCCACCCGGCTGCTGACGTCGGACCAGAAGATACAACGAAGTGGGCAGCATCAAGTATCTACTACCGACAGCATTCTGTGCCCTAG
>Ga0180009_10002441_pt1 | contig 21877 bp, 22 predicted proteins | sample OS_PC_MetaG_FD_123537 | JGI IMG/M metagenome (GOLD analysis project Ga0180009, IMG submission 123537) | Groundwater microbial communities from the Aspo Hard Rock Laboratory (HRL) deep subsurface site, Sweden - OS_PC_MetaG | ecosystem: Environmental > Aquatic > Deep subsurface > Groundwater...
AAACTAACAACAGGATCTCTCACATTCTTAATATGAAATGTAGCTATCTCGGCAATCTCTTCTGGTGTGGGTAGGAATTTTATTCTGGGCTGTGTCACAGGGCAGGCCTTATTGATTTGAAGGGAAATACATCCAAAACACTGGGAATTACAAGTCTGAGAGCTAGGAAGTGGTGCCTCATAACGAATTAGAAAGAAATTCTTTGCAGCAGGGCAATTATATGTTAATGCGCAATTTTCTAAATGTTTAACTAATCTGTTCCCGGAAAATAACTTGGTTAGTTTTTGGATGTTCTTTTTGAGCTTAGATGTTTTCATCAGCCGCTCATCCTGCCGTCTCTCTCTATCTACCCTTACTGCTGTTGTAAAAAAATTACCTTTATAGAATGCAACAGGCGCATAGGCAAAAAGAGGCAAGGGTTTAGGGTTGCCTATCTGTCTGTAAGCGCTATTATAAGTTAAGGTATATCCAGGTGGCAGGAAAGCGCTAACCGCAAAACATCTCTTGTTTGTTTTTGAAAAAGGATTTGAGGCTATGGTGATAAAGCCTCTTTCCTCTCTTGCATAGCCAACAGCTAATCTCTGCGGCAACATAAATAACCTGCTACCAAAGGGGAGCCTTATCCAGTCTTTGGCAGTTAATCTGAAAAACACACCTGCCTTCATACCGCAGGCCTCAATATCAAAAAGCTCAGAGACCTTGCCTTTTTTATCACTTATGAGTAACTGAGGATAAGCTCCTATCATGACCTATCTATTTTAGCGTAAAAAAAATACCCTTTGCAATAAATATATCACAAAGGGCTATAGTTATGTAATTTAATTATTATATTTTTAGATATTCTTGGGTAATACCGTTATCTCTACCTTGGTTATGCCTTTTCTTACCATCCTAAGCTCACAAGCTGCTGCTAGCGACAAATCAATTATTCTCCCCTTTATATATGGGCCGCGGTCGTTTATCCTTACAATAACCTCCCTGTTATTGCTTAGATTCTTAACCTTAACAATACTGCCCAGGGGTAAGCTAGGATGTGCAGCCGTTAATCCATACATATTATATCTTTCCCCAGCTGCTGTCTTTCTTCCATGGAATCTCTTTCCATACCAAGATGCTATCCCAACCTGAAAGCTGGACCTGAAAGAGGAACCTGTATTTGCAAAGCAATGCTCTCCTCTAACAGTCCTGATCGAGTAAATAAAGACAGTGCATAGGGTACAAACTAATAAAAAAATAATCCTTCTCTTATTGAAAAAACGTTTTCTTGATCTATTTGGCTTCATAAAAAGATGATAATTCGTCCTAATCAGTACTAATTTTGTGGGAATTTAATTTGACTCTAAAGCGCTCCTTTATGAGGATAACAACAGGTAAGAATCTAAAATATACTACATATAAGGGGATTTGTCAAGGCTTTTTTAAAAGTTTTAAAAAGAAAATATAAAGTTAAGTGGGTAAGAAATATCAGCGGGAAATAACAAAAATCGCATTTAAGGCAAAAAGGTTAGGCCAGAAACGAACAATCCTATCTTGGGCTAGATAATAGGCGTTGACAATCTTTATATCCTCCTCATTACAAAAGGCCTTGAAGTCACTTATGCTTAAGAAATGCAAATTCGGTGTATTATACCAGCGGTAAGGCAAAGAGCTGGTTACAGGGGTTTTACCCTGAAAAAACACCATAGCCCTTGCCTTAATATAAGCAAAATTAGGAAAACCTACTATTGCCTTCTTACCTACGCGTAAGGCCTCCTGGATAACAAATTCAGCTCTTTTAGCCTCCTGCATAGTCTGATTCAAAATTACGTAATCAAATGATCTGTCTGGATATTCGCTTAGGCCGCTGTCAATATCAGTATGGAATACGCTTAGACCTTTTTCCACGCATCTGTAGATAGCCTCTTCGCTCAATTCTACGCCTTGAGCCCTGACCTTTTTGCCCTGGGATAAAGAATAGATAAGCTCGCCGTTACCGCAGCCTAAATCCAAGACCTTTGATTCTGGCTCAATAATGCTGTAAATGATTTTATTGTCTAAACGCTTTGGCCTATCTTGCATAATTATCCCCTAAGATCTAAATATATTGCCTAAGAAATGCCTAATAAGATGGGTCTGCTCTTCTGCCTCTATTAAAAATGCGTCATGTCCATAAGTCGATTTTATCTCGCAATAAGAAGCATTCAGGCCTTTTATCTTCAGGAGACGCACGATCTCCTGTGATTGATAAGCTGGATAGAGCCAATCTGATTTAAAGGCTATAACCAGAAAATGAGTATTAATAACTCTGTTGCCGGGGATAAGTTTATCGCCCGATAAATCAAAATAATCCATGGCCTTGGTGATGTAAAGATAAGAATTGGCATCAAAACGCTTAACAAAATTATCTCCTCTGTATCTAAGATAGCCTTCGACCTCAAAATCAGTGCTGAATTTAGAGCTGTAATTCTTATCTTTTAGTTTTCTGGAGAATTTGGCCTCCATGGACTGGTCACTCATATAGGTGATATGGCCGATCATACGCGCCACTGCCAGGCCTTTTTCCGGCTGGCCGAATTTATAGTAATTGCCTTCTTTCCAGGCAGGATCAGCCATAACTGCTTGTCTGCCTACTTCGTCAAAGGCTATCTGCTGAGGCGAATGCTTTAGGGCACTAGCAATAGGTATACAAGTACGTACTCTCTCTGGATATGAGGCAACCCACTGTAGGGCTTGCATGCCGCCCATTGAGCCTCCCACCACACAGAGTAGTTGTTCAATTCCCAAATGATCTATTAAAAATTTCTGAGTATTAACCATGTCAGCAATGGTAATTATGGGAAAATCTAAGGCATAAGGCTGGCCTGTCTTAGGATCAACAGAAGACGGACCCGTGCTTCCTTTGCAGCCTCCGATTAAATTAGAGCAAATGATAAAATACTTTCTTGTATCAAACGCCTTGCCTGGCCCAATCATAAAATCCCACCAGCCTGGTCTTTCTTCGTTCTCATGAAAACCAGCTGCATGCGCATCTCCGCTTAAGGCATGCAGGATAAGAACGGCATTGCTCTTATCCTTATTAAGCTGGCCATACGTCTCATAGGCAAGTGTAATAGGACCAAGTTTCTGGCCAGACTCAAGAAGTAATTCATTAGGCGCTTGGGCAAAAGTAAAATACTTAGTCTCTACAATTCCTATACTGTCTGAACGAATTTTCTTTTCCATTATTATTGACTTTGAAATAACCAGGTAGAGAGATATCTCTCTCCTGTATCCGGTAAAACAACAACAATAGTTTTTCCTTGTGATTCTTTTCTCTTGGCAACCTCTAGAGCAACCCACATTGCTGCACCGCTTGATATCCCGACAAAGATTCCCTCTTTCTCTGCAAGCTGCCTGGCCACCTCACCTGCCTCCTTATCTGATACAAGCATAATCTCATCAATCGCATCTCTGTTTAATACTTGGGGAACAAATCCTGCCCCAATACCTTGAATCTTATGAGACCCGGATTTACCCCCAGAAATCACAGGAGAATCTTTAGGTTCTAAGGCTATAATCTTTACAGAAGGCTTTCTCTTTTTTAATTCTTCGCCTACGCCGGTTATAGTACCTCCTGTGCCTATACCTGCAATAAAGATATCGACCTTGCCGTCTGTATCATTCCATATCTCTTGCGCTGTGGTCTTGCGATGAATTTGAGGATTAGCAGCATTATTAAATTGCTGCGGCATAAAACTGTTGGGTGTTTTATCCAAAAGCTCCCCTGCCTTCTCAACAGCGCCTTTCATGCCTTTAGCGCCTTCAGTAAGAACTAACTCTGCTCCAAAAATCTTCAATAACTGTCTCCTCTCTATGCTCATTGTCTCAGGCATTGTTAATATTAGCTTATAACCTCTTGCAGCGCACACAAAGGCCAAGGCTATACCTGTATTACCGCTTGTTGGCTCAATAATCACAGAGTCCTTATTCAAAAGGCCATCGCGCTCTGCTGCATCTATCATGGCAACGCCAATTCTGTCTTTTACACTGGAAAGGGGATTAAAAGACTCTAACTTTGCCAATATGGTTGCCTTTGATCCTTCTGTTAGCCTATTTATTTTAACCAATGGGGTATTACCTACTGTCTCGGTTATATCATTAAAAATCTTAAGCATAACCACCTCTTCTGCTAAAAAATTATATTCAAAAATTGTAGCATAAATCTTTAAAAAAGAGAAGCCTAAACGCTTGCCTTATCCAATGCCTGAGCTATATCATTAATTATATCGTCGATATGTTCAAGGCCAACGGAAAGTCTTACAAAATCTTGGGTCACTCCGGTCGCCAGCTGTTCTTCTTCTGACAGCTGCTGATGTGTAGTGGAAGCTGGATGAATTGCCAGAGTCTTGGCATCTCCGATATTAGCTAAATGTGATATCAACTCCAAAGAATCTATAAATTTCTTTCCTGCATCCAGTCCGCCTTTTATGCCAAAGCCTAATATTGCACCAGCTCCACGTGATAAGTATTTTTTGACCCTCGTTTTTTCTGGGCTGGAAGCTAGACCAGGATAACGTACCCAGGAAACCTTTGGATGTTTCTCGAGATATTTAGCAACATTAAGTGCATTCTCACAATGCCTGGGCATCCTCAGATGCAGCGTCTCTAACCCTTGCAAGAAAAGAAAGGCGTTAAATGGGCTCATTGCCGGCCCTAAATCTCTTAAGAGATTTACCCTTGCCTTGATGATATAGGCGATATTCCCTAACGGCTTCAGGGCCTCTATAAAGTCCAAACCATGATAACTTGGATCTGGCTCAGAGATTAAAGGGAATTTACCATTTGTCCAATCAAATTTTCCCGAATCAACGATTACTCCACCAATAGAGGTACCATGGCCGCCAATAAATTTAGTGGTAGAATACATAACAATATCTGCTCCAAAATCTATTGGTCTTAAAAGATAAGGTGCAGAAGTATTATCAACAACCAACGGAATGCCGTTTTTATGGGCTATTTTAGAAATCTCCTCTAAATCCGCAATATCAAGTTTGGGATTACCCACAGTCTCAGCATAGACTGCCTTGGTCTTAGAAGTAATGGCCTCATCAATGGCTGCAAAATCATTAGACTTAACGAATTTTACATCAAGGTCTAAACGCGGAAAGGTATAATGAAAAAGATTATAAGTGCCTCCGTAAAGGTTATCCATAGATACAATCTCATCGCCAGCCTGGGCCAGGTTTAAAAGCGCCAAGGTGGTAGCTGCCTGACCACTTGCTACTGCCAGGGCTGCCAGGCCTCCTTCTAAAGCTGCCATTCTCTTTTCCAGAACGTCTGTTGTCGGATTCATTATCCGCGTATAAATATTGCCGAATTCTTTAAGGGCAAATAAATCTGCAGCGTGCTGGCTACTCTTAAAATTATAAGAAGTAGTTTGATAAATCGGCACAGCCCTTGAACCTGTTGTTGGGTCTGGTTCCTGGCCTCCATGAAGTGTGAGTGTTTCTACTTTTAGTTTTGAGTCTATCTTTGACATTACCTCTCCCTCCTTAAGCTAGATTCAGATGTAATAAGTTACTGATTCGTTTTTAATCTTGGCTACTAATGTATCAAATGTTAGCCCTTCTAACTTCTGAATCAATTGAGAATTCAAATCATTCCAAATACTATTGATCAGCGTTTGCGCCTTGCTACTTTTCACATTGCCTTTGACTGCTAAGATGTTGTCGTCAACAGCCCTGAAAACATCAGCTAAACTGATTTGAGAAGGGGCTTTAAGCAAGAGATACCCTCCTGCTATTCCCCTGACACTGTTTACCAGACCAGAATTTTTGAGGCGAATCATTATCTGCACCAAAAATTGTTTAGGAATATACTGACGTTTTGATATATCATTTAGCTGAACTGGCCTATGGTGCTGATAATGCAAAGCTAGCTCTATAACAGCCTTACATGCATATTCTATTTTCGCTGAAAGTCTCATTGTAAATATTCTAAAACTGGATATCCTACTAACTTGATTATAATGATAAAGTATACCTTAAAAAAATATATTGTCAAGTCTTTTTTATTATTAACTTATTCTTCGCTTATAAACTGTTCTACCCTCTCTTTTATAATATCCCTTGTGTTTCTAAACGCCGAAAGTCTTTCCTTGCCAGTTCTGCCAACAAAAACAGGGTCTTCTATACTCCAATGGATCTTCTTGTGCTTACCCTGAAATACAGGGCAAACCTGCTTTGCGTTATCGCAAACAGTTATCACGTAATCAAAGCTCTGTTTCAAAAACTCCTTGATTGACTTTGAGTATTGTCCGGATATATCAACTCCAGCTTCCTGCATGACCTTGATTGTCAAAGCATGTATGTAGGCAGGTCTAAGACCTGCGCTTGAGACTTCGAATCTATCAGCAGCCCTTGCCCTTAGGAAACCTTCTGCTATCTGGCTGCGGCAAGAATTTCCCGTACACAAGAATAATACCTTTTTCTTCAAATTACTCCTTTTTCTCCTGTTTTTTCTCAGCCACTACTTTTTGAGCTACCTCCGCAGGCACTTGTTCGTACTTCTTAAAATGCATGGAGCAGTTGGCGCGGCCAGAACTTAAAGACCTGAAGACACTTGCATAGCCAAACATCTCTGCTAAGGGAGCCTCGGCATATATAACCTTCTGATTTGCCTTTGCCTCGATATTTATAATTTTGCCTCTTCGCTGGCAGATATTTCCCACAAGACTATTTATGTATTCTTCAGGAGAAGTCACTTCAAGTGACATATAGGGCTCTAATAACACGGGCCTGGCTTTCGTAAACGCATCTTTAAACCCGCCGATAGCTGCCTGTTTAAATGCAATTTCCGAAGAATCCACCTCATGGAATGAGCCATCTAATAGATTTACTTTCACATCTACGACAGGATAACCAGCAACTATACCTTTAATCATAGCTTCTTTAACGCCCTTTTCTACAGCCGGAATAAATGACTTGGGGATTGCACCGCCTCTAATGCTATCTATAAATTCTAGCCCCTTACCTAATTCTGCGGGAGAAATATCCATAACCACATGACCATATTGGCCTCTACCTCCTGTCTGCTTAACATGTTTATACTCTCCAGTTGCCTTATCAGTTATGGTTTCCTTATAAGCTACCTTTGGCTTGCCTACAACCGCATCCACGCTAAATTCATTTTTTAATCTGTCTACGATAACCTCAAGGTGTAATTCTCCCATTCCAGTGAGGAGCGTCTCTTTGGTCTCCATATCAGATCGAACAACAAAAGTAGGATCTTCTTCTGATAATCTTGCTAATGCCTTTCCAAGCCTGTCTTGATCCTGGCGGGTCTTAGGAGAAATACTAAGGGAAATTACTGGCTCAGCAAATTCCATCCTCTCAAGCACAATAGGGCTATCAATATCACAGAGGGTATCGCCAGTTATTGTCTTATCTAGGCCAACTAAGGCCACAATATCTCCTGCAAACGCGTTATCTACATTTTTTCTCTGATTAGCATGCATTTCCAAAATCCTGCTAATCCTTTCCTTTTTATCTTTGGTTACATTAAGTACGTATGAGCCAGACTCAAGTACTCCGGAATAAAGCCTTACAAAAATTAGCTTTCCAACATGAGGATCAGACTGTATCTTAAATGCAAGTGCACAGAACGGTTCTTTATAGTCAGCTTTTCTCTGAATAATCTTTTCAGGATCTTGGGGATCATTACCGGAAATCGCAGGTAAGTCTATAGGGGCTGGCAAAAAATCAATTACTGCATCAAGAAGCCTTTGCACGCCTTTGTTTTTTAAAGCTGAACCGCACAAAACAGGCACCAGCTTATTAAGAATTGTACCTTTGCGAATGGCCTTGCGTAGCTCCTCTTGCGTCAAAGAGTCTTCGGATTCTAAATATTTTTTCATTAATGCATCATCAAACGCAACCGCCTTCTCAATCAACATGTGGCGGTATTTTTTTGCCACTTCTTTATGCTCTTGGGGAATATCCTCTGACTTGAAATCCTTACCCTTTGATGCTTCGTCATAGTAATAGGCCTTCATCTCTAAAAGATCAATAACACCTTTAAAATCGCCTTCAGCGCCTATTGGTATTGTAAGGGCCACAACATTATCCGTAAGAATCTTCTTAATACTTTCATAAACCTTAAAATAGTCAGCACCAATACGGTCCATTTTATTTATAAAAACAATCTTGGGTACATTGTATTTATCTGATTGGTGCCAGACAGTCTCAGACTGGCTTTCTACGCCGCCCACAGCACAAAATACTGCCACTGCCCCATCCAGAATGCGCAAACTCCTTTCAACCTCTACTGTAAAATCTACATGGCCAGGAGTATCGATAATACTTATGCGCTTTTCCTGCCAATAACAGTTGGTTGCCGCAGAAGTAATAGTAATCCCTCTCTCTTGTTCCTGCTTCATCCAGTCCATCTGCGCATTACCATCATGGACTTCGCCAATCTTATGGGTTCTGCCTGTATAGAATAATATCCTCTCTGTAAGAGTAGTTTTTCCAGCATCGATGTGTGCCATAATGCCGATGTTTCTCACATCGCCTAAACTGACTTTGGGAGAAACCTGGATTTCTTTCTTTGGTTTTTGCTCTGGTTCCTTGACCTCTGCAGACTCCTGCTCTTTGGCCTCTTCTTTTTTCTCTTCAACAACTGGTTCAGGTTGTTTTGGCTCTTCTTTTTCAGGTGGTACTTCTTTTTTTATTTCTTCTTTGGCTGGAACTTGCTCTTTGCTAACAACCTCAACCGAATCTTGCACTACCGCCTGCTGCTTTTTCTCCTGAACTGTCGAGTCTCTTAATTTCTCCATAAGCTTAACTCTCTCGGTGTTAACAGACTGCAGTTGCTTCTCGATCAATTCCAATTCACTCTCAAGTTGGGTATATTCTTCATTGAGTCTTTCAAAATCCTTTTTTGAAACCCACTCACTTTCCTGCTGTTTCTTTTTTAATACCGAAGCTGTATCTGCATGGGCCTTTGACTCCTGGGTGAGTCTTTCGATTTTAAACTTAAGCCTTAGATTATCCTTGGATATCCTCTTATTCTCATCCTCAGATAGTTTAATTTTATCTTCTAAGAGCATCCGCTCTCTTTTAAGCTCCTCATTCTTGTTAAACGCCTCTAGCAATTCCTTCTCTTTATCTTTTAATTTATTAATAACCTCAAAGCTTTTCTCTCTGGCCTTGCTTAAATCCTCATCGCTTCTTTCTGTCCACTCTTGTCTTTTCGCTAACCTCTCATTTAAGTCCTTTTTCTCTGCTATGGCTACAGCAAGCTCTAGTCTTGCCTTGTCAAAATCCTGTTTTGATTCCTGCAAGGCATTGCTCAAAGAGGCCATCTCCTCTTGCAACTTTAATATACTCTCGCCCTTAGAATCTAGTTCTGGCAGTTTAGCATAATCTGAGATTCTAGCCTTTTTCTTCGAACCTTTATCGCCTCCTAGCAATAGGCCGTAGGCAACAAGGGCAACGCCGGCAAAAACTAATGCTCCAATTAGTATAACCATGCTGCTCCTAAATCTTTATATTTAGTCTGGCTTTCTTACTGTTAAAAAGGCAACGACAGGATGTTGCAAGGCTCTCCTTAATCGGATATGAATGCCTGAAGCCAGTAGCTGTTATTTTTTCTTGAGAATAAACTCTGTCTTTCAAAAAAAACTTCAATCTTCTTCCTGCGTAAGGAAAGGCCAACAAAAAAGGTGTGAATCTCCTGGAAATCTCATAAGGAGGTCTTGCAGAAATTGCACTTGCCATGATATTCATTACCTCTTTTGTAGTCAGGACATCTCTATCAGCTACAAAAAATGTGCCTTTTAAAAACTCATCATTTCTAAGTGAAAAAATCATGGCATCAACAACATTCTTTACATATACAAGATGAAATTTACTTTCTCCTTTATTCACTAAAGGCAGAAGTCTATATTTTAATAAATGTAACATTCTCTTCAAAAGATGCGGCTCATCCTCACCATAGACCATACACGGCCTTAAGATGACAACCTCAAGCCCCTTCTTTCTATACTCAAGCACTACCTTTTCTGCTTCTATCTTTGATTCTGCGTATATATTGGTTGCAACAAAAGGCAGGTCTTCTACTAAAGGTATATGCGGATTCCCACTTACTACAGATACAGAACTTAGATAAATCACTCTTTCAACAGCTAATTTTAACGCAAGCCTACAAATATTCTCAGTCCCTCTGACATTAACCTTATGCAAGGCATCTATGTTATCATTGAGGACATATCCAGCGCAGTGAAAAATAACGTCTATTTTTTCGTTAATATTTTTAAACAAAGAGTCAAATTCTGTAATGTCAGCATATATGAATTTTACTCCATATGGCTCTAATATTTTCGTGTTGCTTGCCTTCCTCACCAAGCAAAAAATGTTAGCATGAGACTTTGATAATTCTTCTACCAGATGCCTTCCGATAAATCCTGTTGCTCCTGTAACTAAGATATTCATAAGCTTATTTTTTCATTTACTAGAGAGCATGAATCATCTTCTTAGTAGTTTCTTGATTTCTATTAATTTACGCCTGGCGTGTTCCTGACCGGTTTTTATAAACAGCCTTGCTTTGTAAAACTCATACCAATCTGCAAGCTTAGGAATGGGATGAATATATACGTCAGCTTGCTGGCGAGAGTTTATTGCCATACTATATTCCATGGCGTGGAAACTATTTACAATGATATTATAGATATTAAGCCTCTTCTGCTCTAAGCGCACTATATCATGAGGCGAAGGCAATGTGTTAACAGCAATAATCCTTTTTATGCCTATTTTGGATAAGACACTCACAGGAAGAGGATTGACAATACCACCATCTACAAGCTGGATATCAGAGTTATATCTTACTGGCTCAAATACACCGGGTATGGCAATGCTTGCCATAACTGCATCTAGGAGCTTACCTTTATCAATAACAAACTCTCTTCTCTTCTTTATATCACAGGCTACTATTTTTAAAGGTATCTTGGTATCAGAAAATGTTTTATTCCCTAGATAAGATTTCAAGATTCTTTTTACAGCCCTGCCCTTTATAAGGCCCTTGATCGGCAACGTAGGGTCAACTAAAAGCAATGTCCTTAATTTACTCTTAAAACTTAAAAATAATTTTTCGATTTCAGAGGTGCTGAAGCCCACAGACCAGAACGAAGCAATAACTGCACCTATGCTTGTTGCTGATATGATATCTATGGGGATCTTCTCATCCTTTAATACCTTAAGAACTCCGATATGCGCAAGCCCCATTGCACCTCCGCTTCCTAAAACAAGGCCTACTGCAACTTGGGAAATCTCTCTGGCTATGCGCCTTATTGTCTTCTTATAATTTTGTCTATCTTGTGGAAGTGTGGCAAAAATATCTTTTGAAAGAATTTTAAGTTTATATGCATAAGGGGTTTCGGCATAGAATCCATCTTGCTTTAAGATTATATATGCAGACTGCTTCCTGTATTTAGCGAATAGTCTCTCTAATCTCTTAACTAAGGTAGAAACCTTAGTAAGCGAAGCCCCGTCAGAAGCGCTTAGGATATGACAAATATTTGATTGTTTAAAAATTTCAAGATTAATATCATTAACTTTACCTGAGATATCTACTAAGACATAGTGGTATTCTTCGCTGAAAGAACTTAATCTTAACGCCACATCTCCTTTATTTAATATTGAGGTGGATTTTAGTATTAAAACATTTTTACCTGATTCTCTTCTTAGGCTCTTTGCCAGGTCCTGAACATAAGAAGATGCATTCTTGGCACTTTCTAAAGTATAGATTGCTATTATTGTACTTTCAAAAATTTCCTTAAAGGTTTTTTGCCTGATTCTCCTGGATAAAGAACGACTTAGGAAAGAGCCGAACTTAGGCACCTTGCGTAGTATATACTTAAAATCCTTCCTGACTATCCTTAATAGAAGACAATCATTTAATGTCCTGGCACTTACTGTATGCGGTTGGCCTGTAAGCGAAGAAATAGAGCCAAAATAATCACCTCTTCTCACATGCTCAATTATTACATCCTGAGGCTTCCTGGTCTTGGCAGCGGCATGATAAATCTCAACCCTACCGGAAACCATACAATAGAAATAATCAGGGGGGTCAGCTTTTTTGTAAATGATCTTACCCCTTTCAAATTCCACTAATTCTAGTTTCGAAGCTATTAACTTTTTCTCAAGGTGAGATAGATCCAAGAACAAAGGAAGGCTATCAAGTATTGATAGTTTATTCGTTAGATACGTTGCGTCTGGCATGAGAATATTATAACCCGCAAGATAAAAAATCCCAAGCAAAATTTGCTTGGGATTATCTTTCTCGCCGACTCTACCTAACTATAATTCTTTTCATTCAAGGGAGTCAGCTTGTTTCTGTAGCTCTATAATCTTTGTGGATACAAATTTATTAAGCTTTTTTCTTTCTATAAAACCTTCTAATCTTTTATCTTTATTAATTACCGGTAAATATTCAATATCGTATCTATTCAATATCTCCTTGACTTCAGATATCAGCGTCTCAGAAGATATACTAGCTATAACCGGTTGCATCAAATCATGAGCTAGAATAAGACCTCCTATGTCCCTTTCCAAGAATGTCTGTTTTATCCCCTCAATGGTTATGATGCCCAACAATGTTTTATTTCTATTGATTACCGGATAATATAAATTATCGTGTTCGCTAAAGGCCCTTAAGATGTCTTCCAGTTTCATATTATCATATATCAGTGGCGGGTTTTTATCCATAAGCTCTTTAGCGCTGCTTTTCTGGATTATGTCTTCCTCTGTTATATTTAATCCCACCTCGCCAGCTTTTGTTACTGCTACCCTGACAAGTACAGGACCAATAAGCTCAAGGATAAAGGCAGTAGCGGTTATAATGATAATTATTGCATTGCTGATTTCACCCGGAAAGTAATGGCTTGCCAAAATAGACAAACCAATCGCAACGCCTGCTTGACTTAAAAGACATAGTGGCAGATATTTTTGGACTGATTTCGCTGCACCCGAGATAAACGCTCCGAATCTTGCACCTATAGCCTTACCCCCTGTTCTTGCAACAAGATAAACAACTCCAAGTAAGATTATGGGTGGCGTCATATGGCTTATATTGAGTTTTGCGCCCACAAGCACAAAAAAGAGAACATAGATTGGTGGAGTAAAGGCCTCGACTAATTTAAATACATCTCTGCTTTTTCGCGGCGTAAAATTAGAAACAATAACTCCCAATGTCATAGCTGCTAACAACATATCAACGTGTATTGCTATAGCCAAACCTGAAACAAGCAGTACTGTGCCGATAGAAAATGCAAGCAGTCTTGCATCCTCAGAATACTTTTTTAACAGCCTATTAAGAATTAACCCTGCAAAACCCCCTATTGTTATAGACATGCCAATTTCATATAAAGGATTTATAAATATTCTGGAAAAACCGCTGTGGACATTGCCGATTAAACTACCCGCAACACTTGAGGCAATAGCAAAAAGCAAAAGTGCCAAACCATCATCTAAAGCAACAATGCCTAATACAGTCCTGGTCAAAGGTCCTCGTGTTTTATATTCTCGTAAAACTTCAGTAGTAGCGGCAGGAGCTGTAGCTGATGCAATTGAGCCTAATAACAAACCAAGCGCCCATGCAAACCTCCAATCTCCGAATAATAGCGTTCCTATCACACCTACCAATATAGAAACCGCTAAAAAAGCAGCAATACCTTCAAAAAGTAGAATATTTATCAGCTGCTTTCCATATTTAGTTAGGACCTCTCTCTTTAATTCTCCTCCAATCATAAAGCCGATTAATCCCAAAGCAAAATAATTAAAGGGCTCTAAGGATTTAATTACGTCATGCTCTATTAACCTTAGGCCCGACTCACCAATAATAATACCTATGGCAATATAACCTACTACTTGCGGAATGCGTAATTTCTGAAAAAGACGACCCCCCACAGTGCCGCCAAATAATGCCAATCCCAAAAGAAACAATACATTTAAATGGGAAATAGATATTTTGGTCAAAATATACTCTATCTGTTCAAGCATACAACACCTTCTTAAAAATAAAAACCCCTACTAAAATAGTAGGAGTTATCAACCCAAGGTAGTTATCTTAGGGCGGACTCCTTTACCTTTATATAAATATGTTACTCCCGACTTAAACTTAAGTCAATTAAAAAAATATCCCAGCTCTACTCACAACAGGAGATGGATTTAAATTTCCCTGAAAACCCATGCTAAACAAATATCATTTAAGGACTTCCAGCATCTGCTTATGAATCTTGCCATTAGAGGCCACAATAAAAGATTTCTCTATATTAACGCCTTGGCCGTCTCTTCCAGTAACCTTACCACCTGCCTCCTCCACAATGAGCTTTCCTGCCGCAAAATCCCAGGGGCTTAAAATGAATTCCCAAAAACCAGATGCCCTACCGCAGGCAATATAACAAAGGTCTAGGGCAGCTGAACCGAATCTTCTTAAGCCCACGATATTTTTAAGAAAAAATCGCTTTATATTTTCTAGATTCTCAATCATCTGTCTGCCTCTATCATAATAAAATCCAGTAATAAGTAGTGCTTCCTCTAATTTATCCGCATCTGTTACGCTGATTTTTTTGCCATTTAGATATGCACCGCGATTACGCTGGGCAAAGAAGAGTTCGTCATGCACTACATCATAGACAACGCCTAGGACTATCCTATCTCTCTTTGCTAATGCAATAGAAACACAAAAAATAGGTAATCCGTGAGAAAAATTATTCGTGCCATCAAGGGGATCTATGATCCATGTGTATTCTGAATCCGTCCTTTTATATTTATTCTCTTCTGCTAGGAAATTATGTCCGAGAAAATAATCCCTGATTAGGGAAACGATTTTCTTCTCAGATTCAATATCTGCAATCGTAACCCGGTCAAAGCTCGTTGACTTTGTTCTAATTTCTATATTCTTAGTGAAATATTTCTTATGGATCTTGCCTGCTTGCCTAGCTGCCTCTATCGCTACCTTTGCAAATTTATCCTTATTCATAGCCGGCAACTTTCCCTTATATGATCTCAAGTTAAGACAGTTTGCAATAAATTAAACAGATATCCTGTAAAAATAATCGCCAAAGTTACAATTGCAAAAAATATAGCTATTAACTTCAATTTCATGGCCCTTCTTAGCATAACCGCCTCCGGAAAACTCAAAGCAGCTACTGCCATCATAAATGCTAATGTTGTTCCTAAGGGAATTCCTTTTTTAAACAAGACTACGGCAATTGGGACTATTGCAGCGCAACTTCCATACATCGGCACCCCCAAGACTGTTGCAATTGGAACTGAGAATATCCCTGTCTTGGCTATTATTGACTGGATCGTCTCTTGCGGGACATAATTATGTATTAATGCTCCTATGCCTACAGCTATTAATATCCAAAACCATAACTTCTTAATGATTGACTTAGTCTCATCTATTGCAAAGGAGATCCTAGCTCTTAGGCCTTGATAGTTATTCTTATCAGCTAATTCTACATCCTGAGAAAACATATCCTGAACAAGCTGAGTTTCTAAATTCATCCTGCCTAATATTAACCCTGCTAGCGTGCCTATCAAAATTCCGCTTATCACATAAAGAAGAGTGATTTTCCAGCCAAAAAAACCAAGCATTAGAACTGCTAAGTATTCATTGAGTAAAGGAGAGGTAATAAGAAATGAAAAGGCGATTCCCAGAGGAATGCCTGCTTTTAGGAAACTCAAAAAAATCGGGATAGATGAACAGGAACAAAAAGGCGTTATAGCTCCAAAGATTGAGGCAAATAGATTCCCGAATCCTCTTTTGGCAACAATCCAGTTCCTCACCTTATAGGCAGGTATGTAAGTCCTCAAGAAAGCAATAACTGAAATCATCACAGAAAGCAATAATGTAATCTTTACTGAATCGTAAATAAAGAAGTTAAGAGAATTGATCAATTTAGATTCGGGATTTAATCTAAATAACGAATAGACTAGCCAATCAACAATTAACTGCAGCATGAGTTACCTTTTGCATTGTCTTTAGACGAACAGCAAGGAGTTTCTTTCGCCTTTTTCTCTAATTTTTTGTCAAGCGCTTCAGTTTTATCTTTGAAAAAATTATTGATTTTCTCAAATAGTTTATTTTTTTTCATACATCCTCCTTTTTGTTAACGTTTCTTACAGCAGCCGCAATCAGGGCTGTTAAATTAGACTTGGTCCAATTTTCTCTTGTACGATATCTCTAAGATGGGCGAAATCGGCGGGTTTGAAATCTTCTGTATTAACTGCAGGAAGCACCTTTAACTCAGCGGATACCTTTGTTTTGAAAATCCAGCTTCCTTTAGTGATGGCTTCTCTGGTGCCGCTTATACAGATGGGGAGAATAGGTTTATGTTCTTTTATAGCAAGCTTAAAAGCCCCGTTCTGGAACTTGTTCATCTCATCTGTTTGACTACGGGTACCTTCTGGAAAAAACAATACTGACATGTCTTTCTGAAGCCAACGGGCAGCTTCTCTATAAACCTTCTTAATGCTCCCGAACTTCCCCCTGGAAAGCTTGATGTGCTTTATAAGGGAAAGGTTCCATCCCACAAACGGTACTTTAAAGAGGCTTTCTTTCGCCACCCACTTGAATTGCATATGGGTCTTATATAACACTACAATGTCGGCCAGGCTTTGGTGATTAGCAACTACTACATATGTTTTGCGTGGATCAATATTTTCCAAACCGCTTACGCGAATATTCCAATACGGATTCAAGCCTATTACGGCATCCGCCCACCAGAAACACTGCGCATGAGCAAATTTCCTTTTTTTATCAAAAGGTAGAGATATAACTACTGCAAAGAACACTACAAAAAAAAGAAGAATTGTTATTATAGCAGTAATTACCCATATTGTTATTGATAGCAAGGCCTTCATATGATATTCCTATTTTCTAATCCTTCCTATTGATTTTATAACAAAACCCACTGCAATATATTATATCACAGTGGGCTCTATAAAATAAGAGGAAATCTAAACAGTAATTTCTTCTTTCGCCTGTGAAAATTCTTTTTCCGTGCTACTGGAGAGAAATTGTATGGCTATCTCTGCAGCCTTTTTGCCTGAAAATAGCATACCGCCAAAAGTCGGTCCCATACGCGGTATTCCATAAGCAGTCGAAACAGCCATGCCGCTCACAATCAAGCCAGGATATATCTGATTTGTATTTTCTACAACTAAATCTTCCGAAGAATTAACATCCATAGGCCCAAATCCTTCTAATTTCAAAAGTTTTCTCTTTTCTAGGGCGCGGCAAACGCACGCATCATGACCAGTGGCATCAATAACGACTTTAGACTCTAAAGAAATAGGATCAACACATGTAATTTGTCTAGGCAGAGCTGACACGGGTGTCCAATTTATAACTACGCCCTCCACTCTTTTATTACGGTAAACCACATCATCAAATTTAGTCATATTTAAGATTTTGACTCCTGCATCACAAGCGCTGGATATAAGTTTTGAGCAGGCATTTGGTCCATCAGCAGTAAATAAGCCTTCTTCTGCCTGCTTGTATGGAACCTTGAGCTCATCTAGAATACTTTGAGCCGGCGCCCGGAAGGTAAGTGTATTCATTAAATACCCACCAATCCAAAAACCGCCACCTAAATAGTTATTGGCCTCAATAACTAATGTCTTAAATCCGCTTCTGGCTAAATCTCTAGCTGCTATAAGTCCGCTGGGACCACCGCCAACAACTATCGCGTCTGAAATAATGTACTCATCTAACCACTTGCTAAACTCTCCTAAAATCGCCCTGCTTATTTTTGCCTCACTAACCTTTTGGAACATATCTGCACCTCCCTTTAAAATAAAAAACCCTATGCCAACACATAGGGTTAAGTTTAAAACATCATCATCTTCCCTCCGCTGGCATTATCCAGATCAGGTTCATTGGGTCATCTGCTTAAAAGCAGAACTCTCAGATCGTTACACGACCTCCCCATTGTCAATTATATTAAATCACTATTTTCCTCTTTTGTCAATAATACATTAAATTCTCCAAATTATAGTCCTCGCTCCTGCCCCAAGGCTATGATTTTCCTAACTGGTTAGGAAGCCTTAAGGAATACTGCTTTAAAAAAACTAATGACAACTGTGGTCAATGCAGGCATTCTCAACAGTAATTTCTTCTAGTCTGCCTTCTTTATATCTCTTAATTATTTCCTCTACTGTTTCAGCGCGTACCCTATAAACACTAATACCACCCTCATTAAGTTTTGAGACGGCTCTTGCTCCCATTCCAGCGCAGACTACTGCATCAATACCCTTTTTATCTAATGCCTTTAGGGGATGACACATCCCGTGCATATGATGATTATCGCTATTATTAATGATCTCAAAGGTATTTTTGTCTGTATCGTAGATTAGAAAATAAGGTGCACTTCCAAAATGAGCATTAACTTTTGCCTTAATACCTTCTTTTGTTTCTATAGGAATGCAAATCTTCATCTTTGGCCCCTCCAACATCTACCCCTTCCACCACCAAAACCACCTGCTCCTGCCCGACCTCTGCCTTGTGGCGCTCTATGGATATTTAGGCTCCTACACTTAGGGCATTCATTTGGTCTGCCAGAGCCATAGGCTAGACTCCACTCATTCTCGCAATCATAACAGGTAAAATGTTTTTCCATCATTTTAACAACACCTCCTTCTATTTTTAATGCCTTGCTATTAACTAACGCATCTGCAATCTTTTTATGTGCAGAAATAACTATATTCCCGAAGGTTTGCCTTGAGACATTCATCTTTTTAGCAGCATCTTCCTGATAATTGCCTTCTAAATCGGCAAGTCTTATTGCCTCAAGTTCATCCATGGTTAAATCAATTTCATCTAATAAATCAGCGGGTATACCTCTGGGTTTAAAATAATTTGCATCTGGCCTGCAACGAACCCTGCGGCATCTAAATGGTCTTGGCATTTCAGCCTCCAATAGTTATTGGCATATGCTAATTATAAAATAACATATTCCGTTAGACTTGTCAAGTCCCCTGCAAACAATAACCCTCTGCAGCTAAATACATTGCAGAGGGTTATTGGAAAGTGTTTTTTAGACTATTTCTAAAGAAGATCTTACTTTTTTATAAAATTGAATTCGGCATCTCAAGGCCGTGACTTTCCAGTAAAGATTTGTTTCTAAGAATGTCTCTGGTATTGCCTGTCGCAACTATCTTTCCCTTATCAAGCAGCGCGAGTCTTGAGCAGATTTGTAATACTAAATCTAAATCGTGCGTCACAATAATTTTTGTAAGCTTTAATTGTTTAAGAAAATTTATCAAGTTGCGCCTATGCCTTGGGTCTAAATTACTACTTGGCTCATCTAAGACAAGGATTTCTGGCTTCATTGATAATACTGTAGCAATAGAAACGCTTTTCTTCTCGCCAAAACTTAAGTGGTGTGATGGACGCTGCATAACCTTAAGCATATCTACTTCCCTTAAGGCCTCCTTCACAGATAATTCCACTTCATTTTTTGGCAATGCCATATTAATAGGTCCAAAGGCAACGTCATCAAAAACCGTCGGCATAAAAAGCTGATTGTCTGGATCCTGAAAAACCAATCCTACTTTTCTCCTAATTTTAGCCAGACTCCTGTCATTTACCTCTAGGCCAAATATTTTGATACGGCTATTTCCTCTTAAAATTCCATTTAAATGGAGTAAGAGAGTAGATTTGCCTGCACCATTAGGCCCAATAATCCCAACGGCCTCTTCTGTAAAAACATCTAGGCTTATATCAGATAAAGCCTCTGTCCCATCAGGATAAGAGTAATTCAAATTCTTAATCTCGATTACCTTTTTAGTCATTTTTAGCTTACTAAAATTCTAATCCCGGTTAATACGCCAATTATAATCAATAAAAAACAAAAATCTTTTATCTTTAGTTGAAAGTCATCTATTGTCTTTATCTGACCATCAAATCCTCTTGAACACATAGCAAGATATACACCCTCTCCTCTCTCATAGGTCCTTATAAATAATACACCGATCATGTTGGCAAGAACCTTAGCGTGAAGCCATCTTGAGCCGCCCACAGAACGCGCTTCTTTTGCCTGTCTCATTTTCATTAATTCATCCTGAACTACAAAAATATAGCGATACATAAAGGAAAGAATCATAATAAAAACCGCGGGAAGTCTCAATTTCTCAAGAGCCTTTAAAAGATCTGATAACTTTGTACTAGTTATAAGAAGTATCATAGATAGAATACTCAAATATGCCTTAATCAGAATATTCCAAAAAATCATCAAGCCGTCATAAGTCACAGTCAACTTTAAAGTGCCAAAAGAATACCCGCCAGCAACTTCACCTTTTTTAAAGAAGGGAATAAAAATAGCGATCATTAGAACAAATGGTATTATTACCAGTGACCTTTTCAGAATAAACCTGAGTGGAATTTTTGATAGTAAAATCAAAGCAGCAATAAGTACTCCATATAAGGCAAAAGCAATAAACGACGTCGGCCTTGTAAAAATTACAAATAAGATAAACGTAACCAGACAGCTAATCTTAACCCTTGGGTCGAGTTTATGTATAAAACTATCTACATTACTGTATTTATCAATATATCCGTGCTTCATTAAATTTCACGGCACTTAATTAAAGCTGCTAAACCATACCCTATACCAAAAACCAATAAGGTTCCTGCTATGCCAGCGGTCGAAGTAGCTAACTTTTCACTTTTAAGGTGCGGCCAGACATAATCAGGAATAGGAGATGAAAAAACTGGTTCAACTTCTCCCTTTTCTAAAAATCCTTTATCTTCAGCGACTTTTTCCAATCCATCTGGCCAGGATGAAGCAAATGGAGAAAGTGCCACTGCAAAAAAAATAGCCATCATTAAACCAAAAAGGATCTCTTTCTTATCCATAATTATTCCCCTCCCCTGTATATCAAATCTGGTCTTACCTTTAAAACAAAGCCGATAACTAAACAAGTAATTATTGCTTCGCCAATTCCAATAAAAACATGTACTCCTAGCATCGCAGGAAGTGCAACCCTCAATGGTGAAGTGCCTGAGATAGCCAACTCAACAGCACATGCGCTTGAAGCAAGAACTACGGAAACCCATGCTGCTATACCTGCCCCAATAATAATCCCTTTGTTATCACTGATAATTTTCCTTATTATATTATAGATAAAATATCCCCCAATAGCTCCTATAAAAGACATATTGAAGATATTTGCTCCTAACGCCGTTAAACCGCCATCCTGGAAGATAAGGCATTGAGCAGTTAACACTACCGCAATTACAATTGCCCCTGCATATGGTCCAAGCAAAACCACTGCTAAGACTCCACCTAACAAGTGCCCTGAAGTCCCTCCCATTACAGGGAAATTAAGCATTTGAGCTGCAAAGATAAATGCAGCCATTACTCCCATCAAAGGCACCATTCTATCTTTTAAAACTAAGGCTGTCTTTTTTAGACAATAACCAATCCCTCCTACTGAAATTAGCCAGGCAGGCACCCAAGTATTTACCGCCAAAAATCCGTCTGGTATATGCATGATTTTATCTCCTTTATTTAAAAATCGACTTGCGTTCTTAATCCCCCAACAACAATGGTATTATCTCCATTCGTTGCGTCATCACCATAAGGATTCCAGATTACCTGAATATCCGGGCTTAGAGTTAGGTGGTCATTTGCCTTAAAGCTGTAATAGGTCTCAAGATGTCCTTCATCTTTTGCATTCAGACTACCTGCCTTCTTGTAATCATCCGAAGGGATGGCTTGACCGATAGCTACGGCAAACATGTCTTCGTCTCTACCCCATAGGCTCCCACTTAGTTGTAAACCTGTACTCCAAGAGTGCTCTAAGGAAAAATCATCATCTAATCCATTTAGGCGCTGTTTGGGATCTTGCCA
>Ga0180009_10002442_pt1 | contig 21863 bp, 23 predicted proteins | sample OS_PC_MetaG_FD_123537 | JGI IMG/M metagenome (GOLD analysis project Ga0180009, IMG submission 123537) | Groundwater microbial communities from the Aspo Hard Rock Laboratory (HRL) deep subsurface site, Sweden - OS_PC_MetaG | ecosystem: Environmental > Aquatic > Deep subsurface > Groundwater...
AATTCACAGTATCAACAAAAAGAAGAAGTCGGCCAAGAAGAAAAAGAACTACTACTAACTTTAACATAAAACCGGACATTCTAACTTTGGTAAAAACAGGACATTTTAACTTTGGCTTGACAGAATAGCTTAGCAGCCTTGACACTTATTATTAATAATGTTAAAATGCTCGAATTAAAGGATAATCTCATTAATGGATAAAATTAAGATAAACCTCGACAAATTAAAGACTTACCCGATATCAAAGAGGAAATGCAAAGTGAGATATGAAGATTTTGCAAAATCCCCTTCAAAAGGCGTTAGCTTTTCTGATTTTTACAATTCTCTTCCGAATATATTAATAGGCCATGACTTTAAATCAATTGTGGAAGCTATTATTTCAGGCCGCAATAAGAAAAAACCTGTTATATTCATGATGGGCGCACATGTGATTAAATGTGGCTTAAATCCAGTCATTATAGAATTAATGAAAAAGAAAATAATAACAGCTATTTCCCTAAATGGCGCAGGGGCCATACATGATTTTGAAATAGCTCTTATAGGCAGGACTTCAGAAGAAGTTCCTGACGCTTTAGAGGATGGAAGTTTTGGCATGGCAAAGGAGACGGCTTTATATATAAACGGCGCTCTTGAAGAAGCAGTTGAAAAAGATATAGGCGCAGGCCAAGCAATAGCTGAAGTGATAAATGATGAAAAACTTCCTTACAGAAATCAAAGCCTTCTATATAATGCCCTAAAAGAAAACGTTCTCGCTACTGTGCATATTGCTATAGGAGCTGACATAATACATCAGCATCCAAGTTTTGACGCTGGCGCAGCTGGCCAGGCTTCATTAAAGGATTTTCATGGCCTTATAGAAGAAATTGCAATGCTCGGAGACGGAGGCGTGGTGTTGAATATAGGTTCTTCAGTAATGCTTCCAGAGGTTTTTTTAAAGGCAATAAATGTTGCGAGAAATCTGGGTTATAAGGTAAAGGATTTTACAGCAGTTAACTTTGATATGATACAACATTATAGGCCGCATCAGAACGTAGTCACAAGGCCAGTGAAATCAGGTGGAAAAGGTTATAATATCATCGGCCATCATGAAATAATGCTCCCGCTTCTAGCGCAAGCAGTGATCGAAAAGATATAGCTAAGTTGACACTCTAACATTGTCAGAGTGTCAACTTAGCAGTAGGTTGGGAATATGAATATAGAGAAATTGAGAAGAATAATACCGAGATTCAGTAATGTAAAGATTTTAGTTATTGGCGATTTGATTCTGGACGAATTTGTATGGGGCGAGGTTTCCAGGATCTCTCCTGAAGCGCCTGTGCCTGTAGTGTGGGTTAAGTCAGAATCATTTATGCCGGGCGGAGCTGCAAATGTTGCAAATAATATTGCTTCGCTGGGGGCCAGGGTATATATAGCAGGCGTTGCTGGAAATGATGAAAGAGCAGCAATACTTAAAGAAGGCCTTACAGAAAAAGGCATAAATGTAGATGGCATTATTACAGATGATAGCCGGCCTACAACGTTAAAAACCAGGGTGGTTGCGCATCATCAGCAGGTAGTGAGGATTGACAAAGAGAAGATAGATAGTATCTCAGCCAGCGTATTAGGTAAAATTATAGTTTATGTTAAGAGTATAATTGATAAAATGGACGCTATTATAATAGAGGATTATGGTAAAGGTGTTATTTCAGCAAGGCTCTTGAAAGAGATCCTAACCATAGCCAAGATTAAGAAAAAGATTATAACAGTTGACCCGAAGGAAGAGCATTTTTCTTATTATAAAGGCGTGACAGCAATAACCCCTAATCATTATGAGGCGGCTCAGGCTATAGGTATGAAAGTCAAAGATAGCCAGAGTATATTAAAAATAGGCAAGGAGTTTCTTAAGAAATTAAATTGCAAAGGCGTGCTTATAACGCTCGGAGAAAATGGCATGCAGCTTTTCCAAAAAAACGGGACTATTACACATATACCTACTGTTGCGCAGGAGGTGTTTGATGTTTCCGGCGCAGGGGATACTGTGATAAGCGCGTTTACTCTGGCGCTCGCGCTTGGAGTAGACATGAAGGACGCAGCGTATATTTCAAATATCGCAGCAGGCATTGTGGTTGGCAAGGTTGGGATTGCTGTTATCACGCAGAAAGAATTAATAGAAAGGTTAAAATAAGTGAGGCCATGACTTATGGAGTCCAAAGGACGACATAAGTCATTTAGCCGAACTTACCCTTGCCACGTAAGAAGCTAGTTTTACATATTGTCGTTTACGTGGCAAGGGTTTATGACACATGATTATAGAAGGGCTTATATGGACGCTGTTGGTATAATTCCTGCCAGATATGGCTCTACAAGATTTGAAGGAAAATTATTGGCAGATTTCTGCGGCAAACCTGTTATACAGCATACCTGGGAGAATGCAAAAAAATCAAATTCGATAAATGAACTTATAATAGCTACTGATGATAAACGTATTTATAATGTTGCCAAAGGATTTGGCGCAAACGTTGTATATACTTCCACTGCGCATAAAAGCGGTTCAGATCGCCTGACTGAAGTGGCTGCCTCAATTGATATGAAGATTGTTGTAAATATCCAGGCAGACGAGCCTCTTTTACATCCTACAATGATAGATGACGTGGTAGGGGCTATTTTAAAGGATAGCGCTTTAGTAATGGCAACGCTATGTCATAAAATAAAAAATGCAGCAGAAATTCAGGACCCAAATGTAGTTAAGGTGGTATTTGACAGAAACGGTTATGCGTTATATTTCTCAAGGTCTCCTATTCCATACGAGAGGATGGGATCGGACGATAAATTGCAGGTTATAGATTATTATAAGCACATAGGTATTTACGCGTACGCAAAGGATTTTCTTTTCACTTTTAAGTCGCTTCCGCAATCGCGCTTGGAAAAAACAGAAAAATTAGAACAGCTGCGCGTCCTGGAAAATGGTTATAGGATAAAGGTTATTGAAACAAAGTTTGACGCAATAGGCATAGATACGCCTGAGGATCTGGAAAAGGCAATTGAAATCGTAAAAGGGAAACAATAATATGCCAAAATATATCTTTATAACAGGCGGAGTGGTTTCGAGCCTTGGTAAAGGGATTACGTCCGCTTCTATCGGAAAACTTCTGGAATCAAAAGACCTGAAGGTAACAATACAAAAATGCGACCCGTATATAAATGTTGACCCTGGCACAATGAACCCGTTTCAGCACGGCGAAGTGTATGTGACTGACGACGGAGCTGAAACAGACCTGGACTTGGGGCATTATGAGAGGTTTATAAATGCCAACATGACTCAGGAAAACAATATCACCACGGGGAAAATCTATAATTCTGTGATAACAAAAGAACGTCGGGGAGATTATCTGGGAGCAACTGTACAGGTGGTCCCTCATATAACAAACGAAATCATATCGCATATAAAAAAGGTTTCTCAGGGCAAGGATATAGATGTGGTCATATGCGAGATAGGCGGGACAGTCGGCGATATAGAAAGCCTGCCTTTTTTAGAAGCTATCAGGCAGTTCAGGCAGCATTTGGGGAGGGGAAATTCAATAAATATACATCTGACGCTTGTCCCTTACTTGAAAGCAGCGGAAGAATTAAAGACAAAACCTACTCAGCACAGCGTTGGAAAATTAAGGGAAATAGGCATACAGCCAGATATATTGGTTTGCAGGACAGAGAAACCGATTTCAAAAAAGATAAAGGAAAAAATATCTCTTTTCTGCAATGTGGACGAAGACGCTGTAATAGACGCGCCTGATGTAAGAGATATATACGAAGTCCCGCTTTTATTCCAGGAACAGGGTCTTGGAAAGATAATATTGAAGCTTCTTGATATCAGGTATCAGGAGGGCAATCTTACTGAATGGCGGGAAAAAGTTGTGAAGAGATCTCTGCACCCTTCAAAAAAGATTTCAATAGCAGTTGTAGGAAAATATATTGAGCTTAATGACGCGTATAAGTCTATTTATGAAGCCTTGAAGCACGCGGGCATTGCGAATGACGCAAAGGTGAACATTAAAAAGATAGATGCAGAAGAGATTGAACATAAAGGCGCAGAAAAGTTTTTAAAAGACGTAAGCGGCATTCTGGTTCCAGGTGGTTTTGGCAACCGCGGCATAGAAGGCAAAATTGAAGCTATAAAGTTTGCAAGAGAGAAAGGGATTCCATTCTTTGGCATATGTCTTGGGATGCAGTGCTCTGTTGTAGAATTTGCAAGAAATGTGTGTGGTCTTAAAAAGGCGAATTCCACTGAATTTGACAAATCTACGCCGTATCCTGTAATAAGCCTTCTTGAGGAGCAGAAAAGGGTAAAGAATATGGGAGGCACAATGCGCCTGGGCGCATATCCATGCAAATTGAAAAAAGGCACATTCAGTTTTGAGGCTTATGGAAAAGAAAGAATTTCAGAACGCCACAGGCATAGATATGAGTTTGACACGCATTATAGAAGGAACATGGAAAAAGATGGGCTGATTGTTTCAGGAACGTCGCCTGATCTGAGGCTTGTGGAGATCGTTGAGCTGAAGAACCATCCGTGGTTTGTAGCATGTCAATTTCACCCTGAATTCAAATCAAAGCCAGATGTCTGCCATCCATTGTTCAGGGATTTTGTAAGGATGGCGTTAAACCAGCATTGTTAAAGACCAGGTCTTGGTATATATGACCAGAGAGATTAGAATAAAAAATGTAAAGATAGGCGATAAGAATCCAATTATTCTTATTGCAGGGCCATGCGTGATTGAGACTGAATCGCATGCGATGCGTCACGCAGGAAATATTAAAAAGATATGCGACAAGTTGGGCGTAAAGTTTATTTTTAAATCCAGCTACGATAAAGCGAACCGCTCCAGTATAAAATCTTACAGAGGGCCTGGTATAGATAAAGGCCTTAAGATATTAGCAAGAGTTAAAAAAGAGTTTGGTATCCCTGTATTAAGCGATGTGCATTGCAGGTCAGAACTGGGCAAAGCGAAAGAGGTCCTGGATATTATGCAGATACCTGCTTTTTTATGCAGGCAGACAGATTTTATCACAGAGGTTGCTAAGACAAAAAGGGTGGTGAATATCAAAAAAGGGCAATTTTTATCACCTTGGGATGTAAAAAATATAATAGATAAGATAGAGGGCGCTGGAAATAAAAATATTATTATCACAGAGCGCGGAGTGATGTTTGGGTATAATAATTTGGTAAGCGATTTTCGCAGTCTTGAAATAATGAAAGAGTTTAGATATCCGATTGTTTATGATGCGACTCACAGCGTGCAGCTGCCAGGCGGCAAAGGGTGCGAGTCTGGCGGAGATAGAAAATTTGTGGCAGCTCTTTCGCGTGCAGCAGCTGCAGTTGGTTGCGATGGCCTATTTTTAGAGGTTCATGAGAACCCTGATAAAGCGCCTTGCGACGGGCCGAATATGATTACGCTAGAGATGCTGGAAGAATTACTGAAAGATGTTAAAAAAATAGATAACATTGTAAAATAAGTTGACACTCTAACAATGTCAGAGTGTCAACTTAGAGGATATTATGTTAAAAAAGCGTGCTAAGCAGGTTTTGAAAATCGAAGCTGACTCTATAAGACAGTTGATTTCTCACATAGACGCAGATTTCGAGAAAGCAGTGGAAGTAATATATGCCTGCAGGGGTAGAGTTGTTGTCACCGGCATGGGTAAGGCCGGTATAATAGGGCAAAAGATCTCTGCGACGCTTGCTTCTACGGGCACCCCAAGCCTCTGGCTTCATTCTGCAGAGGCAATACATGGAGACCTTGGCAGAGTCAAAAAGGAAGACGTAGTCGTTGCTATTTCAAACAGCGGCGAAACAGAAGAGATAGTACATCTTATCCCGCTGATAAAAAAGATAGGGAGCAAGCTTATAGGGATTACAGGCAATAGACGTTCAGACTTAGCAAAAAATAGCGATTGCCTACTTGACGTCTCAATTAAAGTTGAGGCATGTCCTTTGGGATTGGCTCCCATGGCCAGCACGACCAGCATGCTCGCGATGGGCGATGCGCTTTGCGCAGCTCTTATGGATAAAAGAAAATTCAAGAAAAGCGATTTTGCATTCCTTCATTCTGGCGGAAGCCTTGGAAAACAATTATTGCTAAAGGTAGAGGATATAATGCGCAAGGGTTCCGATAACCCTGTTGTAAAAGAATCCAAAAAAGTAAAAGATGTGCTTTTAGCCATAACTGCTTCAAGGGCAGGAAGCGCTACGGTGGTTGATAAAGACGGAAGAGTGAAAGGTATTTTTACAGATGGCGATTTAAGAAGGCATCTCGGGATTGATCCTTTGCTTCTTGGAAAAGCAGTAAAAGATGTGATGACAAAATTGCCCAGGACGCTTAAAAAAGGCTGCCTCGCCGTAGAGGCATTGAGGATTTTGCAGGAGTATAAGATTGACGAAATACCCATAGTTGATGAAAAAGATAAAGCTATAGGGCTAGTGGATGTGCAGGACTTGCTGAAGGCAGGATTAGTGTAGAGTGTGGTTTTAAACCGTCCTCTACAAACCGAATTTTCTATGATAGAAGAGCGCGCGAAGAAAATAAAACTATTAATACTTGATGTAGATGGTGTTTTAACAGATAGTCGGATAATCTATAATAATTTTGGAGACGAGATAAAGTGTTTTAATGTATATGATGGTTTTGGCATGACGCTTTTGCACAGGGCAGGGATAAAATCTGTCATAATTACAGCTAAGAAAACAAAGATAGTTAAACGCAGGGCAAAGGATATGCATGTCGCTAAGGTTTATTCAGGATATAAAAAACTTAAAATCTATGAAAATGTGATCAAGAAATTCAAGGTAAAAGACGAAGAGGTTTGTTTTATAGGGGATGATCTTATAGACTTATCTGTTTTAAAAAGGGTTGGCTTAAGCGTTGCACCTCCTGAAGCAATAGAAGAAGTCAAAAATTCCTGTTATTATGTTACTAAAAAGAGCGGCGGCAAAGGCGCTGTCCGGGAAGTAATAGAGATTATCTTGAGATCCCAGGATTTATGGCATAATGTGACTAGCGCATATCAAAAATGAGGCAGAATGAGAGATTACAAAAAAGAGATACAAGACCTTAAAGGCGCGCTTTTAAAGGCAAATGAAGAGATTGAAAAGTTATCCAGGATAAAATCTGATTTTATATCCATTATCTCTCATGAGTTAAGGACGCCGCTTACCTCTATTAAAGAAAGCGTTTCTCTTGTGTTAGACGGCATAGCAGGGCCTATCAGTGAAGAACATAAAAAATTTCTTACCATAGCAAAAAATAACGTAGACCGCCTGGCAAAGATTATAACAGATATCCTTGACATCTCCAAGTTGGAAGCAGGCAGGATTGTCATGCATAAAACAAAGCTAAATATAAATGAAATTATAAAAAACGTTTATGAGGCTACAAAAACAGCGGTTAAGCAGAAGGGCATAGAGTTCAGCCTTTCTTTGGGAGAATCTGTAGAGCTTACATGGCTTGACCCTGATAGGATAGGGCAAGTACTTAAAAATCTTATATCAAATGCTATAAAGTTCAATAGAGGTAATGGAAAAATAAAAATATTAAGTTTAAAGGAAGATATAAACGGCAAGGGCTTTATAAAAATTATTGTAGAGGATAATGGCATTGGCATATCTCAGGAAGAAACAGAAAATCTTTTTAGAAATTTCAGCCCTTTAAATACAAGCATGACACGTAAACATGGTGGTGCAGGCATGGGCCTGGCTATTTCAAAAGGCATAGTAGAGCTTCATGGCGGAGATATATGGGTCATGTCAGAACCTGATATAGGCAGTAAATTTATTTTCACCGTACCTATTTATAAAAAACATGAAGAATTTGATTTTTTAATGGAAGAAGCAATGGAAAGGGCAAAGCGTAATGATAATAAAATTGCCGTTATTGTTTTTGAGATAAAGGAAGTTAAAAAAAGAGTTGAAGGCGTTATTGCCGAGATAGAGGATATTCTAAAGAAAACAGTCAGGGGGCCGGAAGATAAGATTGTAAGGTGGGGAAAAGGAGAATGCGTTGCAATAATTGCGCGTGCGGACAGACCAGGCACAATGGCAATAATAAAAAGGCTCAAAGGCAACATCAAGATTCCTATTTCTTTTGGCATTTCAGTCTATCCTGATGAAGCCATGGACAAAGAGGAGCTGATAAAAAAGGCGCAAGAAGATTTAAATAGCGGCAAAAATTTAATGGCTCCGCAAAAGGTTCTTCTTATAATAGATGACGAAGAAGACCTGGCATCAATGCTTTCTTTCAGGCTTAATAATGTAGGTTTTGACACTATTACAGCCAATAGCGGGGATAGCGGGATAGAGCTAGCTAAGAAACATAAGCCAGACCTCATACTCCTGGATCTTATGATGCCTAAAGTAGACGGATTCGAAGTTTCAAAAAGGCTGAAACTAGATTCAGCTACCAAGTATATACCTATAGTTGTTTTCTCAGCGCTTGGAAATAAAAATACAAAAGAATCTATAAAAAAACTCGGCGCAGCAGGATTTATTGAAAAACCTTTTGAACCCGAACTTTTGATTAGTAAAATAAATGAGGTCTTAACTTACGGAGGCCAAAGGTCGACGTAAGTTATATGACCGAATTTATCCTTGCCATTTTGCGGGGGATTTGAACGTACTAGAAGCTAGTTATTTTAATGTACTACGCAAAATGGCAAGGATTAATTCGCACATTGACTTACGTTCACTCGTTTTACTCGTTCCGTAAGTCAAGTGCTCATTAAGGAGGCGAAAGATGGATAAGAAAAGAGTTTTGGTGGTGGATGACGACGCAGATCTGGTAAAAATGCTTAAGGTTAGGATAGAGGCCGAGGGCTATGAGTTCATGAGTGCTATGGACGGGAAAGAAATGCTCGATGTTTTAAATATAAAAAAGCCGGATGTAATTCTATTGGATATAATGCTTCCTAATACGGATGGCTACAGCGTATTGAGGGAAATGAGGAAGCATGAAAAATATGTCAATATCCCGGTGATCATACTTAGCGCAAAAGAAAAGAAAAAGATGGGAGATCTTTTTGCCCTTGAAAAGGTAGCGTTTTTTATAGAGAAGCCTTTTGATACAAAAGAACTATTGGAGAAGATAAAGATTTTAATAGAGGAGAGAAATTAATGGATAAGAAAAGGATATTGGTAGTAGATGATGAAGAAGATATTTTAAATGTATTGAGATTCAGGCTGGAGGCAAATAATTATGAAGTACTGTCAGCCTCTGACGGCCAGGAAGGCCTTAATAGGGCCAGGTCCGAAAAACCAGACCTTATAATATTGGACCTTATGCTTCCAAAACTTGATGGATATAAAGTTTGCCGCATGCTTAAATTTGACGAAACTTATAAAGCCATTCCTATTATAATTTTTACAGCAAGGGCTCAGAAAAAAGACGAGGAAATTGGCATGGAAATGGGCGCAGACGCGTATATTTCCAAACCTTTTGAACCAGATGTATTATTAGGAAAAATGAAGGAATTATTAGAGAAAATATAGGAGGGGTGATATATGGACGGCCAGAAAAAGATATTGATTATAGATGATGAAGAAGATATACAGAAATTATTAAAGATAAGGCTTGAGCAGGAAGGCTTTATTGTAATAACCGCAAGCGATGGAGAAAAAGGCGTGAAATCAGCGGAGCTGGAAACGCCTGATCTGATCCTTCTGGATATCATGATGCCTGTAGTTGATGGATATTCGTGCCTCAAAGAAATCAGGAGGATTCAGAAAATAAAAGATACACATGTTCTTATGATGAGCGGCAAAGAAGAAGAAAAGGTCAGGGATCTTTTTGCTTTTCAGAAAATCAGCGGATATTTAGAAAAGCCGTTTGAATTAGATGATTTAATTGCAAAGATAAAGGAAATACTAAAAATGTAAGTAATTTCTTATTTTGGAGGTGATAATACATTGGCGAAAAAAAATGTAGAACAAATATTATTGGAAAGAGCGATTATTACACAGGAACAGCTTGATAAGGCGCTGAAAGAGTCAAAGAAAAAAGATGTTCCTATTGTAACATATCTTGTTCAATCAGGCGTAGTAAGCGAAGATAATTATGCCAGGGCATTGTCTGATATCATTGGCGTACCGTTTATGGATCTTACAAATTATCTCATAGACGGAGCTACCTTAAAGTTTATCCCGGAAAGCCTTGCCCGTAAATACAACGCAATACCTATTTTTAAAATAGGAAATACTCTTACCATAGCGATGAAGGACCCAAAAGATATTATGATAATAGACGATTTGGCGCGCAAGTCTGGATGTGAGATAGAGCCGGTCCTGTCAAGCCAGCCTGCTATTATCAGCGCAATAGACAGGTATTATGGTATCACAGGCTCAGTGGATGAGGTAATAAAGGATATAGCGGAAGATAAGACAGAAGATATGGACCATGTTGAGCTGAGCTATGAAAAACTTGCTGCGATGGCTGACATGGCCCCGATAATAAAGTTTGTAAACCTGATAATTATGCAGGCAATAAAGGACAAGGCGAGCGACATACATATCGAGCCGGAAGAAAGCGCTTTAAAAATAAGATTCAGAATAGACGGAATTTTGCATGAGGTGTTTACGCCGCCGAAACATTTAGGGCTTGCGCTTATATCCAGGATAAAGGTGCTTTCAAATATGGATATTTCAGAAAAGAGAAAACCTCAGGATGGAAGATTTAATATGAAGATAGAAAACAAGGACATAGACATGAGGGTTTCTACATTTCCGACAGTGTATGGAGAAAATATTGTTATAAGGCTTTTGGACAGAACATCTCTATTGATAGGCCTTGACAAGATAGGCTTTGCCGAGGATATAAAGAATAATTTTGAAGAGTTGATAAAACGGCCGCATGGAATAATACTTGTGACAGGGCCTACAGGCAGCGGAAAAACCACCACGCTTTACTCAGCGCTTTCTATAATTGATTCCGAAGAAAAAAATATTATAACTATAGAGGACCCGGTTGAATATCATATAGGAAGGGTCAGACAGTCGCAGACAAACCCGAAAGCAGGGCTTACATTTGCAACAGGCCTCAGGTCAATTTTGAGACAGGATCCTGACGTGATAATGGTAGGAGAGATAAGAGACAAGGAAACAGCTGAGATCAGCGTGCAGGCGGCAATGACAGGCCACCTTGTTTTCTCAACCCTTCACACAAATGACGCATCCGGTTCTATAACAAGGCTTATCGATATGGGCGTGGAGCCATTCTTAATCTCCAGCTCTGTGATAGGGATTCTGGCGCAGAGGCTTGTGAGAAAAATTTGTTCGAACTGCAAAGAGTCTTATAAACCTTTGCCTGACGTCCTGGAATTCTTAGGTAGCGCCGAGGCCAAAGAATTATTCAGAGGCAAAGGGTGCAATGTCTGTAAAAATACAGGATATAAAGGCAGGATTGGGATATTTGAGCTTTTGATAATAAACGAAGAGATTAGAAAGCTGGTCAGCGAGAAGGTGTCGAGCGATATTATAAAGAAAAAGGCTATTCAGGGCGGTATGAAGACATTAAAGGATGACAGCATTGACAAGGTCCTGAAAGGCATTACTACTGTGGAAGAGGCAATCAAGGCAACGCAAGAGGAATAAATGCCGAATTTCAAATATAAAATCAGAGACAAGTACGGTAAGGCTGCTACAGGAACAATAGAGGGTGAATCCAAAGAAGCTGTTGCCAGCCATTTCAAAAATATGGAGTATACCCCTACCTTTATAGAGGAGATAGGCCATGGTTTGCAAAGCGCGGATCCTTTTTTTGAAAAATTTTTCAAAGGCGTAAAATTGGAAGAGCTGATTATTTTTACGCGTCAGCTTATGACGCTCCAGGCCGCAGGTGTTCCTATTCTCTCAAGCCTGGGTTCCATACGCGAACAGCTCGAAAATAAGTATTTCAAGGAGATCATCGAGAAGATACTGTATGATGTTGAATCAGGAATAAGCCTGTCAGAGTCATGCGTGAAATATCCGGGTATATTTCCTGAAGTTTATACGCATATGTTGGCCGCAGGCGAGGCGAGTGGCCAGCTGGAAGATATCCTGAAAAAACTCGGAGATTTACTTGAACATGAGCTGGATATAAGGATGAAGGTAAAACAGGCAACCCGTTACCCATTATTAGTATTAATAGCCATAGCCATTGCATTTCCTCTGGCAGTAATATTTATCATACCTAGATTCGCAGATCTTTTTAAGTCATTTAATACAGCGCTTCCGATTCCAACAAGGATTCTTCTAGGGCTTAATTATATATTCGTTCATTTCTGGTTTTTAATAATCTCGGGTTTAATAGTTTTTGTTTATTTATTCAGAAAGGTATCCAAGATGGAGCATTTTAGGCCGGTCTGGGATCGTTTGAAATTAAAAATGCCTGTATTCGGCCAGCTTTTTTTAAAGATAGCATTGTCTAGATTTGCCAAGATTACCTCAATATTGATTACGAGCGGTATCCCGATAGTAAGCGCGCTTGAAATAGTCAAAGGGTCTGTGGGGAACAGGGTTATCTCAGATTCGATTAATAATATCGCAAGGGACATTAGTAAAGGCAATAGTATGGCCCTTTCAATGAAGGCGAGCGGGCTGTATCCTGGTATTGTTATACAGATGGTTAAAATAGGGGAAGACACTGGACAATTAGACAATCTATTAATGAGGACCGCAGAGTATTATGATGCCCAGATTGATTATACAGTAAAGAATCTTGCGGTTCTTGTTGAGCCTATGCTGATACTTGTTTTAGGGGTTATGGTGCTTTTCCTGGCGTTGGGCATATTTTTGCCTATGTGGAATCTGTCCCATCTTTATATTCGAATGGGAGGTTTATAATAGTTTTTGTCTTGACAAGTAAAAGAAAATCATTAAAATATTGGATAATTGTAAATAAAATATAGGGAGGGCTGTATGAATAACAAGGGTTTTACGCTTATTGAACTTGTCATGGTTATTGTAATATTAGGCATACTGGCAGCTGTTGCCATTCCTAAATTTGTAAACCTTGGGAACGAGGCAAAGATCTCTGCTACAAAGGGAGGACTGGGCGCAATACGTTCGGCAGTGGCAATAACGTATGCGCAAAATGCTACCTCAGGCACTGCTTCATTTCCAACAGCTGTTACTACAGATATTTTTGCAGATAGCACAATTCCTACAAATAAACTAAATAGCGCGACTTCCGTAGCCACTGTAACTGTAGCTCCTTCAGGCACAGCAACGTCAGCGAGTGGATGGTGGTATATAACTGCTTCTGGCAGGGTAGGCGCTTATTCAGACGGCACGCAGGATACTTCTGCCTGGTAGATAGATTGAAACAGATTAATATAGATAAATGGGGATGGTTAAGGTTAGCCATCCCCATTTTTATTTTAGCGGGGCTTACGCTTGTATTTTTTTCAGACGTATTATTCCAAAATAAGATATTTATACACAGGGACCTGGTCAGGTTCTTTTATCCTTTAAGGGAATTCAGCGCAAATGAGTTTTTGAAGTTTAAGGCGCCTCTTTGGAATCCTTATATACATTGCGGGAGCCCGCATCTTGCGGAACTGCAAACCTGCGTATTTTATCCTTTAAGCGTTATATATCTTTTATTTCCTTATGCCACAGCATTTAATTATTTCATAGTGCTGCATGTTTTTCTCGCAGGGCTATTCACCTATTTATTGATGAGAGAGTGGAGGTATTCTAGAGGCGCAGCCCTGCTATCAGCAGTTATTTTTATGCTGAGCGGTTACATTGTCTCAGTTATTAATCTTCTGGCATCGCTTGCGTCCGTAATATGGCTTCCGCTAGTGATTTTATTTTATGAGAGAGCAGTAAAAAAAGATTGGGTTAAAAATTCTGTAATCACAGGCGTATTTATGGCCCTGATGTTTCTTGGGGGAGAGCCTATAATTTTGTACATCACTTTTTTTATACTGGTTTTAATGGCGGGGTTGCGTATCAAGCCGATGTTTTTAGCTATAACAGTTTTTTTTGGGCTTACGAGTTTTCAGATTCTGCCTTTTCTGGAATTTTTAAAATACACCTCAAGGGGCATGATGGGTTTTAACGAGGCGTCTATGTGGTCTTTGCCGCCGTATGCGCTTTTAGATTTATTTGTCCCATACTTAAGCGAATCTGATTATATATATAAAAATTACTGGACGAGACAAAGCTGGCTTATGGTTTATTATATAGGGATAGCCGCTCTTATATTTACGTTTATATCTTTAAAGTTTGATTCTACAAGAAGAAGGCGCGCTATCTTTTATGTTCTTGCCTCAGGGCTTTTGCTTTCTTTTGGCAGGTATACGCCGGTATATTATTTTTTATATAAATTTTTACCGGGGTTTAGCCTCTCGAGGTACCCTGTAAAGTTCTTTTTTATGGTTAGTTTTTCAATGGCAGTTTTGACTGGCATAGGCCTGGATTATTATAAGGCCAATGTAAAGTCTAATGTAATCCTTGCAAGATTTTTAAAAGGGATTTTGTTTTTTGCTTTTATAGGCGCTTTTTTCTTTTTAATAGCAGATCTTAAACTCTCCGAGTTTATTAATTTTTTATATACTAAAATTACGCCTTTTTTCGCTGATAAGAAGGATCAGCTGTATCAGCTGGTATATGCGGCAATGTTTAACATAAAGAGGGCGATAGGTTATTTTATGGTTTTGTCGGTTTTTTTATTTTTAGGCAGGCACAAAAAGATAAGGCTGAGCGTGATAATCCCTGTTTTGATACTCATATCTACAGTGGATATCTACACAGGGAATAAAAAACTATACCTTAATATGGATGTCGAAAAATATATAGAACCCGGCAAGACAGTTGAATTTCTGAAGAAGGATAATGGCTTATTCAGGATATTTGATTCTCCTGCCACATTATCGCAAAACATGTTTGTGCCGGAGAAGGATTATTTTGAAGGCGTGAGCGCACTTAAAGACAGGATGGTTTCAAATAGGGGAATGAATTTTAATATCTATGATGCGTATGGTTACGGCTCGCTTTACAACAAGCGCCACGAAGAGATTATTTCCATAATAACAAAATCAGGGCTTCCCGATGAAACCAATCTATTAAACCTTTTGAATGTAAAGTATGTGATATCTCCAAAAGAATTCCAGGCAAACGGGTATCTAATGGTAAAAAAAGACAAAAAGGCGAATATCTACAAAAACGAGAATTGCTTGCCAAGGGCTTTTCTGGTGGATAAGGCAGTTGTTATTAAGGATGAAAAAAAGATATTGGAGAGGATGAAGAGTAAAGAGTTTAAACCTGAGAAGGAAGTGATATTAGAAGAGGTTCTCGACTCGGCGCTTCGCGCCTTGCTCGAACAATATTCTTCGAGCGAACGAGCGAAGCGAGTGAGTCGAGAAGAATCAGTGGATATCTTGAAGCATGAACCTGGTTATGTTGAAATAGAGGTTCAGACAGATGTCCCCAGGTTTTTAGTATTGAGCGATACGTATTATCCAGGGTGGAAGGTTTACGTGGATGGAAAACCAGACAAGATTTACAGGGCAGATTATATTTTACGCGCAGTCTATCTTAGTCCTGGAAAACATATTGTGAAGTTTACATATGACCCGTTTTTGTTTAAAATAGGAGTGATAATAACGTTAGGGACAATGATTTTGTGCGCGAAGTTTATATTCAAGACCAGGTCTTAAACATGTAAGGTTTTCATGTTAAAGACCTGGTCTTGATGAGGGGCTATGAATAAGAAGATTATTATTGTAATGCCTGCTTATAATGCAGAATTGACTCTTGAAAAGACATACCGGGATATCCCCAAAGGCCTAATGTCTGAGATAATACTTTGCGACGACCAGAGTAAAGATAGAACTGCGGAGATAGCAAGAAGATTAGGCCTTACAGTGCTTTTGCACGACAAAAATAAAGGATATGGCGGGAATCAGAAGACATTGTATAAAGAAGCGCTTAAAAGAAATCCCGATATAATAGTGATGTTGCATCCTGATTACCAGTATGATTCAAAAAAGATCCCTGATCTAATACAGCCTATACTTAATAATCAGGCTGATATTGTCCTGGGCTCTAGGATGACAGGGAAAGGCGCTTTGGAAGGCGGCATGCCTCTCTATAAATATGTCTCCAACAGGTTTTTGACTTTTTGCGAGAATAAGGCGCTGGGATTAAATCTTTCAGAATATCATACTGGTTTAAGGGCATACTCTAGGGATTTTTTGGAAAAGGTTAGTTGGCAGGATAATTCAGACGATTTTTTGTTTGACGGCCAGATACTTATAAAGGCAGCAAAGATGGGTTTAAGGATAGCTGAGATTCCGATTGAGACGAGGTATTTCAAAGAGGCGTCACAGGTAGGATTTTTTGCTGGCATTAAATATGGGATTGGTATATTATGGGAATTAATAAAATGAAGCAATACAGAGGTTTTACATTAATAGAATTGGTTATTCTGCTGAGTATTATAGGTATTATGGCAGTGACAGCGATGGTGAGCGGCTCGCCTAAAGGCATTATCAGGCTTCATGCAGCGTGCCAGAAATTATCTACAGATTTGCGCTATATGCAACAGATGGCTATGTCAGAGCAGGTGAGGTTTGGGATTTCTTTTAATACGGCTAATGAGTCATATTTTGGATACAGGGGCACTACTGCTACAAAAGCGACAGATCCGCAGACGCAGGGTAACTTAGATGTGAATTTCGCCAGTTTAGGGGAGTTTAAAGAGATAGGGATAGCCAGCACAAATTTAAGCGGTAACATTATAGAGTTTGATTCAGCAGGCATTCCTTACGGAGGGAACGGAGTGGCGCTCTCAAGCCAGGGCGTAGTGATGCTGACAGACGGGACGAATTCCAAGACAGTCAGGATTGAGGCAGAGACGGGTAAGGTCAGCATTCAGTAATGCTTTACAAACAACCATACATTTTGACATTGTCAATTTGTACGGTTGTTAGGGGATGGGCGGGGGATATGAAGGGTTTTACATTAATAGAAACTATAATATCGGTCGTAGTTATAGGCATTGCATTTTTAGGGCTTTTAGCGGTATTCACAGGCACATATACAAGAGCTGTTTATAGCGATGCAATGACTACTGCAACTATGCTGGCAGATGGCGAGATGGAAAGGGTAAAGGGCTTGAGTTTTGCAAGCGTTTCTGATCAGAATAGAAACAGCCCTGTAGCCTTTAGCGGGAATTTCAGTAACTATTCATGGCAGGTACGCGTGGACGCAGTGCCTGTAGCTATTGCAACTGACCCGACTATGACAAATTATAAAAAGGTTGAGGTTCGGGTGTCAAATGGCATAATAGGGTATGTAAGCCTCAATACAGTGGTAACAAATTATTAATATGAAACGCGGTTTTACGTTAATAGAACTTATAATGGTAATAGTCATCATCGGCATTATAGCGAGCGTCGTGGGTTATATTCTGCTCGGCGCTGTTCAAGGATGGACATTTAAGGCTAAAAGGAACGATATTTTATGGGATGGGAGGCTCGCAATCAACAGGATGGTGCGCGAGATACGGGAGATAAAAGACCTGACGAGCGTTACTACTGCATCATCATCACAATTCAGATTTACAAATATAAATAATAACAGTATAACATATAGCTTATCAGGCGCTAATCTTAACAGGACAAAGGATGGCGCAGCGAATATCCTGGCGCAAAACGTATCAAGCCTTTCGTTTACTTATTATGATTCAAGCGGGGCTAGCATTGCTACGCCTACGGTCAGCCCAAGCTCTACTGATATAAGAAGGGTCAGAATAAATATAACTCTTACAAATGGCGGACAAAATTTTTATGCGCAATCAGACAGCGTGCCGAGGAATTTTTAATAAGGGTATTTCGCTAATCGCAGTCGTTATCGTAATGATGATAGTGGCTACGCTCGCGCTTTTGGTAGCTTCCACCATATCTACGGGCTCGCGTTCCGCTGCTATTGATATGCAGGCGCAGCGGGCATTTTATGTAGCTGAGGCTGGCATACAGCGTGCGCTTTTTGAACTGAGTAAAGGCGGAGGAACATGGACAGGCTGGTCAGGCACAGACCCTAAAACAAAACAGGAGACTTTTACAGGTTGCGGGGATTATGATATTTCAATTGCGAGCCCTATAGGCAGTACACCTACAATTACTTCCACTGGCTATGTGCCTTCAAGAACTGCTACAAATCATACTGTGCGAGTAACATATTTAACAGTTACGAAGACCAATATATTTGGCAGTTATGCGGCATTTGGCGGAGGCTCAGGAGGCGGAAGCAGTATTGGAGCGAGTTTGATTGGTAATTCTTATACCGATAGCTATGATTCCAGTATCGGCTTATATAATGTAAATGGAAATATTGGCCTGAACGGAGATATAGGTACGAATGCGGATATATCTGTTGGCGGCACTGCTAATATAGGCGGTGATGCTATCACTGGATCGAGCGGGACATTTAGTGATCAATCACATGTTTCTGGAAGTATAGCTCATGATGCTAATGTAACTTTTGCACCAGTTGTGGTGCCAGCTTCACTCACAGTTCTTGCCAGCGAAGGCACGATAAGCAGTACAGTAACTCCCATAACTGGTGATCATAAATATGTGGCATTTACCCCTAAAAATAAAGATACCATAACAATAACTGGCCCGGCAAATATATATATTACAGGTAGCACATCTATGAATGTTAAAAATGGTGGGGCTATTACTGTGTCTAGTTCAAGCACCGGGCCTGTGGTAATATATTTTGATGGAGATTTAGACATTAAAGGAGATGTGAATAACCTTACTTATATACCTTCCAATCTTCAGATGTATGGCTCTAATAGCGCGTCGCAGGAAATATCTATTACTTCGCAATCAGATATGTACGCAGCTGTTTATGCTCCAAAAGGGGCACTTGTTTTTCATGGCCAGGGACAGCTCTATGGTTCATTTATTGGAGATACAATGGGTATGTGGGGCGGGTCAGCTTTACATCACGACGGAGATTTAGCAACAGAGTCAGACTTGCCATCATTTATTCCAGGTATCTTTAGGCCAGGAAATTGGAAAGAAATATACTGAAATATTAATAGAATTTAATATATTTGTGGTATAATCTAAAACTATGAAAGCTATTTTTGACCAACTTAAAAGAGAAGCTAGCGCCCTTATTTCTACTATCGGCTTAAAGACCGGGTCGAAAAAGGTTATAGGCCTTGATATAGGCCATAAGACTTTCAGGGCCATAAGGAGCGATGAAGGCGCCAGGCAGTCCGATATCAAAAATATACTGGTAAAAGATATACCCTGCCTAAAGGATTTAAACAGAGACTTTCAGGTCCAGCCTGATGAAAAAATAGTTATAAATTTTCATGGAGATAATGTGGCGATAAGAAGGGCCAGCGTGCCTCTTATGCCTTATAATGAAATAGCTACAGCCCTAAAGTGGCAATTAAAAGACAATGTGCAGTTTGATATCAATAAAGCCATGATAAAATTTGATATTCTTGGGGAAAAAGAAGCACAGGCCGGAATTAAAAAACTGGATGTAATCGCTATAATTTATAAAGAAGAAGACATTGAGAAAAAAGTGGATGAGCTAAAGAAGCTGGGGCTGAATATCCAGGCTGTGTTTCTTTCCGAGTTTGCCCTAAATGAATATGTGAGGCATTTGAATATGGTTTCTTCCCATGATAAAGTGGCTATTGTGGATATAGGCAATGCCAGGACAAATATAGCTATTATCGAGAATAAAAAGCTGTGTTTTTCAAGAGATATAGCTATGGGTGGAGACGATATTACTGAAGCAATGACAGGCGTAGTAGTCTCTGATAAGGGAAAGATGGAGCTTTCAAGGGAAGATGCAGAAAAAATAAAATGCGAACAAGGTATCCCGGAGGATATGAAGATTTTATCGCTGATGAGGCCTGTTCTTGAAAGATTGACAAGTCAGATACTTAGTTCTCTTGAATATTGCGAAAGCCAATTTTCCTGTACGATTCTTAGAAAGATTATTTTAGCGGGTAGCGGCTCAAAACTAAAAGGATTTAAAGAATATGTCTTAAAAGAAACAGGTATTGAGACGCTGAGTATTCTGCCTGAAGCTGCATGCGCGACAGGACTTTCTTTAATCAGCGATTCAAGCTTAAATATTATCCCTGAGAGATTTGCAACCGAAAAAAAAGCTGCTTTTAAAAAGATATCCGCAAGAATGATTTTTATTTTAGCAGTTTCACTATACCTTATCTCTTATGGATTATTATCAGCGAAGGCGGTTTCTTTGAAGAACAATATTGAGGTGGTGAAATCGCAGTGGAATAATATAAAAGATATGAAGCCGGTCAAAAAGAGGGTGGTAGAAATTACCAACGCAGTAAGTAAGATTTCCCAGCATGGCTTATGCTGCGGCAGCATAATGAAAGAGCTTAGCAGCATAACCCCGGCTTATGTAATTTTGAACACTCTCGCTATAGGCAAGGATGCGCCGAATATAAGAATTTCCGGCATTATTTCAAAAGGCGACAAATTGACAGAATTCATGAAAGAAATAGAAGGCTCGCCATTATTTGAGAATGTAAAATTAAAATTCAGCAATCAGAGGGCATCAGAAGTTTCTTCCAAGGATATCTTGAATTTTGAAATAGTATTTGATGTTACTAAATAGAAAGCTATTGTATGAAATTTATTCCTGAAAACAAAAAAAATCTGGCATTGATAGCTGTTCTTTTAGGAGCTGGTATTTTATTGTTTTATTTTATATATCTTCCAAAAGTCAAGGAGGTTAAATCGCTTAACGCAGAGTACAGGAGTATAAACAGAGAACTGGATGAGCTGTATTCTTTTCTAGGGGGAGAAAGGGATTTAAAGGACAATATTATAAAACTGCGGGTTGAACTGGCCAAACTTGAAAATACATTTCCTCATGAAAAAGAGGTATCTAATGCGTTAAAGTATATAAATGAAGAGGCGAAGCGTTTTCAGATAAATGTAAGTTCAGTCAGGCCGGGTGAACTTGAGCCTTATCAAGATAAAGAAGGAGGCATGGTCAGAGTCGCAGATTTTTCGTGTAAGCGCGTACCAGTGAAGTTAATACTGGAGGCGAGATATAAAGCGCTGGGAGAATTTTTTGAACGCCTTGAAACAAATAAAAGCCCCATGATTACGATAGAGGGCGTAAATATAAATAAATATGAAGAAATAAAACCTTCAATAAAAGCGGACATAGATTTAAATATCTATTTCCTGGGCAAATAGCATGCTGAAGAACATAGACAAAAAACAGAAAATAGAGATTACGATAACAGCTATTGGAATCGTATTCCTCATAGGCTTGCTTCTAACTAATATCAGTAAGCCGAGAAAAGTAGAGCGCGAACCTAGCATGGTCCAAGTTCCTCTAGCAGCAATTTCTATTATTTCGCCTGCAACCAGTGCTGACGAGTATACTTCTATGGCCAGCTGGGACAAAGACCCGTTTTATCCAGAAGCGCCTTTTATTAATAGCGGCTCTGGCGGAATTGCAGGGGTTATTTTAAACGGCATTGTATGGGACGTAAAAAATTCATACGCCATCATAAATAATGAAATTGTCAAGTTGGGCGATAAGGTGAATGAAATGACTGTAGTGGAGATCAACGAAAAAAACGTTGTCCTGGACGAAAACGGCCAGCGCTATACTCTGGAATTAAATGTTTATTAACCAAAGCTGCATCTAAGTTGACACTCTAACATTGTTGGTTTGTCAACTAACCCCCCTTTTCTTATTAATATGTAACACCAAAGTGATAATGTCCTATTAGGCCAAAGTTAAAATGTCCTATTCTAAAGATGCTATAATGCACTCTTTACCGAAAGGAGGACATTATGGCAGGAAAGGACATTATCACGATGAG
>Ga0180009_10002444_pt1 | contig 21857 bp, 13 predicted proteins | sample OS_PC_MetaG_FD_123537 | JGI IMG/M metagenome (GOLD analysis project Ga0180009, IMG submission 123537) | Groundwater microbial communities from the Aspo Hard Rock Laboratory (HRL) deep subsurface site, Sweden - OS_PC_MetaG | ecosystem: Environmental > Aquatic > Deep subsurface > Groundwater...
AAGCGGAGTTTCACGATCCAATCGATCTGTTCCCCGCGCCGTCCCGCCTTTTCTGACAAGATAGATGATTGCGGCAATGAACAATGCCCAGAAAATAATCATACCAATGGGGCCGAAACCCATGAATCCATAGCCGGATGGACCGCCGCAGTTGAACCAGTGCATAATTTTTCACCTCATAGTGTTGTTATTTCTCTAACTCGGATCTCATCCTTCCGAACTCGTCTGCACTTATCTCGCCCCTTGCGTAGCGCTCTCGAATTATCTTCAGGGCGCTGTCGTTGTCCTGCCCTTTTTCGCTGGAATACCCCTGGTTTCCATACTTATGGTGGTAATACGGATTATGCCAGCCGCAGGCTGAAAGCAAAACCAGCAAGAACAGCGCGGCTACGCCAAGGGAAAATCGCTGCAGGGTAATTGTATCTCGTATCAGATCATACGTTTTTTTCATACTCTCCTCTTCTGTTACCTGTGTGGATGGCATTGGTTTTCTGCATAACTTATTATTAAGCAAAGACCGTGCCGACGGAAGATACACCAAAAAATTCACGTCATATCAGCCGTTACGGAGAGTTGGCACGCAAGAATTTACGGAGATAAAAAACTGCCTGGATATTTTTTACTCACTTTCAATGGTTTCTGGATACTTTGTATCCTGGACAGGTTTTCTCATTTTTTATCCAACAACAAAAAAAAGGGAGGTGCGAACACATATCGCACCTCCCTTTGGAATATCTTTTACGTACTTTTTATAGCGGTTACTTCTTGGCTGCAACCTCCGCCCCGCTGCCTTCCAGCCCGGAAGTGATGGTCTTGCTCAGTTTCTCTTCGATCAGGGCGGTTATGCCTTCCTGAGTAAAGATCGTCTCTTTCCGGATGGTCTTGGTGGCGTTGCCCAGAGCAATCCGCAGCTTGCGGTCGCTCACCAGGGCAAGGGCCTTGTCGATCCGGACCTTCAACTCCTCGGGGCTCAATCCCTCGGACTCGCCTATGGGCCCGAGTTCTTTCGTCTTCATGGTAAAATCGGTGATCAGTTTGACAAAACGCGGCGCCTCTGCCGCTGAAGCCCACTGCAGACCAAACCTGTCAGGATTGATCCCGACCTCGGCCAGAACCTTTTTCACCAATGCACTCACACCCATTGCGTCGTAATTACCAACCTGGTAATGGCATTCACCGAGTTGTCAGCCACCGGAGAAGATGGCATCGGCACCTTCTGCAAATCCGCGCAGGACAAAGGCCGGATCGAGACGACCGGTGCACATCACCCGGATGGTTCTCAAATTCGGCGGGTACTGGTAGCGGGAAACCCCGGCACTGTCCGCTGCGGCATAGCAGCACCAGTTACAGAGAAAACCCAGGATCTTCGGGTTGAAATCTTTCTGACTCATAACCACTACTCCTCTATTTTGCACCAAAGGCGGTGATTTGCGCGTTTATCTGTTCGTCGGTGAAACCGCCCATGGAGATGGCAAATACCGGGCAGCGTGAAGCGCAGATGCCGCAGCCCTTACACGAAGCGGTAATGGTCTCTGCCTTGCGCTTGCCGTTTTCGTCCTTGATGATCTTGATGGACTGATACGGGCACAGCGACTCACAGAGACCGCAGCCGATACAAGCCTCCTTGTCCACGCAGGAAATGGTAGGCTCCACCGAAACAAAGCCCTTGCAGAGCGGGATAGCCGCCTTGGCTGCCGCGGCCTGCGCCTGAACGATGATCTCCTCAACAGGCTTGGGCGAATGGGCCAGACCACAGACATATACCCCGCTCACCGGCAATTCCACCGGCCGCAGCTTGACATGGGCCTCAAGGAAGAACTTGTCTTCGTTCACAGGAACCTTGAGCAGCTTGCTGATATCCCCGGTTCCCTCGGAAACGATACCCACACTCAAGGCCAGAACCTCGGGAGTCATGGTGACCTCATCCTGAAGGATCGGATCATGAAAGGTAACGCTCGTCTTTTTGCCGCTCACTTTGAACTTCGGCTTGTTGTCCAAGGTATAGGGAATAAAAATAACCCCTTGCTCTCTGGCCTGACGATAGGCATCTTCGGCAAAGCCGTAGGTACGCATATCGCGATACAGCACAACCACCTGGGAAGCAGGGTCAAGCGATTTGATCTTGAGGGCGTTTTTGACCGCATGATTACAGCAGACCTTGCTGCAGTAGTTGAGATCATCCCCACGGGACCCGGCACATTGCACCATGACCACGGACTTGGGCGCCAGGTTCTTGCCCTTGCCGGACAGACGCTGCTCAAGTTCACGCTGAGTAAGCACGGTATCGGAATACTTCACCGGGTTGCCGAGAACCACTTCCGGTTTGTGCTCACGACCGCCGGTGGCGATAATGATAACCCCATGGTCGATGGTGGTTTCCGTAGCCTTCTTGCCCTTGGTGGTGGTAAGCACCGAGCTGAAATTGCCTACAAAACCATTGACCTGAGTCAGTTGGGTATTGGTCAGCACCTCGATTTTCTTGTTCTTTTTCACCTTGTCGGCAAGGTCGCTTAAGACGGTGCTCACCGTGTCGCCCTGCAGGGTATAGGACAGATGCAGGAGATGGCCGCCGAGCTTGTCTTCCTTTTCAACCACATAGGTATGGAAGCCCTGGTCAGCGATGGTCAACGCGGCAGTAAGCCCTGCCACCCCGCCGCCCAAAATAAGGGCCTTGTTGGTAACCGGCACGGTCTGCTCGGGCAAAGGCTGAATATGACGGGCCTTGGCAATGCCCATACGCACCAGATCCTTGGATTTGTCCGTGGCGGCTTCAGGCTCGTTGGCATGTACCCAGGAGCAATGATCGCGGATATTGACCATCTCAAAAAGACAACGGTTCAAACCGGCATCCTTGAGGGTTTCCTGGAAAAGCGGCTCATGGGTTCGCGGAGAGCAGGCGGCGATAACCACGCGGTTCAGTTTGTGCTCCTTGATTTTTGCCTTGAGCACTTCCTGGGCATCCTGCGAACAGCTGTACAGGCTCTGGGCATGATAGACCACGCCTTCCATGCCCTCGGTGTACTGTTCAACCGCAGGCACATCGACCACGCTGGAGATGTTAATCCCGCAATGGCAGACAAATACCCCGATCCGAACCTCTTCGTCCTTGCCGATTTCCTGTTCCTTAGGATAGGTCTTGTGCACCAGAGCCTTGCCGCGATCCTTGGCAATAAGGCCGGCGGCGATGCCTGCCGCAGCGCTGGACTGGGTGACACTTTCCGGGATATCCTTGGGACCCTGGAATGCGCCGGCAACAAGAACACCCGGCTTGGTGGTGAGCAAGGGGGCGAATGTTTCGGTTTTGCAGAAATCGTAATCGTTCAAGGCAAAGCCGGCAATCTCGCCAAGGTTCTTGGCATCGGCCGGAGCATCGAGCCCAACGGAAAGCACGACAATATCGAAAGGCTCGAAACTGTGTTTCCCGTCCATCGTGGAGTAGGTAAGCTTCAGGTTTTTGTCCCAGGGCATGACATCCGCAACCTTGGCCCGGACGAACTTAATCCCCATGGACTCGGCCTTTTTCTGGGCGGCGTCAAAGCCCTTGCCCTGGGTCCGCATGTCCATATAATAGATGGTGATCTCCACCTCGGGGTCATGCTCTTTGGCAACCATGGCCTCTTTGATGGCATACATGCAGCAGACCGAAGAACAGTAGCCGTTGTTGCAGCCGAGATCCCTGGAACCCACGCACTGGATAAAGGCGATCTTTTTGGGATGCCTGCGGTCGGAAAGGCATTTCACCTCGCCCTCAAAGGGACCCGAGGCGCAGAGAAGTCGCTCGAACTCCAGACTGGTCATGACATCCTGATGTTTGCCGTAGCTGTATTTTGCCAAGGTTGCATCAGGTACACGGCCAAAACCAGGGGCCATGATCACTGCACCGATCTGCAGCTCTTTTTCTTCCGGCTGCTGATTGAAATCAATGGCCTTGCTCTGGCAGGTGCAGACACAGATTTGGCAGACCCCGTGCTTCAAGTACAGGCAGGCCTCAGGATCAATAAAATATGTGGCAGGCACAGCCTGGGCATAATCGATATGAATCGGGCGCGTAATCGCAAGACCTTCATTGTACTGATCCACAAGATGCCGTGGGCAGTACTTGGTGCACAGCCCACAGGCCGTACACTTGTCCGCATCGATATAGCGCGGACGCATCCGCAGTTTGGCGGTAAAATTGCCTGGTTTTCCGTCCAGGGAAAGAAAATCAGCGTTGCTCAGAATTTCGATATTGGGAGACCGACCGGCCTCTACCAGCTTAGGCGCGAGTATTCAAAGCGAACAGTCGTTGGTTGGAAAGGTTTTATCCAGCTGTGCCATGGCACCGCCAATGGCCGCAGACTTTTCCACCAGATAGACATAGTAGCCAAGCTCGGTTAAATCAAGGGCCGCCTGGACCCCGGCGATACCGCCGCCGACGACCATTACCGTCCCTGATTTTTTATCTTTTGCTTGTCCCATCGTGTAACTCCACTAAATTAGAAAATTTAGGAGTCGCATCGAAACAGTCATTGCTTTTGACCACTTCGCCACGGCTCCTTATGCCGGTCATGGCATTACAATATTACAATTACTTTTAATCGAGGACTTAATCACCGAGGCCATCCCACTGGATAATCAACTCGGCTGTTCATCACCCAACACTGCAACCTTGATGGCGCACAACTTGTATTCCGGCGTTCTGGAGAGACGATCCAGAGCATCCAGGGTCAGCATGTTTACCAGCGTCTGCAAATGATTATATGTGCAGAAAATAGTGCCTTCCTGACTACGCTCAGTAATGGTTGCCCGCATTTCCACCGAGCCGCGACGTGAGGTGAGCCGGACCCAGTTTTTCTCCTTGAGGCCAAGGCGCTCGGCATCAAGAGGATTCACCTCGGCAAAGCACTCGGGGCTGATCTCATCGATCTCCGGGGTCTTGCCGGTCATGCTGCTGAAGTTGTACCGGGCCAGATCACGGCCGGTGGTGAACAACAGCGGATATTCCTCATCAGGCAGTTCCACCGGGGGGATGTAATCCTCGGGGATAAACAATCCCCTGCCACGGGTGAATTTTTCCGTATGCAGAACCGGAGTGCCGGGATGATCCTCGGTAGGCACCGGCCACTGCAGCCCTTCTTTTTCCAGTCGTGCGTAGGTTATGCCTGCATATTGCGGCAGCAAATGACGCAACTCGTTGAAAACATCTTCCGGCGAGTCGTAATCCATGTCATAGCCCATCTTCGTGGAAAGCTCACAGAAGATCTTCCAGTCCGGCTTGGCTTCACCCGGCGCATCGACAGCCTTGCGGATCCGCTGAACACGACGCTCGGTACAGGTGAAAGTGCCGTCCTTTTCAGCAAAACAGGCGGCAGGCAAAACCACATCAGCCATCTTGGCGGTTTCAGTGAGGAAGATATCCTGGACCACCAGAAAATCAATCTCTTCCAAGGCAGCCTGTACATGAGATATGTTGGCATCGGCTACAGCCGGGTCCTCGCCAAAAACATAGAGGCCGCGAATATGTCCTTTGAAGATGTTCTCCCAAATCTCGGTGGCCGGCTTGCCGGGCCGCCGAGGCAACTTGGTCTTCCAGACCTTTTCGTACTTGGCAAAAAGCTCGTCGTTATCAAGGCCGCCATAACCGGGCAGGGTATTGAAAAGCGCACCCATGTCACAGGCGCCCTGCACGTTATTCTGTCCGCGCAGCGGATTACAACCGCCGCCTTCAACCCCGACCTTGCCGCAGAGCATGGACAGGTTGGCAATGGACTTTACCCGGTCGGTACCGGTAACGTAATGGGTGATGCCCATGCCGTGGTAAATTGCGTGCCGCCCGTCCGCTGCAAACATGCGAGCAGCCTGACGCATCTGATCTTCTGGGATGCCGGTGATCTGCTCCACCATCTCGGGAGTATATTTGGCAACCAATCGCTGTAATTCGTCAAAATCCTCGGTACGTTCTTCAACAAACTTTTTGTTCCACAATCCCTCATCGAGGATGACCTTCATCATTCCGTTGAGAAGCGCCACATCGGTGCCGGGCAATATCCGCAACCAGAGGTCGGCCCGCTCTGCAAGCCTGGTTCTCCGGGGATCGACAACAATCATTTTTGCTCCAAGGTCCAGGGACTGATGGAGCCGCATGCCGATGGTCGGATGGCTGGTGTCCGGATTCGAACCGATCATCAAAAAGAGATCGGTTTTTTTCATATCTGCGATAGAGTTGGTCATCGCGCCGCTGCCGAAGGTGAGGGCCAAACTGGCCACCGTGGGAGCGTGTCAGAGTCGTGCACAGTGATCGATATTGTTGGTTCCGATCGCTGTCCGCATGAATTTTTGCATCAAATAGTTTTCTTCGTTGCTCGCTCTGGCGCAACTGAAACCGGCAATGGAATCAGGTCCGTACATGGACTTGAGATCAAAAAATTTCTTGGCCACAATGTTTAAGGCATCTTCCCAGCTGGTTTCCACCAACTGCCCTCCCCTGCGAACCAGCGGAGTGGTAAGACGGTCCTTGTGCTGGACAAAATTGTGGGCGAAACGGCCCTTGACGCAGAGCGCTCCGTAATTGGGGGCCAAATCCGGCTCCGAGGTCACTTCCATCAAGGTATTGCCTTTTACCTTGAGAAGAACCTGGCAGCCTGCGCCGCAGTATGGGCAGGTCGAGCGGATCTCGCGCACAGGCTCACCGATGATCGGAGGCAGCATATCCTTTTTGTTGAGCGCACCGGTGGAGCAATTGTCCACACAGGTCCCGCAGGAGACACAATTATCCTTGAACTTAAAGTTCAGACCCACCGGCCTGCCTTTATCATCCACACCGTCGGCGCTGATTTCAATGGCATCGTAATCGCAACTGTTTTGGCAACGCTTGCAATAAATGCACTTGTTCAGATCAACCAGGATCACGGGATGGGAAATCTTTTCGGTATAAACCGGCTTGGTTCCCATTCCGGTTCTGCTTGGATCAAGGCCGAAGTCCATGGCCATTTCTTTCAAATCACAACGATCAAAGGCGCGACAGCCGCAGGAGAGACACCGTTTGGCCTCGGTTATCGCCATCTGTTCGGAAAACCCAAGCTTGATTTCGCTGAAATCCTGGGTAGCAATCTGGGGCGGCCGAGTGGGCATCTTTTCCCGAAGCTTGATGTTGATCCCCTCAAAATTCCGCAGATCTACATCATCAAAGCCTTTGCCCCGGGTAAAATTAAACCGGCTCTCAGCCACGGTCTTGGTAATGCCCATAACCTGAGCATGGATATTATCCGCAGCCCTACGGGCCGCAACTACGGCCTGGATAACCGAACGGGGCCCGCTGGTAACATCGCCAGCCGCATAGATTCCGGGATGATTGGTCAGTGAGGTTCTTGGGTTGGCCTTGATGTTAAATTTCGGAGTCAGTTCAAGGGTAGCCTCGAGTTGGCCGCCATCGAATTTGTCACGACAAGCGCTCAATCCCTGGGCAACAATAACTGTATCAGCCTTGATATTCACCGTGGAGCCGGGAATAGCCTCAGGATACCGGATACCCTTCTCGTCCGGTTCACCAAGCTTGGTCCGGATCAATTGCACGGTAATACCGCTATCGGTGTCGATAAAGTTCACCGGCGAGGCCATGAGCAAAAACTGGACGCCCTCTTTTTCAGCCACCCGGATATTGCGCTGGTTGGCCGGCATTTCGGTTTGGGCACGGGGATAAATAATGGTGACCTGGTTAACCTCTTTACGCAGCAGGGACCGGGCAACCTCCATGGCGACGTTGTTCCCGCCGAAGACCACGGCGGATCTGCCGTAATTACCACCCTTGCCTTCGCTCATGTTCCTGAGGAATTTCGTGGCCGGAATAACCTTGGGCAGCGCACAGCCGGGTATATCCAGGCTTTCGTCAACCGGGGTGCCGGTGGCGATAAGGATGGCTTCATACCCCTGGTCCTTGAGAGATTGCAGGGTGAAATCCACACCCCATTTCTGACTCATGCGGACATTGATACCCATGCGCAGGATGGTGGTGATTTCGTAATCAAGCACATCCTGGGGAATCTTGTAATCCGGAATACCGTAGCGCAACATTCCGCCGAGTTTGGCCGCGGATTCAAAAACCGTGACATCATGGCCTTTGCGGGCAAGATAGTACGCGCCTGTCAACCCGGAGGGGCCGCCGCCGATAACCGCTATTTTTTTGCCGGTGGATGCTTCGCGCGGAATACGCAAATCAACCTTGTGGGCCATGCACCAATCAGCGACAAACCGCTTCAAATGGTTGATGGACACTGGTTCATCAACCAAAATCCGGCGGCAACGGGTTTCGCAAAAACGAGGGCAAACCCGGCCAACGGAAAATGGAAAAGGGTTGCGCTCCATGACCAGGCGCAATGCCTCTTCATACTGGCCCTTGGCAACGTGGGCAATGTAGCCCTGAACGTTGATCTGTCCGGGACAGGTGAGATTACAGGGTGCCTTGCAATCACCGAAATGGGTCTCCATCAGGAGCGTCATGCGTTCCGCACGCTTGGCCTGGAGTTCTTTTGATTCGGTGGTGATCCGCATCCCTTCGCGCAAAGGGGTAATACAAGAGCGCACCGGGGAATCCATCCCTTCCACGCTGACAACGCACAACTCGCACGGGATATCCGATGTCCCCTTATTCACGTAACACAAGGTTGGAATATGGATATCCGCCCGCTTCGCCGCCTCAAGGATGGTAATCCCTTCTTCGGCAACAATTTCGTACCCATTGATTGTGATATTCATAGAAGATAGGTTCAAGGCTAAAGGTTCAAGGCTAAAGGCTAAAGGCTAAGGCGCCGGACACAAGATTTTATACTTGTTCCTTTAACCTTGCTCCTTGCGCCTATTTTTTAAGCCGCGGGCTTCCATTCTTTCAGGAAGGCGGGCAGATGTCCGGCTTCTCGGGGACCAATGGTGATGGTCCAGCCAGCAAGTTCTTCTTCAAGCTCGCCCTTCATGGAGGCAAGATATCCCGGAATAATCAGTTCCCGATGCTTGACCTTGGACTCGATTCCGGACTTTTTCATAAATGCGGCAATCATGTCCGCACCGAACTTGCCGGCCGCCCATGCAGTGAGAACCGAGAGACCTTCCGTATCCTTGATCAACAGCCAGGAAGGCACTTTGCTTCCCTCGATTTCACCGGAAACAATGAAGTAAGTGAGGGAAAAGTTGCAGGTGATCAGAACCGGAGAATCCTCGCTGGGGCCGTTGATGTTATAAACATCTTCCTGAACAACCATGGGTCGTTGCGGATCGGTAAAGAGGTTCAACCGCTCAAGAAGCAGCGGAAAGAGTATATCGCCCTGCAGGTCGGACAGAACAACAATACCTGCGTATTTGGCAATCAGCACCGAAGCGACCATGGCTTCCATCAACGGATCAGCAGAGATCTCGCAGGGGAAGGTAATGGTCGGAAAACCCAGAGGCTTGAATTTGGCGCGGATGGCGGAACGCCGACCCACAACGCTGTCTTCCAAGGCACCACGTACCGTACGGGCGCCTGAATCGAGCATCAAATCCTTGAGCCCTGCGGCGAGAAGTTTCTCGGAAACAGCCACGGTATCGTCAAGATTTGTTCCCTTTGCAACCAAGGGACAGCCGATCTCCTTGGCAAGAGCAGCCATGGCGTCAGCATTTTCAGCAGTGGCTGCGTAAAGCAGAGGCTTACGATCGCCACAGGCGGCAGCGGCAGCCTTGAGATTGTCAGCCTTGTCGCTCATCAAGATAAGACCGGCATCGGCTGCGCCATCGAGCACCTTTTTGGTCAGAGCGGTGAAGGCAGCGCCATCGCCCTTGGTATCCTTGATCGCAATCAGGTCAGCCTTAAGGAGAACGCCAACCCGCTCATAGCGGAGGTTCTTGAACCGATTGATGCGGCCATCGACATCAGCATCGCCCATGTCGGTGGTGACCAGCACCGCAATGCCGGTGGGATTCTCGAAGCGTTTTTCATGACGGAACAGACAGGTCTCGCCGCCGGTGGTATAGGTGCTGTCGCCGGAGCCGATTTTAATAGTCCGGATCGGGGGAGCAGAGGCTTCACCGATCTGCTCCTTGACCTCCTCACTCACATACGGACATTCGCCGATTTCCGTTTGTCCGGCTGCCACCTTCATGGCAAAGGCAAGACAGGTCGGGATACCGCACTCCCCGCAGTTCTTCTTGGGAAGCATTTTGAGGATTTGAATACCTGTTAGAGCCATCTGTCTGTTCCTCCAAAAATAGGTTAAAGGTGCAAGGTTAAAGGTTAAAGGCTGTTTCCTCGTGCCTTTGGCCTTGCGCCTTGCTCCTGTCTTTTCTTAAACAAGCGCTTCCATCTCAAGGGCCGGATGCCCGACCTTTTTCATGAAGGCGAGGATTTCTTCCTCAGTGGTACCGTTCTCCTCGGTGGCGATCATATCGTAAAACTCCGGCATGCCGATTTCCTTGCAACGCTCCATGAGTTTGTCCTTGATCTCCTCTTTCATCATCTTGGGCAGCCAGACCATCCGTTGCAGCCCGCCCTCGGCGACAAAAAGCTTGGGGCTGGTCATGAAATGCTTGGATACCCCGATAAAACCAGGGGTTTGCGCGCCACCGCCAGCCATACCGGCCAAAGAAGTGAACTTCATACCGGAAGGCGTCATGCCGCTGTAATCGCGGTTGACCACCATGATTCCGTTGCACTGGGGCAGCATGGCAGCGATGGCTTCAAAGCAACCGCAAGCGGTCATCGGGCTGTTCATCAGAGAGTACAAAGCAAGATCGGTTACGGCCCCGCGGGAGGTCTGATCGACAAAATCGTTGATCCCCTTGAAACGGCCGAGTTTCTCATCCAGGCAGTCGCCTTTCTGAATCGGCTGGTTGGGACCGGTAGGATTGATCTGGTAAGAGGCCTTGCCGTCCAGCCAGTTGTAGGCGCCGCACATGCCGATACGCTCCGGAGTGATAACGCAGACATGACTCGGGGCAAAGGACTGACACAGGGTACAGGAGTAGAAGACCTCTTCGGTCTCGTCAGTCATGGAGCCCAAACGCTCATCACGCTCTGCATAGACCTTGCGGGCAAGCTCCTGAACCTCTTCCACCTTGTCCAGCTCGGTGTAGAGCTTGACCTGGATCTTGTCGACAATGGCGCCGAATTCCTGATGCAGTTTGCCGTGCAGCACCTTGCCGATATGGGTGAAGGAAAAGCCCTTTTCCACTGCAGCCTTGCCGATACGGAGCCACATGATGTTCCGCTGACCCATGTGCATGATGCCCTGGATATAGTTGATCAGGTGATGGAACTGACGCTCAAGGATGGGCTCGAAATCCGACTGCATGCCACGCCCGGCAACCTCGACCAGGATGCCGAGGGGTACGTTCTGGCCAACCTGAAGATCCTTGATGTCCGGCCCTTCGATGGTGACCTTGCCGTCCTCAACCTCTGACATATCCTTGGAAACGAGAACCTCGACACCTGAGGTCCGACCGCCGCCGCATTCCATGAAAAGATCATCCTTACGGATACGCTCACCCTCAAAGGCCGGGCCAAAGGACAAGGGGATATCGATCTTGGTGACATTGACCTTGAGACCGCGCACTTCAATGGCCTTCTGGACGATCTCGTCGTGGGGCACCTGGCTGACCACGTGCTCATAGGTGCAGATTCCGGTGGGCAGCACCTGAGGAATGTCGTAGTCGGAGATGGTGGGGAAACCCCAGTTGATGGCGCCGGCGGCGTTTGCGTACCACTCATCGGAAACCGGACCGAAAGCCATGACAAAGGCGAAGGTTCGGTCTTTATTGTAGATCAGGTTGCCCTTGTAGTCGCCGGGCTTGATGCCGCCGAAGGCCATGGCCACGCGGCAGGCAAAACCGATGGCAAATACCGCGGAGGTATAGCTCTTGCCGAATGGAACCAGACGGGTATTCCAGCCGACCTGAACCTTGTTTTCCACCAGACGCTCGGCCATGTTTTTGCCGTTGCTCTGATCGTGCATGAAAATGTAGAGGTTTTTCTCCTGGAGCTCAAGGGCTATCCGAGAAGCAACCTCATTGTCATCAGGGGTGCCCATGATGGCGGCAAACCCAGGTGCCGTACCGTCAACAAATTCAACGCCGCGCTTACGGAAGATGACGTCATCGGCAGCGCCCAACCAGATATTGTTCTCCAGCGGATCTTCGGTCTTCGTATAAAAATCAGGGGTATCCAGGTAACGGATAGCCTCGTACATCTCCTCGGCAAAGAAAGTGGCCATGCCCGCATCAAGAGCCGGAGCAAGGTACGGCAACCAGATATTCTCGCTCACCTGTTCTGGAAGCAATGTGCGACATTCCTGAAAAATATCCTTCATGTCGCCAAGCTTTTGGATCTTGGCACCCAGCATACTGTAAATAACAGGCAGGAAGTAGGCGGTATTCGGAAAATGCACCTCCTGCTCAGGGCCGTACTTCTTGATGGCCTCCTCAAACTTCGCTTCCGCCATATCAACAATCTTGTGAGCCCCACGGATGGCGGCTGAACAGATGATCTTAGACATTTGGTAATCTCCTCTTTACTCTGTGAGGTTTTTCAGTATTACAAGCAATAAATGCGCGATTTCAGATAATTATGCCATAAGCCCGTTGATCAGCGACTTGGTCAGAGAAACAGCTCTCGGATGCCGCATGATCATCAGTTCACCGCCCGCCATCAACATACAGGATGCGGTAACGGCTTCCATGAGAATGCCGCGTGTCTCCTGGTCACCGATCATCTCATCGGACGGCAGACGGCATTCCTTTGCCTTCCAAACCTCGCGGCCCAGATTACAGATAAAAGGCACCTGCAGTTTTTCATCCTTCTGGGTCAAAGCGGCCAGACGGATCCGCTCCATAACCGAATAGGTGTATTCGATTCCGTAGCCGAGTGCGCCGATGGAGGGATCGATCAAAACGGTGTCAAGGGAAACACCGAGATTCTCAAGAAGAATGTTGAGCTGCTTGGCCAGGTTTACATCAATGGGCGAAGCAGCAACCATGGGGTACTGGAACGCCATTGCTGTGGCGCCGATTGCCCGGTAGTTACTGTCGGCAAGCGGTGCCAGACAAACCTTTTTATCGCCGATGAGAGACGTGATCTCACGCAGGGTTTCCGTGTCCTTTTCGCCATTGCCGCAGCCCCAGATAATTACCGGGACTTCGATATTTTTCACCACTTCGGCCGCAGCTTTTGCCGCCTCAGCCGCAGGCTTGTTCAACCCATTGGGATCGGTGCTGACCATGGAGACACAGATGGCATCAGCGCCATATTCCTTGACACATTTCTGAGCCCAGGCCACGGGATTGTCCATGACGTCCTGATAATGGCGGGCCAGGGAATCAGGCCATTCATCGGGCTTGACATCAAGCACATCAAAGGCAATTTTGGGAGCATTGCCCATAGTCCCTTCAAATAAGTGAAACGGCAGGGTATTTGCCCCGCCTACCTTAATACCACTAGCCTCGTCACCCAAAATCGTCTGACGGATAGCACCGGTGTAAGCCTGCTTATAGGAAGCCTCAGGTACCTTGGCAGCCCTTTCAGACAAGGGCGTTTTTTCAGGAGCAAGATCAGCCGCACCAACAGCAGCAGGAGCAGCGGCAGCAGGCGCTGCAGCAGCCTTCTTAACCTCAGGCGCGGCAGCCTTTTTAGGCTCTTCCGCAGCCTTCGCCTCGGCAGCTTTCTTGGCAGCGGCAGACTTTTTAGCCTCTTCCGCAGCGGCAGCCTCGGCAGCAGCCTTTTTCGCGGCTTCAGCCTTTTTGGCCTCTTCCGCAGCTTTGTCAGCCGCCGCTTTCTTGGCAGCCTCAGCCTTCTTAGCCTCTTCCACCGCCGCAGCCTCGGCAGCTTTCTTCGCACCACTCTCGTCTTTCGCCGGAGCAGGAGTCGCCGGTGCAGCAGGTGCAGCTGGGGCAGTAACCGCAGAAACAGGAGCTGTGAGCACCGGTTCGCGCTTGAGAATAGCCTCAGCCCCGGCAAATTTCACCAACGCATCGAACTGCTCGTCCGACAAGCCATAGGCCTTTTTGAGCGCATCAAGACCGAGGCGTACAGACTCCAGCGCCATTTGACGTTCTTTTTCGTTCATCGCATCCTCTCCTGCTTCATCTATTTCAATCCTTGCCTGATCAACCGCACCGGCCCCAGTGCCACCACTGGTTGCAGAAGCACGGAACTGAGCGGCCTCCGCCCTGGCTGCGGCAACAATTTTTTCTGCCTCAGCCTTGGCTGCCGCCAGGACAACATCACTTTCTTTACCTTCAGGCGCCGTAGTCCGAACCTCGATTGGCGCAGCAGAAGGTGTCGCCGCAAGCGCTACAGGCTCATCGGCAAAGACAGGGCGAGCACCAATCCCTGCCCGGCTGACAATCTCCGGCACAGCGCTCTCCCATTCGATGGCCATGATATGCACCCCTGCCACCCCTTCTATCTCGCGGACCTGACGAATGATATCAACGCAGATGTTGATACCTTCATCTTCCTTGTCCTTGGCTCCCTGCATCCGCTTGATCACCTCATCGGTGACATCCATGCCGGGAACGGAGCTTTTCATGTAACGAGCCATGCCCACGGATTTAGGCGGGGTTACCCCGGCGAGGATATGAACCTTTTTATGAAGACCGAGATCGCGGACCGCCTGCATGAATTTGGCAAAGCGCTCAACATTGTAGATGATCTGGGTCTGGACAAAATCAGCACCATTGGCGACTTTTTTGGCCAACCGGGCTGCCCGGAATTGCTCGGACGGCCCTGCAAATGGATTCGCAGCCGCGCCGAGGAAAAGCTTGGGTTCATGTGACTTGATCGCTTCCCCGCACTGAAATTTCTTCTCATCCCGCATGGTCTTGACCATGCCGAGCAACTGGATGGAATCCATATCAAAGACGCCCTTGGAGCCGGGGTGATTACCAAATTTCTGATGATCCCCGGTAAGGCAAAGCAGATTCTTGAGTCCCAAAGCGGCAGCGCCAAGAATATCGCTCTGCATGCCGATCCGGTTCCGGTCGCGGCAGGTCATCTGAATAACCGGCTCCACGCCTTCGGCCAGAGTCAACAACCCGGCGCTGATACTGGACATGCGGACAATGGCGGTCTGGCAGTCGGTAATATTGACGGCGTCAACACTTCCTTTGAGCAGCCGAGCCTTTTCCCTGACAAGTTCAGCATTGCCGTTCTTGGGTGGCCCAAGCTCGCCGGTAACTGCGAACTCTCCTGATGTTAAAATCCGTTCTAAACGGCTTCCCGATTTCATCGGTTATAATCCTTATCCTGATTCTTGCTTGGTAACAGCACGTTCTCTCAAAAAAGATTAAGAAGCGCTCGGGCCATGGCAGCCAACATCTTTCAGGGGGCCACCGCCAAGGTCACGACGCATGTCCATATCAAAAAGGACACGCTCTTTCTTTTTGTTGATGCCAAGGGCATCGCGCTTTGCATCGATCTTCTCGATCATGAGACGAGCGATTTCCAGCGGCTCCTTGGCCACGTTCCAATGGGCTCCAAGTTGTCCCATAATCCCTTCAAGCAAATACTTGTTGAAATTCTTCGCTCCGGTGGTGGGCAGATCCTGGAACACGACCTGCGCACCGCTGGCAACAAAATACTGACCGATGGCAACAGCTTTTTCGCTCATCCAGAGAGGAGCGGTACCGATGGCGGGCAGATCTGTGATATCGTCACCAAGACCACCCTGGCGTACCATTTCAGTGGCTGCGATAAGGATACGACTGTTGTCAACACAGGATCCCATATGAAGGACCGGCGGCATACCTACTGCCTCACATACTTCCCGCAAGCTGTCGCCGCAAAAACGGGCCGCCTCAGGATTGACCAGTCCGGCTCGGCCAAGTGAAGTGGCAGCACAGCCGGTGGCCAAGACGAGAACGTTGTTCTTCAAAAGTTCCCGCACGATGATCTCGTGGGTGTTATCGCCAAGCTGAAAGTTGTCACAACCTACAATGGCTGCTACACCGCGGATACGGCCATTAATGATGTTGTCGTTCAGTGGGCGATAACTTGCGCGAAAACGACCGCCAAGCATGTTGTTGATGGTTTCATGGCTGAAACCCACCACAACGTCCATCTTCGTATCCTTGGGGATAAAAAACTTGCCGCGCTTCTTGAAGTTCTTGATGGCTTGAGTCAGTATCTGCTTTGCAGATTCGAGCGCCTGCTCTTCTTCGAACTGAATGTGGACAGCGCCGGGCATCTTGGCTCGATAGTTGGTGGTGATGATGTCGGTATGAAAGTTGCTCGCCACGTTGGCAATCGACGGCATTAAACACTGCACGTCCCCAACCATCGCCTCAACCGCGCCTGTGGAAAGCACAATCTCCTGCTGAATAAAACCTGCGGCAACAGGAATACCGCGACGCATGAGGATCTCGTTGCCGGTACAACACACACCAACGAGATTGATGCCGGCAGCGCCATTCTTTTTCGCCAAATCGAGCATATCCTGCTCTTGGGCAGCCAAGCAAAGCGACTCGGCCAGAAGCGGCTCGTGACCATGCACACAGATGTTGACCTGATCTTCTTTCAGAGAACCAAGGTCGACAATGGCGCGACGCGGAACCGGAGTGCCGAACATGATGTCGGTAAGTTCGGTTGAAAGCATCGATGAGCCCCAGCCATCGGACAAAGCGCAACGGGAGGCCTGAAGCATGATATTCTCGTGGTCATGATCAACACCCATGTGGGTACGGTGCATCATTTCAACAACCTCGCGGTCGATGCCTCGAGGGAAAATATTCAATTTTTTCCAGAGAGCCTGCCTTTTCGGGGTGGCCCGCTTCAGCATGGAAAGAGGAGTGTTATCCTGCTTGCCAAATTCGGCCATCGCCTTTTCACCGAGTTCCACGGCGATATCCTTTATTTCCCGACCCTCCGTTTCAATATCAAACACTGCAGCGAGGGACTTAAGCTTCACTGTATCCTTTATCTGATGGGGGCCATGACCTTTTGCGGTATCAAGAAATCCGCGGACCATTTCCCGGGCATGGTCGGTATGGGCGGCTGCGCCGGCTGCAACTACACGGGCAAAATTTCTGGCCGCCACGGTGTCTGCAGTGGCACCGCAAATACCGAGCATATCATCAACCCCATCAATGATCTGACAGGGACCCATGTTGCAGTTACGGCAGCAGGTGCCGCCAGAGCCAAAAAGACAGGCCGACATGCCGCGCGCTTTCACGCGATCATAGGCAGTCTTGACATTCCTGGCCACATCCTGAGAGAGAACCTGTTGCGTGGATACGCAGGTAATATCGGCGCATCCTTCACATCCATTTCGTTTAATCGCCATCTTGTGTCCTCAGCATCTTGGGTTCGCTATGTAACAGAAAAGCGGATGCCTTCTGATTACTTTATTGCCGGCAACAACCTTCTATTTCACGCCGGCGATCTGTTTGGCCGCCTGCACGGTATTTTTCATAAGCATGGTGATGGTCATGGGACCGACCCCACCCGGAACTGGGGTAATATACGAAGCTTTTTCCTTTACTGCATCAAAATCCACATCTCCGGCAAGAATAGCCTTGCCCTCGGCGGTCTTACCGATCCGGTTCACACCGACATCTATTACAACCACGCCGTCTTTAACCATATCAGCGGTCACCATTTTCGGAACACCGACTGCGGCGATGATGATATCGGCACGCTTGCAATGAGCGGCCATGTCCTTAGTGCGAGTGTGACACAAGGTGATCGTTGCGTTGCCGGCTTTACGCTTCTGGAGCATCAGGTTGGCAATGGGCTTGCCGACAATGTTGCTGCGACCAATAATCACCACTTCGGCTCCACTGGTTTCCACACCGCTGCGGGTCAAAAGCTCAAGAATGCCATGGGGCGTGCAGGGCAGATAGCAATCCTCACCTAAAACCATCTTGCCTACATTCACCGGATGGAAACCATCCACGTCCTTGTCCGGATCAATGGCATACAGCACATTGGTCTCATTTATATGCTTAGGCAGGGGCAACTGTACGAGAATGCCGTGGATATTTTTATCCTTGTTATATTTCTCAACAGTGGCCAGCAAATCCTTTTCAGAAGTGTCGGCAGCAAGAGTAACCTGCTCTGAATGAATGCCAAGCGCATGGGCGGTTTTATTCTTGGCGCTTACATACGATTGGGAGGCAGGATCTTCTCCCACCAGGATTGTGACCAGACCGGGAACAATATCGTGTTTTTCCTTCAGTTCCGCAACCTCAACCTTCAACTCTTCACGAATGGATTTTGCAACTTCCGTCCCGCTGATAATCTTGGCACTCATTCAATTTCTCCTTATATCGAAAAGTTATAGAGATCTCTGTCAATGTTCATAACGCAATACAATGAGCCTGGCGCCTCATCTCCCGAACAAATTTTCCTCCGGGATGACCCCCACAAGGCAGGAATCCGGATCAGGCCTCACAAAATTACCCAATTAAATACGATAGTTCAATAGGTAGATATACTTGAAAAAAGCTCCGTACTATACATTTTCTCAGGGAAAATAGCAGAAAAAACCGAGGGGGAGGAAATAAACTTCATGGAGGCGGGAAGGACGAAAGCTATGGTCGTATCATTCCGGTTTTTTTGCCCGATCGTTAGCCAGTTTGACAATAATATTGTTCGCCTGACCCAGTCGATTGACAACGGTTTTAAAAAGATGATTTGCCACATCGGGATATTTCTGAATAACTTCCTGGAGTTTGTCGCCGGGGAACCGCTTGATCTTGGAGCGTCCCTTTGACGCGATGGATGCGGAACGTGGTTCGCCGGAAATGGCGCTCATTTCGCCGAAATATTCACCCGGTTCGGTGATCTCGGCGATCTTCTTACCGTCCTTTATCACGGAGACAGCGCCGGTTACCAATTTAAAGAAATCAATATCGTTGTTGTTCTGCCGGATGATGAAATCCCCGTCATCATACTCCTCTATATCAGGATGAACCAGATATGCAGGCAGGCTCTCTTCGGTGATAACGGTCCGCCGCAAAATCTCTTCGATGCTGGTGGCGCCTTCAATAACTTTTTTAACACCGGCCCGGCGCAGAGGAGTCATCCCTTCCTGGATGGCGATCTTGCGAAGCTGATCTTCCGGCACTTCCGCACTGATAGCCTTGGCCACCTCATCGGTGATCTCCATCAGTTCAAAAAGACCGACACGTCCCTTGTAGCCACCGCCGTTGCATTTCTGGCACCCTTTCGGCCCATAGATGACAAAATCTTTTTCGAAATCCTTTTCTTTAAAACCAAGGGGGATCAGTTCTTCCTTAGGCGGCTGAGGCACCTCTTCCTTGCAATGAACGCAGAGCTTTCTCGCCAACCGCTGGGAAAGAACCATGGTGACGGCCGAAGCCAGCATAAAAGGCGGAATGCCGATATCAACCAGACGGCCGATGGTGGCGGGGCAATCGTTGGTATGGAGCGTACTGAAAACAAGATGGCCGGTCATGGCCGCCTTGATGGCAATCTCGGCGGTTTCCATATCCCGGATCTCGCCGACCATAATGATATCAGGGTCCTGGCGAAGAAAGGCTTTGAGTGCCGCGGGAAAAGTCATTCCCACTTCTTTTTTAACATTGACCTGATTGATCCCTTTGAAATTGAACTCAACCGGGTCTTCTGCGGTAAGGATCTTGGTATCTTCGCTGTTAAGCGAATTCAGCACCGAATACAGGGTTACCGTTTTGCCGCTGCCGGTGGGGCCGGTTACGAGCAACAAACCCTGGGGCCGATCGATGCAGCGCTGGAGGGTGGTAAAGGTTTCCTTCTCAAAACCGAGCTTGGTGAGATCGACATTCAGACTGCCCTTGTCGAGGATACGCAGAACGATACTCTCCCCGAACAGAGTAGGCAGGGTGGAAACCCGGAAATCAACAGCCCGGGTCCGCCCCATCTTGATCCGGATCCGTCCGTCCTGGGGCACCCGACGCTCGGTGATATCGAGCTGGGACATGATTTTGATACGTGAATTCAGGGCGTTTTTAATGGAAAGAGGCAGGTTCATGGACTTGTACAGGGAGCCGTCCATACGGTAGCGAACCTGGAGCGTTTTTTCGTAGGGCTCGATGTGAATATCGCTTACGCCATCGTTGACCGCCTTGACCAGGATGCCGTTCACCAACTTGATAATGGGGGCGTCCGAGGCGGAATACTGATCCCCGCCCGTCTCATCTTCCAGAGACGCAATCTCCATACCCTCGGCCGCCTCGGAGGCCAGGGTGCCGAAGTCGTCGATCTGGGTAATCGTTTCCTCGTCTTTTTCATCAGCCCCGACCGAGGTGAAAAACGACTGATATTCGTCCTCACTGATCTTGTAGTAGGTCTTGTATGCATCAACGATGTCTTTTTCGGTGGCGACATACACGGAAAGAGGCATTTTAATTGCAGCCTGCAGGCTTTCCACCGCCCCGGTGTCAGTGGGCTCGGCCATGGCAACCTGAAGAGATTTGCCGATCTGCCGCAAAGGGAAAGCCAGATATTTCTTGGCAACCTCGTAGGGCAAAAGCTTCAGCGCCTCGGACTTAGGCGGCTCCCTGCTGATAACCACGGGTTGATAGTTGTGCAGCCGGCTTAAAAAATTGAGGATGGTCGATTCTTCAATATGGCCAAGACGCAGAAGGATGCTGCTCAGTCGGCCACCGGATTTTTTTTGGACGGCAAGGGCGTCATCGAGCTGGTAACTGCTGATCTGCCCAGCCTTGCGCAACAGTTCACCGATCTTGATCTTTCCGGCACCGGACTGATCTTTCACTGTGGAACGCAAATTTGATTTACTGTCTGCTTCGGCCATGGATATAAAACAACCCCTAGATGGTGTTATATGCGGAAAAAAGTCATCATTTATTCAATACTATATCCAGACAGGTACTGACAAGCATATCTGTCCCGAACAAACAAAAAAGGTAACGGGATCAAGACGTCACCATGACAGCTCAAGTCCGCCTGTAAACGATTACGGTTTTTCTGCCTGTACTGCAAAAAAAATACCGGTCAAAAGACATACGTCCTTTGACCGGTATTGGATGAAAAAATGTGTAAACGGTTACTAGAACAGTCCTGAAACCTTACCTGATTCCGTGTCGACATCAATACGACGGAAGGCCGGATTCGAGCTGGTGCCGGGCATCAGGCTGATTGATCCCGCACACGGGCAAAGGAACTTGGCGCCGGAGTAGATCAAAATGTCCCGAACAGGCAGACGCCATCCCTTGGGCACACCCTTGAGGGTCGGGTCATGACTCAGGCTCAGGTGGCTCTTGACCATCATGGTGGCATAGTCAGCGTACTGAGGGTCTTTTTCCAGCATCTCGGCCTTGGCATTAGCCTCTGGCGACCAATCAACACCGTCACCGCCATACACTTCCTTGGTGATCATTTCAACCCGGTCACGGAGTTTCATCTCCAGAGGATAGAGAAATTTAAAATCATTCTCTTCGTTACAGGCATCGATAACCGTATCGGCGAATTCCAGAGCACCCTCGCCGCCCAGTTCCCAATGCTTGGATTCGGCGCAACGGGCACCGGCAGCCTCGGCAATACGACGAACGACCTTACACTCTTCGTCGGTGTCGCTATAGAAACGGTTGATACAGACCACAGGGTTGATGCCGGCTTTGCGGATGACGTTGATCAGGTGGACCATGTTCTCGCAGCCCTTCTCGACAAGGCCAACATTTTCTTTGGTGTAGGCATCATCCAGAGGTTTACCAGCAACAACCTTCGGTCCGCCGCCGTGCATCTTCAGGGCGCGGATGGTTGCGGTGAGTACGGAGACATGGGGCTTGAGACCGGAGTAACGGCATTTCACGTTCCAGAATTTCTCAAAACCGATATCGGCGGCAAAGCCGGACTCGGTGATGTTGTAATCAAAGAGTTTCAGGGCAACCCGGTCGGC
>Ga0180009_10002445_pt1 | contig 21856 bp, 20 predicted proteins | sample OS_PC_MetaG_FD_123537 | JGI IMG/M metagenome (GOLD analysis project Ga0180009, IMG submission 123537) | Groundwater microbial communities from the Aspo Hard Rock Laboratory (HRL) deep subsurface site, Sweden - OS_PC_MetaG | ecosystem: Environmental > Aquatic > Deep subsurface > Groundwater...
CAAATGGATAGTAGTTTTGCTCTCTCAAGATTTCCGTATTTGGGTCAATAGAACCATTGCCATCGCTATCAGAATATGTTAATCTTACATTATCCCAGATGTCTTTATATTGGTATACATACTGCCAACCCGTACCGTTCGGTTCAACATAGCCTTCGGCGGTGTTAAAAAACTGCAAGGTGCCGTTTTCGTAAACGTAGTTGCCTGCATAATCTGTTGTAATGCTGCTCACGGTTTTGCGTAATTTGGTGCCAACTGCGTCGTAAATATACAAAATATTTTGTCCGGCCATGGTTACCTGCGTAGGTAAATTTAAATGGTTGTAAACAATGCCTGTGATGCCCTTGTTGGCATCGGTGAGCATGTTGCCGTTTTGGTCGTAGGTGTATTCTATGGCAATGTTTGCCCCGTTCTTAAACCCTTCAAGGCTGGCAATGTCCTCTACCTTGGTGAGCTTGTTGCCTGCATCATAGGTGTAAGCAAGGTCGTCCATCATGCCAAAGGTGGTGGCTGTGGCGTTGGTGTGGCCCTTGCGTTTGAGCGCCATGATGTTGCCGTTTTTGTCATAGTTTACCAAATCCAAATTGTAGTTGGCGTTGGTGTTGATGGCAGAAGTTATGCGGTTGAGCGCATCATAGCTATAATTATACGTCTTGAGGCTGCTGTCGGTGTTGCGGGTTTTCCATTGGGTAAGGGAGATGTTGCCGTTATAGAGCGGCGTTGTGCCTTCGTTATAGCCGAGTTTAAAGGCAAACAGGTCCACCGTGCCAATGTTGTTCACATCGTTGATGGCCTTGAGCCAGCCGCGGATGTTGTAGGCGTAGTCCACGTTTTGCAGGGCGGGCAGTCCAGCCTGGCCTCCCACGTCTTTTTTTACCAGTTGGCCCAATTGGTCATAGGTATTGCGGGCCATGCGCTCGGCAGGGCCGCTGTTGATTTGGTGGGTCTGGTCCACAAGCCTGTCGGCATGGTCGTAATAAAATTTTTCTATCACGGTGGTGACCTGGGCGTTTTTGGTGTGCACCGCAGTAGTTTCTAATACTTTCCCAATAAAATCGAGGCGACTTTTTACCTTGTCGGTAGCATCGAGGTAGGGGTTGTGAGAATACACATACACCGGCCGTGATTTTTCATCATAGTAGGTCACGGTGGTGGTCCATTGGGTGGTGCCGAGCACCCGAACCTTGCTCCCGGTGGGCAGGCCTTTGGCGTTGACAATAGGCGTAACACCATAAGTGGTTTCCGAGACACCGCCATCTAAGTCAAAAGCGTAATCGTCATAATAGTTAACTGTTAAAATTTCAGATATAGAACGAGGGATAGCATTGTTTGAATAATAAAGCGTAGTTCCGCCCAAGTTTATAGGAGAGGTAAGTCGTTCTTCAAATTGGGTATAAGAGGAATCAAGTGCAGAAGCTTCCAATTGTTCTCTGGTTTGGGTGTTGTTGATGAGCCCTGTGTAAACCACCCGTCCAAAGGCATCGTATTTGGTAAACAGCCATTTGCCTTGGGCCTGCAGGTTGGCATCTTGGGTGAGCACGGGTTGGTCGAGCTTGTTGTAAACGATGTATTCCCAACCCTTGCCGGGAATCTTTTTCTCGACCAAACGGTTGCGCCCGTCATATTTGTATTGGTAGCAGAGTTCGTCTAAAATGGGCTGTGTAAGGGTTGCGGCTGTGTTTACTTTGGGCGGCAGCACATAAGTGAGGTTGCCGTAGTCGTCATAAATATAATAGGTGTCGTGCGCTGCGTTGGCGTTAAAGGTTCTTTTTAGTACTACACGGCCTTGCAGGTCTTTAAACTCTTGGGTAGTGTGGTCGTTTAGGTAGGTTTGCCCGGGCTGCCAGTTTTCGTCTTTGGTGACGGTTTTGTAGAGCGTGCCGGGGGCATAGGTGCCATTGGGCACAAGGGTAGGTGTATAGTCTGCCGTGAGGGATACGTCAAAACGTCGTACTTCGCCCGCAGCGTTGGTTTGGTAATCGAACTTGATGGTATGGTCGGTGTCGGCGGTGGGGTTTACGGCCCAGGCGGAGCCCGGGGCGCCTTGCTCCATCACCCGGTTTAGGGGAGAGGCTTCGAAGCGGGTTTCGCTGTAGGGGTTTATGGTGCCTGTCAGGTCGGCAGCGTAGTTGGCAGTATAGTAAGCGGTAATGTCTGCCACAGGGTCTGGCACAAAGCGACCATTGTTTTGGATCACCGGCACGGGGAGGTATTGTTTGGTTTCGCGTCCGTAGGGGTCGTACTCGGTATGCGATACGATATCTGCTACGCCGTGCTCGCCGTCAAACAAATCCTCTAAGGGCGTTTCGGTCCCGTCTATTACTTGAACGACCGGGTCGTAGAAAAATTGACGCGTATTGGTGTCTGTGGCATAATAGAGATAATTTCTTAAACGGGTGGTTGTAGCGGTAACCGACCATTTAAATTCGGTACCGTTTAGCACCTTGTTTCCATTTAGGTCATAAACTCCCGACACACCACTATATCCACCAGCATAACTGTTAGGGTGCACCACGCCTACCAGCAGATACCATGTGTCTATTTGTGGGAGATCGCCCGCCCAAAAATAGGGATTTGAATTGGGGTTACCATCCAGGTTGTTTACATTTTGGGTACCGTGGTACGTATTTCCGTCTTGTGAGCCGCTACGCTTTACCCATGTTGTGAATCGATATGTTTTGGTGTTGTCTATAGGAAAATAGTTTGTGTTCCATCCCCCATCGGCATTACTGTCTGCATCGTTGCCACATTGCCATAGCAGGGCGTCCTGGCCAAAGGGATTGGTGCCATAAAGTCTTTCGTTTTCGGCGGTAGTACCGTTTTGGTTAAAAAAAAGAGCCGAGCCACTGCCGGGTTGCCAATTGGTGCGCCAGTCTATCAGGTTGCTCCCGGCATTGTTGCCCCCCTGCCGCACGGCCACACTTTGTGAAGGCCTACCCAAACCGTCAAAGTACGAAATGTTCTCCAGTTTCTGCCCCGGGAGTGCAGCGTTCAGTGTTTGTATGGGATAACCCTCTTTGTAGGTGATTTGGTGGACATAATTTTTAGAAGCGCTTGGTGTTGTTTGGGCATAGGCCGAAACTGCCAAAAGGCTTAAAACAATTAAAACGGGCAAAAAATTAAGTTTTTTCATCGGGAACCGGTATTTGTGGATGGATGGTTGTCTTTTTTTACACACCCCCGACCCCTCTCAAGAGGGGAGTTTTGTGTGTTGCTTCTCTCAAGAGGGGAGTTATGAGTGTTGCTCCTATTTCGACTTCGCTCAGCACGAGCCTCAAGAGGGGAGTTATGAGTGTTGATCCTATTTCGACTTCGCTCAGCACGAGCCTCAAGGGGGGAGTTTGGTGTGTTGCTCCTATTTCGACTTCGCTCAGCACGAGCCTCAAGGGGGGAGTTTGGTGTGTTGCTCCTATTTCGACTTCGCTCAGCACGGGCCTCAAGAGGGGAGTTTTGTGTATTGCTTCTCTCAAGAGAGAAACTATATAAGGTGTTTCTTTTAAGTGGAAAGTTTTCCATTTTGGAGCAGGATTTATTCCCCTCTTGAGAGGGGTTAGGGGTGTGTCTTTTATCTATGCCGCGCTTTAGAGCTTCAAAGTACCCACCCCGAGCCCCTCCGGAGGAGGGGTGTTTGGAGCCATGATTTTTTTTCAGCCCGTCAAAAGTTGTGCGTTTATTCATTCTTTTTATCATAACAATCTAATGAAATCTTAAAATCCACAACCGTTGAACACAGAAACAAAAGTTGTCTTAGTAACGGATGATCCTGTAACCAAATCTGTTATAACACACTTTATAATAAAACTATTACAGTCTTGAGAAGAAATAAAATAAGTGATATTTGGTGTTGTAAAAGATAAATTGTGTGTTACATTTCCAGTTGTTCTTGTCCTTGACCACTGATATGAATAATTACCCGAACCACCAGATGCAACCACGCTGAAATTTACAGCCTGAAAAACGGACTTACTACCAGAAGGTGAAATTAAAATACCGGCAACTGAAAGCGGAGGAGGTGAATTATTTACACTTACCGTCTTAGTCGTTGTTACTTTTTGGCCCGTGGTCAAATCGGTCACCTCGCAGTTTAAAGTAAACGAAGGTGTATGGCTTGCTGAGGTGGTCACCGAAAACGAGCCCGTAGTGGTGGTGGTCACCTGGTTGAGCGTGGCGTTGGAGACTGTCCATTTGTAGGAAAAGTTACCTGACCCTCCCGATGGTGTGGTGGTAAAGGAAACAGTTGCTCCACTGTTTACAGAAGTAGATGAAGCTGTAGTGTTGGCACCCAGCGGGGCAAAACTATTAACGGTTACTTGGGTGGAGGTAGAAGTCTTGTCTCCTGTTTGGGTATCGGTTACCTCGCAAGTAAGGGTAAAGGAGGGTGCATGTGCCGAGGTAGTGGCCACCGAAAAAGTGTTGGTGCCGGTGGTAGTCGTTTGGTTCAAATTGGCGTTGGAGACCGTCCACTTGTAGGAGAAATTACCCGTACCGCCGGTGGCATTGGTGGTAAAGGCAACGGTGGTGCCACTGTTTACATTGTAGGAAGAGGCCGTGAGCGTACTTATGATTTCGGGAAGGGCATAATGATAACGGTATTCCTGCACAACCTTGCCGTCTTGGTCGCTTATATAGGCCAATCGGTTAAAGGAGTCATAATTATAATAAGTAATATAGCCTTTAGGGTCGGTAATACTGGTAACACCCACCAACGGATCGTAGGTGTAGGAGGTTACTTGGGCGTTGGGCAGGGCATTGCGGATTTTTTGTAATTCAGTACGCATAGATGCATCAGTTGTAGCCAGGTTGTTAATCGTTGCAAGGACAACCCCCGAGGATAGGATTTGGTCATAGGTAGCATTGTCCACCCTAGCAACAGGAAATTGATTGTCGTAACCCCACAGGAAACTTGTGGGTGTACCATCAGTTATACGGAATTGAAGAATATTCCCTTGTCCGTCGTATTTTTCATATTTAACCCTTGATTCGGAATTACTGTCTCCTTTGGCTATTAGGGCTTCTGTTGGCAACGTAAGATTAGAAGTACTCGTATTTTTAGAAAAAACAATTTCTTGCTGGCTCAATAAGGTGGTGCCTTGGAGGCTTTTGCTGACAACAGGCGTTGAAATCCTGTTTTGTTGAATAAGTTCAGCCATGTGGGGCTTGGTGGGAACATCTGGGGGGTATTGGTTTTGTGTTTTCTGTTCCTCTCCTTTACTGTCAGTAGTCACAATTAGTGTAGGTTGATGGTGGAAGGCGCTCTGGTAAAAGTACTCTGTGCTAGTCTGTACCGGCGCCCCCTGGAAATAATCCGTGGTGATGGTGTTTTTTAATACCGAATATTCGGGCTTGACATTGTAGAACTCAACAGGCGTAATTAATATATTATCGACAGGCAATTTAGTTGCCACAAGAGCCTCAATACCGTTATCGACCAAATGGATTTCATAACCGTTGTACGATTCACGTAATAATTGATTGTTTGCATCATAGGTTTCCTGACGCATCAACCTACCAGCCAAACTGCTCTGAAAAACAGGGATTTTTGGGTAAAAATCTGTTGCTCTATACCCATTGGCCTCAAAATAGGTCTTGGCGGGATAATAGTAATATAAGTTTTTCCCTTCGCTGTTTTTCTCCGTTACTTTTTGGTAGGATATGTGGGAGCCCAAAAAATCCATCTGACGAATGTTTGCACCTGTAGTTATTACATCAAAAATTCCTGATTTAAAATTCATGTTTGTTTCAAGTAAATATGAGGGATAATCTTCCAAACTTCTTATGCCGTTAAGTGTAAGGTCGATGTCGTAGTTTCCCTTGTAAATAAACTGAGGATTGTCAACCAGCTTGGGCTGCTCATAAGTATAACTATTTGTCAAAAGAATAGTCCCTTTATCGTCTTTAAAAATTACATTTTTAATGCGCAGACCTCCTACTAAAAAATCCTGAGTGGTTGGGGGCAGGTTGCCTAGTTTGGAAAGCTTTGCCTGAGCAGTAAAACATTTAGAGCCATTGCTATCCGACATGGAATAAACTCTCAAAGTATAGGATTTTGCTGTTGATAGGTTCGTAAACTCTTGAGAATGTGTATAAGTGTCTGTCAAAATGTTGTTTACAACTAATGCCCCGAAGAGACGTTCATAAACTACATTTCCCGTTGTGTTGTCCACCAGTTCTACTCCTTTTTGATAATTGAAAGACGTACCCAAACAAGGATTGGGTGAAGGATGGTACCACGGGACACCACTATGTAGTAATATATCTATCTCATAGTTAGGGGTTGACGGCGTGAAGGTATATTCCACCGTGCTACTTAGAGAAGTATAAGTATTGATATCTGATTGCGTAATCCAGCCTATCTGGTCACTGGGTGTCACCACCACATCGCTCACGTGGTTTTCATATCCAAAGGACACACTGCCTTTGGTGGGATATATGATTTTGGTCAATGTACCGGCTTTGGTGTGGGCCGGACTTATGCTCCTGTCTGCTGTCCACCAATAGGAAGCACAGTCTGGAGACAACTTGGGGTACAGAGATTTGTTATTGATTTTACCATTATAAAACCCCCATTTGTCTTTGGCGTAAGAATACCGCACCGGCAACGGGTTGGTTTCATCGTAGAAAAACTCGTGTTTTTTGACCACATTGTCGTTGCAGTCCATTTCTTCCAAAGAAACCAATTTTAACCTCTTTTTGGCTGAATCTTCAAATGTCTGGTCTATGGCTCCATCTATCTCGCCAACCGCATTGAAATAACCATAGTTCAACCGGAATTTCTTTACGCAGACACCGTCGTATTTTACAATGATTTGGTCGATTTTTTGAACCTTATTGACCCCTCCCGTTATTAAATAAATATCCTGGCGGGGCGAGGCAATAAACTCTACAGTAGTTTTTCCGGCAACAATGGAACTGATGCGTTGGGTCAGTACTTGAGAGTACGAATAATTCAAATGTGAACCACCATGCCACGTTGTCAAAGGTGGTAAATCTAAAGGTGGAGGGACACCTGGGAGTTCTGTCATACAATCAATCGGGTCTTGATGGTGCGAGATAACTCCAATTCCACTAGTCGTTTGAGTTATGTATGCAGGTTCTCTGTTTGAGACAATTACATCATTAAACCATTCGGCGGTATAATTGTATTCTATATACCGGTTGTTTGACAGGTTTAGCACTTTCTTTAACATCCATGCATTGTCTGTCATTCCCTGATCCCCTATCTGCCAACCACTATCGGTGAAATTCTTTTCAATTGCACCCGTTGAACCAAAAAACATTTCTAACCCATTGGAAGTTTTAATCCTAAATTCTTCGAATTTTGGGGAACTTAAAGCACCGTTATAAATCAAGTCGATTGAATAGTCGCTTTCCGTGAAAGCGATAGAATTTCTGTTTTGGTCAAAAAAGAAACGACCGGTATAACCCATCGCATTAAAAGAAAATAAATCCGGTTGGCCATCATTCCAACCCATGGAAAGTCCAGTCATTAAATCGGTATATAGCATTCCTGCCGCTTGTCCTGTAACCCCCTGAAATGTACTGCTCAAGGTGGTTAATCCATAATCTTTATAGTAGCCCCTTAATCCCGGAAAGCCCCCTCCATTAGTGCCTTCATCCCTCCCCCCTCTCACAATCCTTGTCACGGCACCGCCATAATCCAAACTCCATTTTAACCCCACATTGGAGGCCAGCTCATCTACTTTTACGCCCGAAGCGTCATAGTTTAAAGTGATCGGCACCTGCATGCCCCCATAGGTTATCGTGTACAGTGGGATCGAAATGTTGGGGGTTCCAGTATTCAGGCTTACCGGTACACTGATGTGCTTGCCCAGCTCGGCGGCTTCGGGGGAGGAAACCTTGGGCACGATATCGGGGTTCACGAATCCTTGACTAAAACTTTTAGAGGAAAAAGCCAAAACCAGCATAAAAACTAAAAAAGTTCTTTTACGCATAACTGTAAACTTTAAAAATAAAATTGGCGAGAGGAGATAATTAAGAATTCTCATGATGAGGATGTTTTTCGATTGTTAAATTTAATTAACAATATTTAAAAAAAACAAACTCAAGAATGTTAATTAACATTTTATTGAACGACTAAACCTCTTATTTAGAATAGAAAATACAGTTTTTAAAGAATATTTAAGGAAATGAAAGTGGTTTATTTGCGTTTGTGTTATGTTAAAATAAACTAAATAACACTGCTGATTTTAAACATGGGCAAGTACAAGGCCACTAAGATAAGCCCTACAAATACTCCCAAAGCTAAAATGATAAAGGGTTCTAACAGGGTAGAAAGCATTTTAGATCTGTGTTCCAATTCTTCGGCGTATTGTCGATGCAGTTTGGCGAATATGAAGTCGGTTTGGTTGGTTTCTTCCGACACTTTTACCAAGGCAATCAGTTTTTTATCGAAAAAACCCGAGCCTTCCAGACTTTCGCTAAGGGAATGGCCCTGATGAATTTTTAGGATGGCTGTATGCAGGGCTTCCCTTAGCGGGTAAAACGGCAACATCTTTCTTACCAGTTCCAAGGTTTGGGTTATAGGGACTCGAGAGGCCGAAAGAAGGCTCACAGCATGTGTAAATTGGGCGAGGTAATAGGTTTTAAAAAAATCCTTAAAAAAAGGCAGTTTGATAATCAGCCGATCGCGCCGCTTTTTGTAAGCTTCTTTTTTGGAAAGCCAAAAGCGTAATAAAAAGACTAATAGCACCATAAAAAGAAGCCACCCGCCGTGGCGGTTTAGGCTATCAGACACGGATATAACCATACGGGTAATGCCGGGCAGTTCTACTTGGTTTTGTGCAAAAATATCTTTGAACATAGGTACAACAAACCGCAACATAAAGCCTACTACGCCCAAGGCAGTGACCAAAATGACCACGGGGTAGGAAAGTGCTCCGATAAGGTTACGCCTTTGGGTATTTTTTTTAGCGTAAAAAACACCTAACTCAGTGGCAATTTTGTGCAGAAGGCCTGTCTCTTCTCCAATCTTTATGGAATGGTATTCATATTCAGAAAAATCATGTTCGCCTAACAAAGCGTTCGAAAAACTCTCCCCGGCTACTATTTTTTGGGACAAACGATTAAACACATCGTAAGGCTTGCCCTCCTTACCATCAGATATAATGGCCAACGCATCTCTTAAATTTACCCCGGCTTGTAGTAAAACACCCAGCTCCGAATAAAAAGGCTCTTTGTGTTTGTTTCTGAGTTTTTTGGGGAAAAGTTTAATCTCTTTGTGTAAAAGAGATTCTGCTCCTCCTTTTTTTTTAGGGGTAAGTAACGGCTCCGGAGTTTTTTTCTCTATCTTAAAGGCCATGGTAAGGTTTGTTTATCAATCGATATAATGATAAGCCGATGGAGCTTGAGCAGCAAACAAATACAGTTCAAAATATTGTTTTTTATCAGAATTTATTCGTAAAGCATCTATTTTTCCTTGTGAGACTACATTACCCCGAAAATAGAGCACTTTTTGGTAAGTAGGTAATGTGAAAGTGTCTTTTTCGCGCACCACCGATTGTTCGAGAAAGACATAACTTATTGAATCTGTTTCGTTGGCAAACCATAACGTATTTTCGTTGGTAAGATGATAAATTCGGTTGAAACGATTAAAGTCCACCCACAACGCTTGTTTGAGCAAGTTTAAACGGGTTTTGTCTTTTATACCCTTTTCCAGCACGGCCATTTGCTTTCTCACATAGCCTGTTACGCTTATTGCCATACCTGCCAATATGGCCGAAAGCACTAAAACAACCAGCATTTCGTTCAGGGTAAAAGAAGGTAGGGTCGATTTGTTTTTTCCGTACAAATTTTTTAGTGCTTTTTTGAACATATTTCAGGGATTTAGTGGTATTTCATCAGAATAAATACCACCGTTAAGATTTATTGCTTCGGTGTGGATTTTATCCCGGTTTAAAGTTTGCTGTAATTGAATGTCCCAACCCGAGAAGTGCTCGGCATAAGGAAGCTTAATTTGGTCATGACTGACCAAATACCGTAGCTCCAATAGCCGGTTTTGCAAAACAGAACGCTGTTTTTTTTGCACGTTGCCAACCATTACACGGGTAAAAGTAAGCGAAGCAATGGTAAAAATTACCACTACCAAAACCGTAGCGACCAACACCTCCATAAGGGTTGAGGATTTTATTTTTTTTAGTACAACCATTTGGCAGGAGATAAACGATTTTCACGAAAAACTAAGCCTGAAAACAAAGAATCGAGTCGGTTATCAACCCGCGCATCTAGCAAGTGGTTTTTGTAAACGTAGCCATTTTTTCTGACGATAAAGCCATTCGTATAAACCGAGCCCGATATGGCGCCTTGTAACTCGATGTTTTTATTGCAATACACCTGCCCTTTTACGGCTACACCCTCGGCTATAAGGACGTTGGCTGAGAATGATTCCTCAACGGTTTCGTTTAAATAAAGGATAACACCGTTAAAATCGGTGAATGCCCCTAAGCTAATTTCGCTTTCAGTATTTAGGTTTTCAACAGGAGCGGTTTCGGAAGCAGTAACTACAGCCAAGACAGATGGATATTTGAAAAGGTTATGAGTGCCCACAGTAATTTTTTTGGAGGCAAAAACCTGTACACTACCCACAAAACGATCGAAGAAAGTCACTTCAGGAGCCACTAAAATGACGTCTGTGAGTTGAGTATCCGCTCCTACAATAATCCGTATGGGGGAATAAATGACTAAATTTCCCGTCAGCTTTAAACCGGACAAATCGATTGCTTCCGAATGTGATAAAAAACGAGTTTCGGAGTTAAAAGTATGTGTAATCTGTTTTCCGACGGTGTAAATATTTTCGGCGGAGAACGAATATTTATCTACTTTTAGCAACACTTTAAGATGGTCCAACAGTTGCGGATGTAAGTCAGGTAAAGTTTTAAGGCTGCTGAGGATTTCGCCTTTTAAAAGTTGCGGGCTGTAAAACGAAACTCCCCCAATATTGCCTCTTTGGAGACCTTGTGACGATACGGAAACATCACCGTCTATGTGAGTGTTACCAACTAAAATAAGCCGCTGGTTCAAATCGGGTTGGTATATGGCGGGAGCTTTTGAACCAAAGTAACCACCTGCCAGACCGATTTTTGAAAGTCCGGTGATACTGTCTTTTGTGGAAATGAGCGGAAAAAGACCCCACCAATCAGAATGTGTTTCATAAGGATGAGAGGCTGACGATTTGTCTTCTAACGGAGCTTTGTTTAATGTTTCCGCCGGTATAAAAAAAGCTTGCTCCATCTTTAACAAAGAAGACACAAGACGATCCGACTTAGCATCGAATAGGTTTTGGGTGTAAACCAGAAGGATAGCTCCAAACAAAAGAACGCTTACTAATACCCCCGAAAAAACCACAAATTGTAGGGCTCCCGATTTTAAGCGGGTGTAAAAGTGATTTAGAATTCGGGGCAAAAAAATCATATGTGATTACTTAATTTCTCTTAAAAACAAACCTTTGACCGTTATGCAGGAGGATAATTTTAATTTCATCGCCTTGTATTATCTTAATATCTCCTGCACTTTCGTTTAACTTTAAAAACAGTTGATTGGAATTATATTGAATGATGAATAGTTTTTGTTTACCAACTTGTTCTATGTAACCAATATACCTAACAGGCGGAGGCGGAGAGGTGTTTTTTTGGGGGGCAGGGGTGTTCTCTCTAACTTTTTTGGGTTCAGTAGTATTAGTCTTTTCGAAGGGGCTGTCATAATTTAGCAAAAGGCTGAATTTTTCCTTTTCCTCAGAAACTTGGGGCATATAACTTTTCAAAGTAGTTTGAGTAGTTGACGTTTGCTTAGGTTGTAAGTAGTCCAAAACCTGATAAGCCAAATAGCCCCAAACACAAAGAACTAACGAAAGTAGTAGATATGTATTATACTTCTTGTTCATGTGTACAATAAGTTCATTATTTATTCGACTAAAGTAAATGACACTGTAGAATATGTTGTCATAAAATTGCTGTTTAGGGCTTTAACACGCCACTGGTAATTGCCGGGCGAAAGGGTTTTGCTAAAGTTCCGGTTTGGTAAAAGTGTGTCGGTAAGAATTTGAGTTGCCGTTGCAAAGTTGGGCGTAGCGATCTGTATATTGTATTGGTTGGCATCGTTTACTTCTTGCCATGTAAAACGGATGTTACCGGCACTTAATTCTGCATTTTCAGTAGGTGCTAATATGTTCACCGTTCGACCGGAAATGTCAGGTACTTCTATCACGTCATCGCATGAATAAAGACTAAAAAAAATCAGACAGGGCAAAAGAATTTTTTTCATGAGTTAATGTTTTTTTGATAATACGGGTGTTAAAGCATCAAATTTATTTCTTGATACCCTCATTACATAGTTTTATTGTTCTATGAAATTGAGTATTTAGGGGGTCAAGGTCATGAGTGTAATGGTAAAGTTATAAATTATTTAGCGTTTTGAATAATAATTTCGGCATTTAACACATTCCATTTATTTTTTTTAGGGTTTTCAGGTTGTATTTTAAAATAGATGATTTCGCCAAAGGATTTAGTTTGTTCAAAGTGATAAATAGTTTTCAAAAGCTGAGTATAATTCCCTTGTATAAAAAACGTATAGGAGCGTTTTTCAATTGTATTTACATTGATTTTGTGCGGCGGCTTGAATTCTAACAAAACTGTTCCAAGTGTATCAGACAATTTTCCCAATTCTTTAAGAATTTCTTCTTCTAACGATAAGTTTTCATAAATGTTCATTGCTTTGAAAATACTGTCTAAAACAACTTCTTTTTTCTTTAAAAACATTAATCGTTGATTAATGTCGCTTAGTTTTTCCGTTTCGAGCTTCAAATCATTTAATCTGTCACTCTGTTCGAGGGTATTTTGTATAGCAAATTTCCAACTGAAATACAGTAGGGCAATAGTTATTAAAAGCAGAATAATATTTTTTTTCCTATACTTCATTTTATTTTTAGGACAAGAATGAATTGATATGCTTTTGTCTGCTCATGAAAAATGAAGCGCATAATCTCGTGGCTCTCTATACCATCCAGACTTTGAAGCCTTTGTAGCCATGCAGTAAAGGCCTCATTGCTTTCGGTTGTACCGGAGATATGAATTTGACCTTTTGAAAATTCAATTTCTTTTTCGGGTTCTACTTTTTTCTCCAAGGGCTGGAACTCAAAGGAGTTGAATTGCAAGCTATTGTGAACAGTTGCTGCAATTTGGTCTAAGTAAAAGGACGATTTGGATTGTGTTGAGCCTACAAGTTCTTTCCATTTCTCTTCCTTATTTTTAACAGATTGCTCGGTATCTTTAAGGGTTTTCAATTGTTGGTTGTTTGCCAAAAGCGTTTGCTCAAGCGAGGCAGCTTCTTTGTAATAACTATTAAAGTATAAGAAATTGAAAAGTAAAGCTAAGAAAAACAGGAGCAAAAAACTTTTGGAGGTTTTTAAAAAAAATATCTTGTGGTAAAACTCATGTTTTAAAGTTTGTAAAAGAGTAGAGAAATTATGACTCGACACCACGCCTTGAAAAATGCTTAACAAAACGGAAAATCCTAATAAATTTTCTGACCTGAGTAAAATACCACTTAATTTATATTTTTCATTCGAATCGACTTGGGTTGAAACAAACACAGGTGGCGTTGAAGCGAGTAAAATCTTTCCCGAATACAGATGGACTTCATTTGTTTTAATATAAGGAATGGTGGCTACAATACTATTTATGCCCAATGACACATCAAAAATATTGATTTGACAATTTTCCATTTTTTGTACCCAATCTTCTAAAACGCTTTTGCGGCATAAGCTTAGGAAACCATATTCACTTGTCCAGTTAAACTCGTAGTACATGTCATTTAAATCAATTCCCGGAAAGTGTTGGTGTATAATTTCGGCATCATTTTTTTGAGAATATTCCACACATTTATTTAATACTTGTGAAGTATTTAGCACCAAAAAAACAGGCTCTGTATTCTTTATAAAAGGTTTGAGGGATTCAACTTTGTTTTCAATATGAGAATTTAGTAAAACTAACCCCGATTTTGATTTGGAAAATTTAGAAAGCACATAAGAAATCATACCCGATGCCTGATGATCAGCGATTTCAATGCTGTTGTAAATCTTACCGAACTTAATATAGTTTAGAGCTTCTTTTATCATTAGTAAATTACCGTGGGTTTAATAAGAATAGAGAGTTTTCGTTTAGAATCTTCTCTTCTTCGACTGCTGAAAAACCATTTGATGACCGGTATTCTTGATAGCAGTGGTACGCCGGTTCCTGTATCGTTTTTTACATTTTCTTCAAGACCACCCAAAACTACAATATCTTGATCCCTTACCCTAACAATAGAGCTGAATTCACGTGAACTCAGTCCAGGTGGCGCTTCTTCTGTTATTCTGTCATCGGTAAAGGTAGATTGCACAACATTTATGTCTAGGGTAATTTGCCCGTTGCCCGAAACCAATGGTTTTATACTTACGGCCAACTCGGCATCTAAAGGTTGAAAATTTTGTATTTCGGACACTTGTGGAATTTGGGATCCAATAAAGTTTTGGGTGGTCACTACAAAGTAAGTGGTTTCACCTATGGATAGTGTAGCCCTGTGACCATTGAGGGTGGATAACTTGGGTGTAGATCTCACCTTGATGTTGCCGTTGGCTTCCATAGCTTTAATGGTGGCAAAAAATTCCGGAACCACGTTGCCGATATTTACAAACCCATCAAACCCACCTATGATTCTGTTGACGGTCTCGGCGCCTAAGGTCAAATCGGTAGTAGGAAAAATGTTGCCACCGGTTTTAACAGGTTTGTCACCAATTCCCCAAGTAATCCCTGTTTCAACAACCGACGATTTGTTAACTTCCAAAATCATCACTTCAATCAAAATAACAGGGATGGGTTTGTCTATTTTAGAAATAAACGCTTTAAAACGTTCAATGGCCATAGAAGCACCGCTCACAATAAAACTGTTGAGCTCGTAATCAACGGTTATTTCTAGGTTGTCTGTAACTTCTTTCGGTAAGATGCTCAAAAGAGCTTCCATTTTATTATTATTAAAGGGCTCCCTAAAATTATTGTCGTTCCTGCCAATGCCTGAACTCTGATTAGTAAAGTTTTGTTGAGCACCACCAATAAGATTTACACCTGCAAAAGGTGTCCTGCCCGACTGCCTGCTCTGCACTTGAGTAGGATCACCCAATAGTTCAATAGAACGGTGCTGTAAGGTGACCAATTCAATTTTTCTTACGGATAGGTTTTGTTCATAGCCGAAAAAATAGATGCCGTTTTCTTTTTTAAAACCGTAATTAGAGGAATTGCTTATAGAATTGTTAGGTGTATTGCTCCGCGGATTATTACCGGAATCAGGGGAAGGTCTGTTGTTTGTAGATAGACTTTCAAAAATGTTTTTAAAAAGGGCGTCCACTTTAATTTTGGAGGCATTAAACGATACGTTCCCTATACCTTCAGGGGGAGTGGCGAAGTATGCATCGAGTTTAAAATCTCTAATCAAATCATAGATTATGTTGGAGGCCGGTACATTTGAAAACTCTACCTTAACTAAAAAATTTAAGGTGTCTAATATTTCATAGTGATAATTGGCATTAAAGTTTCTTGAAGCCACTTGCCGGGTTACTTCCTGATTTGGATTCGCGTTCACTGTTACTGCACTAAGGTCGAACAGAAAAAAACCTTCCCTTGAATTTGAAATAGTCAAACCATTGGTTCTGGCTAAATTTTCTAAAGCCTTGTCAAAGGGCATTTGCTGTATGTAAGATGTCAGTCTCTTTTGACCAATTTCGGGAGCATACAGCAAGTTTTTACCGCTCAAATCGGTGATTTTTCTAAACACATCTGTTAATAAATCGTTTTTTAAATCTAAGGTAAGTGTGTTTTCTGCCAGGTTAAATGCAACATTAGGGTCGGGTACATAAGGTACAACCGGGGGCGAGAAACGTTTAATAAAAAGTATGTTGCCTGTAAAAGCAATATCTAAATCGTATTGAGAAACCAAATATACAAGAAGGTCTTTTACAGTAACACCGCTAAAATTACTTACCATTCTCACATCTGAGAGCTCGTTCGAAACATTAATATTAAGGTTGTGTATCTTAGAAAGTGCTACCAAAAAACCGGTCAATCCGATGGTATTGGCATCAATGTTTACCTCAACCTTTTCCTTTAATCCTTTTTCTGTTTTTGCCAAGGTGTCCAACTCATTTTTAATTTGTTGAATCCTGTCGTCTTGTTGCGAGTATGAAATATTTGCAAAAAACACGAACGATAAGAGAAGTAAATATTTAATATTCATAAAACCGATTGTTAGTTAGCAATAATGGCATGTACTTCGTCTAAAGAAGTAATCCCTTCGCGCACAAGCCTTAGGCCGTTATTTTTTAGGGTTTGGATTTGATTGATTTGCAAATAGTCATCTATTCGGGTTTCATTGTTTTTAATGTACGGGAGAAGTTCGGTGGTAATGGGTAAGAGTTCGTAAATAGCTTTTCTGCCTGAATATCCTGTTTGATGGCAATTCTCGCAACCAACTGAGACCCAATGTGTTTTTAAATGACTCACTTCAACTATTTCAGGGTATAATCCGGCATTGTATTCCACTTCTTTTTTACAATGTACGCAAAGCTTTCTAACTAGGCGTTGCGCCACACTCAATGTGAGGGTAGTAGCAATTAAAAAAGGGGGGATACCCATATCTACAAGCCTTGAAATGGTAGCCCAAGCTGAGTTGGTATGGATGGTTGACAAAACCAAATGACCGGTAAGAGAAGCACGAATAGCCATTTTTGCAGTTTCTACATCTCTAATTTCTCCAACCATAATAATGTCCGGGTCTTGTCTTAAAAAAGTTTTAAGTGCCGCAGTGAAATTTAAACCGATATTTTCTTTTAATTGAACTTGGTTTACCCCTTCCAGTGTGTACTCTATAGGATCTTCAATAGTAAGGATATTGGTTTTTTGATCGTTTAGTAATTTGAGAGCCGCATATAAAGTAGTGGTTTTCCCAGAACCCGTAGGACCCGATATAAGAACTATTCCTTGTGGCTTTTTTACTTTGGATATAAACGTTCTCTTTTCAGTATTTGTCATCCCTAAGCTGTCTATTTGGATGAAAGCTGCATCTTTAGAAAGAATTCTTAAAACTACTTTTTCTCCATGCAGTGTAGGCAAGCAGGACACCCGAATGTCAAATTCGTTATTTTTATCCTTAACGGAAATCCTTCCATCTTGTGGTAATCTTTTTTCAGCGATGTCTAAACCCGCTCTTATCTTAATTTTATTTAAAATAGTAGGATAGTCTGAAACGGGTATTTGATATTGCTCAATAAGTTTACCGTCTAAGCGAAGCCTTACTCTACAGAACTCGGTATAAGGTTCAAAATGTATATCGCTACTCCCTATTTGCTTTGCAGCCCATAATATTTTTTCGAGAAAATCGGGTGTGTAATTTAATTCGTTTTGGCCGTTCAACCTATAGTGACGGCTCAGCAACTTGTTGAAAACCTCAAATGAGATTAACTCTAACGTCACTTCTTTTCCTAATATAATTTCGAGTTCAGCACTTTTTGACAAAGTGTTTTCAGTGTCTGTCAGCAACTGAACAACACCTTCTTTATGCGCAACAGGCACTACCCTATAATGATATGCCTGAGAAGCTGAGAGCAGCTGCTGTAAAGGTGTAGTGATGTTATAAGCTTGAGTCGGTGTTTCCACATAATCAATTTTAATATTCAAATAGACTAAAAAGTATCACGAAAGCATAAAAAACAGACATATAGCCTGCCAATGGTATCGTATGATTTTCACTGCGATTCAACATCTTTAAGGCTAAAGTCAGTACCAATGTAAACAATATAGATAAAACAAAATAAAGAATAAAATCTTGAGAAGTAAAACCCAGTGAGATGGCATAAAAAAATACGATATCTCCCATACCAAGGCTGTGGTTTATAAAAGGTTTGTTTAAAATAAACTTGGCAAATACCCAAAGAACAATTACCACTACACTTACTATAAAAATATTAAAGGAATAGTACATCCAAATGGTTTCAGCCCGATGGGTATAAAACATAATCAGCATGCCTGTTACAGCTAACAACACATATAAATACAGACTTACTAAACGATTTTTGGAGTCTTGTAGATATATGACAAAGAAAACGAAGGACCATAATATTTTTAAGAACACTATCAATCTTTCAAAATTTGTTTGGGAACTCCATTTTCGTCTATTTCCCAAAGATTTTTAATCCCGTCGCCATCAAAATCTATTACAGCTTCAGCAATGGCTTTAAAGCCCGTACCATCAGTTTCAATAATTTCATATCTATAGTTGGCATTGCCCCCCTCAAGTACAGATTTAGGTGGTATAAAGTCTAACTCTTCAAAACGGTCTGAATATTTTGAATTGATATACCAATGTGTAGTTTGGGCCTGATATATGGCTCTAAGTTGTGTTTGAGCTTCAACGCTTTTGGCTTTGGTGATTAACGGCATCAGGTTGGGCAATGCGATTAGCAATAAAATACCAATAATGGCCAACACAATTAACATTTCTTGTAAGTTAAATGAGGGCAGTTTAGTTTTCATCTCCTTATTTTTTTGATAAAATTAACGAAAAAAAACCTTCCAATGTAAATTTTAACACCATGAATAAAATCGTATCATGTTTTTTATGAATTCCTAAACAAGGTGGCATTGCTTGAGATAGAGGCGCTGTGGTTATCTTTTACCATTCAATAAATTATCACCGCTAAATCTTCGACTAAGGGTTCGTGTGTATTTACAATTTGAAATAATGAAAAACCCCGATAGCGCGGACTTGTACCTTAAATCCGTGGGTCTAGCAAATTTATTTACAAATTCATATATAATGATGATTTCTACGCTAAAATTCTAGACATGAGTAATTTTATTTCAGTTTTTAGTTTGGATAAAGCATAGTTTTCCCATTAAAGCTCTTACGCTTTCTTTTTTTGTTCAGTATTTTAAAGAGCGGTGGGTGTATTTAATTAAGTTTTAAAATGAACATCACCATAAATTCTCAGTTTATATTGTCTGGAGTTTTTTATCCATTTTGCAGGGATTGTTATGAATCTAAAAATGAATTTTTTAATTCTAAAATTTGGTTTTAGTGTTTTAACTTTTTTAGAAAACTTTTCTATAATGTATTGGAATAAATTTCTACACATTGCTGTAAAGAGCAATAAAACAAGTCCGCGCTATCGGATTCTTTTCCTAACTATTTCAGGATTTCTACTTGTGTGTAAAACTCCAAAAACTATAATTTGTTTTTGTTCTTTGTCAACCAAATAGAAAATTGCATAGGGAAAACGGGTTACTAAAGATTGCCGTAACTCTTTATGTTTTCGTTGATAATGTTCAGGATATTGACCAATATAGTCGATTTCTTTATTTACTTCTGCCTTAAATTCTTGGGCCAATATTTCACTTTTTTCTTGATACCATTTTTTTGCTTTTAGTAAATCGCGATGTACAATTGGCAGTAATTTAATTTTATAAGGCATTACCAATCGTTTTTAACATCTTTCCAATCCAAAACATCTTTAGGATTGTTTTTATAGCTTTCTAACCGATTGTCTAATTCTTTTTTGTGTTCCGTAGAGATTTCTTGATGTTGTTCTTTTTCACGCTTTAAAACTCGCTCTAAAGTATCGATAATGCTTACTCTGTCAATACTGAACAGTTCTTGTATAAAATGATATTTTCTTGCTTCTAAATCCATGATTTCTGTATCTTGGGTAGAACAAATGTACAATTTTTGTTCCATATTTTTGAGTTTAAGTTATAGAATGGAAGGCTGCAGCCTTGATGTCCTTGTTGGCATCGGTGAGCATGTTGCCGCTGTATTAGTCTTATTATCGCACGGACTACAAGTCCGCGCTATCGGGGTTTATGATAAAAAATTTCTTTGAGAGTTTTATCACAACCTTTAGCGGTCTTTCCCGCTTTCATTTTTGGATGATACAGCAATCTTATTATTTCACGGTCAATCTGTGAAAAATCCGTATTGTGTATATTTTCTATGGTCTGATTTTCATAAAAAATACTGTTTGAATATTTATTTGAATCGTACATCAGACCCAAGCTCTGGGTAATTTCTTCTAAAATTATTGACTCCTGAACTTCAATTGGCTCCTCAATGTCAATGAATATTGATGCATTGGTAATTTGCATCCTTGAGTTATACCTTACTTCAGATAATCCAGAAAAAGTTGAATCAACACCCTTAAAAAGATTTGGTTCAACTTTTTCTGCTTTTTCTCTATTCAAAAGATAAAGTGTTGTGTTTTTCTCATTTTCATCTTCAACAAGCTCTATTTTAAAACCGTCTGTTGCAAGTTCGTTTATTTTAGCAATTGAGTTGCGTATGTAATCCATCTGCTGTCGGTTTTCATCATCCTTTACCACATAAATCAGCATCGGTTTATTCCATTTGATTGTCCTGTTTACTCTTTCATCAATTTCTGATTGTAGAGCTATTTCCTTGAAGTAATCAATAACTTTAGACTCATAAGCCGTAGGCGTGTAATTCAAGACAAGTATTCTTTTGTATACATAAAAGCCTAAAGCCAAGACCAATAATGCTGAAATGGAAATTATTACCCACATTTTTTTAGAACCCATTCTTTAGAAATTTATATCAGCATTCTAATTTCTTTTCGTGCCATCCCTGTTCAAAGGTGTTTTGTTGCCGTTTCTATTGATATAATATACCACCTCTGGAGCCAGTCTGTACTGTTTTCTGTTGTCCAGAAACGGTAACTGTTTGAGAGCTTTGTGTTCCTGCATTGCTTCGTCTTGTAGTTGTTCCTGAACGTGTACTTCGTGCACGACCAGAACGTGTACTTCTTGAACTACCACCAACAGAACCACCAGCCTCCGAGTGATAGGCATTTCCAATCTGACTGTATAAATAGGAATTAATTCCCTCTGTCTCATAAAGGTCAAGAGAGTAGTTCATACTCTGAACTTCCGCATTGACACCTGAACCCTCCAATAAAATACCCGATAGCGCGGACTTGTAGTCCGTGCGATGCCCATCCGGATATTGACATTTATAATTTCTACGCACCTTCGCTTTCTTTCAAAAATAGTAAAAAATCTTTTTGTTATGAACCACGCGAAGGAATTACTTCGTCAGTACGCTTCGCTCGTGTAGCGCGGCAAAGGGGGCACGGACTACAAGTCCGCGCTATCGGGTTTACCACGGCGGAATCATCCGCGTAAACCAGTTATTGGTTATTTTTTCAAAATAATCATCTACATATTTTTGATATTCAGGGATAGGGATTTTATCCCAACCTCCATAAGGTGCTTTTTGAATGCTGTCAGGGACTGGAAGATTTACAAAGAGTTCGCTGCTTTTCGGTCTATTTTTATTAAAGATAACAAAAAAACGACTACCGACTTTTCTTTTCTTTTTGTCTTTGCTGTATCCAGTTTGTTTAATTTTATTTCCCTTTATGAAATAAACATATTCCATATCAGACACTTTACTATGTGTTTTTCTGATGATTACACCTATGGTATAACAATCATCTTTAATTAAGTTTTTATTACGAGATTTTGATAATATAAGTAAGCAGAATGCAAATGCAATAATTACAGATATTAAAAATTTATCTCTACTCATCTTTATTTTGCTATTTCTGAATCTCATCTTTAAGCATTGTATTCATTAAGTTAGCAAAACCAGTAGCCATGTTTCCAAAGCCGATAGCGCGGATTTGTAGTCCGTGCGATGCCCATCCGGTTTTAATTTCTGCTCATAATCCAAATTTAACAAAATAAGTTTTTGCCTACAATAAGCTTTTCTTTTTATTATTACCACACGATGCAATCGTACGGTA
>Ga0180009_10002446_pt1 | contig 21853 bp, 25 predicted proteins | sample OS_PC_MetaG_FD_123537 | JGI IMG/M metagenome (GOLD analysis project Ga0180009, IMG submission 123537) | Groundwater microbial communities from the Aspo Hard Rock Laboratory (HRL) deep subsurface site, Sweden - OS_PC_MetaG | ecosystem: Environmental > Aquatic > Deep subsurface > Groundwater...
CAGTAGGACCAAAAAGGTCTGTCCAGCCGCCTTCCCAAGAAGCTGTTTCAATTTGACTTCCTATCTGCTTCATTCTTATTCTGAAATTTTTGAGATTTAACTTGGGCAATTCGCTAGTTTTTAAATAAATACTGGTTATTTTATCACCGTATTTAAAACCGCGATTGGTTAATTCAGAGGCCGGAATAATAAACTGGGCCCTGGAATCGTCAAAACAGGTGTTGTATGGGTCTTGATAGTTTAAACACTTATAATTTAAATGGTCTGCATAGCCCCATATTGATTCAACTTTATCTGTCCAGAGCTCAATTGTCTCTGTTGTTGCAGCAGGTGTAATTAAAAACTCCCCCACATTTGTCAAATCCGCCCTATTGCCAAAAATATCAACGGCAAAAAGATCAACGCTAAAAGTTCCTTCAGGATAACTGTCGATTGAAAATAGGGCGCTATAAATATGGTCCCTGGCGCTACCGTCTTCGTGGCTGCCGTCATCATACATAATTCCCCTTTCTCTTTCTACTCCGGAAGAATCTTTAACTATTGCGCCTGTTGATAAAACCCCGGAAATATCAGTAATTGTTGCCGTAACTTTAACTAAAGAGCTACTAACCTTGATGACGCTAATATCTGTTATGTCAGGCTCAGAATGACCGCCGAAAGGATAAATTTCAAAACTCTGCATTTGAGCGAACAAAGGCATAATTAAAAAAAGGAAAACTATGCTTAAAAAGAGGGGGGATTTCTTCATTTTTTTATTTTATCACAAATAAATTAGTTTTTATATATCTTCTGCTTCACTACAATTCCCTTCGGTGTCACAGGCGGTAATATCTATATAATAAACACCGATTGGACCTGTCCAGTAACCCACATAATTGTTGCTTCCGGCATCTGTAAGAAAAATTGTGTCTATATCGGTTTCGTTTGGATTTTGAATATGAGCTATAACGCTATCTGGGTCAACAGCTCCGTCTGGATCAAAAATATTAGCTGAAATCATTAATTCTATTCCCGAAGGAACAGAACGAGGCGTCACTGAAGTAATTATAATAATGGGTGCTTGATTATGCGGAGAACCTCCTTTATCTCCTCCGTTTAACTCTACTGCCCTGCTAATATTCATATAACTGCCATAAGATTGAAAAGTATCGCTCAATGTTGAAATAGTTGAAACCACTCTAAAACTTTTATTATTAATTTGACTAGTATATATAATCTTACAATCAGTACAGGTTATCGGAGAGCAGTTAGCCCCAACCTTAGTACAGTTGATACAATCAGCAGCCCCACAAGAAACGCAAATATTACATACACCTCGTATTCCACCTGTTGGTATTATTTTTCTATCATAGTAAAGAGTTTTTTCTAAACCAGCATCTCCGGCAGAAAAGGCAATTACAGAATACCCCATTTCCCTTATCACCTTCATTTCGCTTAGTATTATTACATTAATCCCTAAAACAATGGCCAAAATAATCACCATCACAAAAAAAACAATCAAGATAGAAACCCCTCTTTCAGATTTTTTAAAAATTATACTATTATTTTTTGGGACCATTTTTCATTATTTTTTAATTTTTACAAGCGCAAATTCTTTTATATCCCACCTCCCCCGCGCTACAATTACAATAATCTTGATTAAAACAACTCAAATTTTCAATGCCAACGCCTTCATAAGAACGCTGACCAGCAGGACAAAAATCGCTGCAAGAAGAGGCGATGCCTATTAAATAATTTGTCGCTTCACAGTTTGTATCTATCTCACAACAATCTGATTCTGGTATTAATCCTTTTTCTGCGCAAAGATCATTACAAGATTGGTTATCTGCACCAGCATACCAACAATGACCATTAGATAAATATCCCCCACAAGGTGCTTCGGGGAACCCGTACGTTAATCCTCCAATGTTTCTTTGAGAAATTGTTGTTTGAATGTTCTCTCTCGGTTCATCACCCTCTGTTCCTTTTATTTGAATATCCATAAAAACTGTCACTCTTGGTTGAGTAGAACTATCTTCGTATAATTTAAAATGGAAAAAATTCACTTGTAAAAAATCGGCTGTTAAAAAACCGAAGGTACTCCCGCCATCTTTTGACTCTTTTATTCTGTAACTTAAATCCAAAACAAATTTTTGACAAATATTTTTATTGGAACTGTTAATAAATTTTATACCAGAATATTCGTTTCCGAGAGGGTTATCTTCGTTCTTATCTGTAAGCAAATAACTTTTGCCGATATTTTCTGTTCCCAAACAAGCGCCGTCAATATCTTCTCCTGCCATTCTTATCGCCCTGCCTATATATTCAATAACGTAACTACTTTGATTCAAAAGTTCCTGCTCTGCTAAAATTCTTTTTTGGCTGCGAATCATAGAAACAAAAAGACTAACTGTCGTAACAATAACTAATGCTAAAATAGCAACGACTACAACTAATTCCACTAAACTGGACCCCGTTGAATAACCGGAGCACCTAGTACGCTTGATGCTCGGTTGCCGCTTAGCGGGATTCAACCGGGTAAACCCCCTTGATTTTATTAATTTTAATTTCATTTTTTATTTCCAATTATATAAATAACCCTCAACTAAAAACTCATAGGGTTTTCCTCTGTCTTCCCATTGCACCAAAACAGAAACACCTAAAGTATTATCATTGAGATGAGTAGTAATAATTTTTCTTTTAAATTTTGTGGCAATTGCAAGAGGGTGAATAGAATAACTATAATAATTATTTTCATCTAATTTTAGATAATTGCCAGATGTACCCCAGGAGAACAATGTGCTTGTATCTCCTTGTTCGGTTCTATAATCAACTTCACAACCACTGCTACAAGGAACGCCATCGATTAAATCAGACCAAGAAACTTCTTTCAACCAATTTGTATCTCTAATATTTCTTATTATCTCCATTCCTTCTTGAGCTAAATAAGCAGCTGTTAAGCGGGAAGAAATAACTTTAGTTGTTGATGATATCTCAACAAAAATAAGATAAGACCCAATAATAGCCACTACTAAAATAAAAGTGGCGATTATTGCCTCTATCATTGTGAGTCCTTTTTGATTTTGAAAAGAAAATTTATTTTCCATTTTTTATTGTAATCACAAATACCTTACTTTATATTTATTAACCCTGCCCTGTTAACTGTAATCGTTTTTTGGTTAAGGAGATCGTCAGGATCTGACTCTATGGCTAAAACAATATCTACCCCCTCTTCTATCAAAGCCAGCCACTTTATATTGGTATCTGGGTTTGGTGGCCTAAAATTAATACTTACCTTTTCAACTCCGGCGGTCCCAGTAGACCCAATATCAATATTATTGATTTGTTTTATAATTATTCCTTTCTCTTCAATAGAAATAGATTTATACATACAATCTCCTAAATTATAATACTCCCAGCACGGTGATGTGTCCGGGAACTGACAATCTGTGCCTGCTGTTGTGTCGGCATATAATCCATAATTTTTATCACTACCCACCGATGGATCCAAATTAATATAAATACCATACCCCTTAGCGAATTGTAGCGGCGAAGAAGGGCAATCTTCTTCTTTTAGTTCTATCGCAGACATTGCCATTCCCTGCGCCCTTCTTATCTCTTGAACCAATTGATGAGCGGCCCTTTCTAATGCAATCTGTCGCCTCATTGCGGGAAAATTTAAAAAGCCGATAGTTAAAATCACCCCAATAATAGAGATTACTACTAAAAGTTCTACTAAAGAAAATCCGTTTTTTTGCATCTATTTAATAACTAAAATATTTAAATACCAATTAATTAAATTTTCACCAAAAAATAAAGCTAATAATGTGCCAAAAACCAGGAATGGGCCGAAAGGAACTTCGCTTTTCGCTGTTTTCTTTCCGAAAATAATCAACCCTATACCTATTATACCACCAAAAAGAAATGCTAAAAACAACGCTACTAAAACATTATTAAACCCCAAGAAAAATCCCATAAGAATAGCCAATTTCACATCTCCAAAACCAATCCACTTACCTTTGGAAAGAAAGAATAATAAAAAGAAAAATAAAGCTGGCAATAGTCCCGCCCAAAAAAAATTCAGAAATTGAGCTAAACTATAATTACCTACGGCTAAAGAAAAAACATTGTAAAGAAAAGAAATGATAATTGCGGGAAATATAACTTTGTCCGGGATAAGATAATGCTTTAAATCAAAGACAAAAATAATTATTAAAAAAGAAAAGATTGTAAAAAGATAAATGTTTCTAATGATATCTGCGTTAAACAACGCTAAAAATAAAAGCCCGGTGGCTAATTCTACCAAAGGATATTGTACTGAAATCCTTTTTTTGCAATAACGGCAATGACCAAGCAAAAACAAATAGCTGAATACTGGAATCAAGTCGTGCCAAGCTAATTGATGTTTGCAATTAGGACAATACGACCTACTTGACCCTCCCAAGTTTTTCCAAAAGGAAAAACTTGGGAGGGCAAGCCGATAAATAACGCAGTTCAAAAAACTGCCAATGACTAAACCAAATAAAAATACAAATAACGAATATAACATTTCCATAAATATCTCTAATAGTTATTGCGGGGTCAGACCCCGCAATAACTATTCCAAAATAATATCGCTAAAATTTTTTAACCCTGTTTTATATATTATCCAATTTTTTACGGCTTCTTTACAACCAAATTCCTCACCCATTATCGATAAAAAAATTTCTTTTATAATAAGTGAAGGAAAATTTTTCTTTTCGATAAAATCAAAATAACTTGACCACCTATATTCTTCTTCTAAAAATTTAATGGCTTTATCTGAATCTTTAATGCCATTTTCTTTCCAACCAGGCTCTATTAAGGAAAGAGGATTGACATGAACATATACAAATACATTTTGTAATTGTTCGTTGGTTTTAATATGAATTGCCTTAAATCTATTAAAAAGATGCCCCTTGCGTTCATATTTATTATTAAAATAAACTGCGTAACCAGTGCCGACTTTCTGTATAAATTGACTGATGCCATTATCTTTTAATTGTTTTAATACTAAATGAATATGGTTAGGCATAAAACAAAAAGCTAAAATCTCAACCAGTAAATCGCGCTCAGGAGTTCCTTGCGGGGTCAAACCTTGCAATATTATTGCGGGGTCGGACCCCGCAATAATATTCTCTTTAAGTTTTTCTGCTTTGCGTTGTTGACGCCTTAACCATATATTAACTGGATTTTTATTATTAAATTCGTAAAGGGAAAAAATACCGCGATAAAAATCGTTCTCGTCATTAAAAATCACGGAGCCTCCAACTGCCCTAAGAACAACGTGATATATTTCGTCATTAACTAATTGCTGTCGCTGTGTAGGCATAAATTATTTTGTAGATTATTGCGGGGTCTGACCCCGCAATAATCTGACCCCGCAATAACTAATCTACGATAAGCTAAAACTAGACCGAAAATGAAGATAAAAAAAATAGAGAAACATTTGCATATTTGTATATTAACAAAAATATGCTTGATTGTATATTTTTATTAATATAAAAATATATTTAATTTAAAACTAAAATACCCCTTTTGGGGGTATTTCAAATTAACTTTAAAGCTGTAATTATTGACAGAAACCAGCCACAGGACACTGCATGGCACAAGTACTTGAAACTGTTTCTTCTTTAGCACCAGTAGAATCAATACAGAAAACTGTGCCAGAAGTAGCTTTTAATGGCGCACAAGCACAGTATGCTGCACTACCAGAAGCAATTGTACAAGTGGGGGTAACCCCAGTAGCAGTAATTGCGGCAGCAGGAATAGTATAACCGGCGTCAGCACAAAAAGCAGTATAAGTACCATTACCTTTGGTAGTGTCATCAAAGAAAACCGCTCCATTCGTCATAATTGTAGCCAAATTTCCCTTTATTGCCGCGTCCTTACCTTTGTTAATGTAGCTAGTAACATTAACTAGAACAATACCAGCTAAAACAGCAATAATAGCGATAACTACCAATAATTCAATAATCGTAAAACCTTTTGATGTTTTCATTTTGTTTTTTTAATTAAAATTAATTTTTAATGTTTAAGATTTTAAGATATCGACCTTTAATAAATAACTTTTATCTAATTATTAATCTATTATAAATTTAATTTAAATTGGTGTCAAAGATAATTATGAAAAATATGAATAAATTTATTATACCACCAAACCTATATAGACCCCAATACCCCGTAAAGCGGAGAAATAACAGCGACTGCTATTAAAGCTACTCCAAAACCAAGAATAATTATTAAAATTGGCTCAATTAAAGTTGTAAACATTGATACTGTTTTATCAATTTCTTTTTTATAAAAATTGACTATCTCCATTAAAGTTTTGTCTAACTTTCCTGTTTCTTCTCCTACCTTCACCATTTGGATAATGAAAGAAGGCACTCTTTCCGGATACTTTACTAAAACAGAACTTATTTTCTCACCTTCAGAAACTTGTTTTTCTGTTTCAGCCACAATTCTTCTATAAACATAGTTCCCGATTGTATTTTTTGTAATTTTTAAAGCTTGGGTTATAGGCAAACCAGCAGAAATTAAAGTTGAAAGATTTTCAGCAAAACGCGATAAAAATATTTTTTCAAAGAATTTGCCTAAAAGCGGAATTTTAAGAGACGCTTTATCGTAAACTTTCTTCCCTTCTTTTGTTCTAAGATAATAAACAAGGAAAATGATTAAACCAATAAAAGCGATTATTATGAGCCAACCATAAACATTAAAAAATTTATAGAAGCTTAGCAAGATTCTGGTGGGGAGAGGAACCTTAGCGCCTAGCTCGTTTATCATACCCACTAATTTTGGCATAACGACAGTCATTACAATTACAACAACTACTGCCATTACCACCAAAACTAAACTCGGGTAAATCATAGCCTCTTTCATTTTAGAATTTATGTCATATTCCCTCTCTAAGTGATCGCTCAAATAATAAAAAGTCTCAGAAATCTTACCTGATGCCTCACCTGATTTAATCAAACTGATATAAAGGGTACTAAATACTTTGGGGAAATTAGAAAATGCCTCAGAAAGCGTATTCCCCTCTTCTACTAATTGTGAAATTCTGACTATAACATCTTTAAAGCTGGTTTTGCTTGTTTGTACAGATAGGCTTAGCAGACTTTGGACAACAGGAACCCTAGAATCTAACATCACTGCCAATTGCCTAGAAAATATTGCAAGGTCTTTTTTAGAAATTTTCCTGAATAAATTCCATCCCTTAAATAAAGAAAACGGGCCCTTAACTTCTTTCAAGGAAACTACAACAACATTATATTTCTGTAAAAGGGACGCTGCCTCTTCTTTTGAAGAGGCTTCAATTATTCCTGTCTCTGATTTGCCTTCTTTGTTTCTTGCCTGATAGGTAAATTTCACAATATACTTTTGCTTCGCAAAAGAAATTCTAAATTCTAATATCTAAATTCTAAACACATTTAGATTTTGTGATTTAGAATTTTGGATTTATTTAGGATTTAGGATTTAGTGCTTAGGATTTACTTTTAATTTACTTTAAGAAACTTTTAAACTCTGCTGGATTTAAAGAGTAATCGAGCGCGTTTTTCAAAGAAATTTCCTTTTTCCTTACTAAATCCGCCAAACTTCTGTTAAAAGAAATCATTCCTTCTTTAGAAGAAGTGTCTATCACGGTTGGCAGTTCGTGAATTTTATTTTCTCTTATTAAAGTGCCTACTGCTGGGTTGCAAAGCATTACCTCAACAGCAGGAATAAACCCACCCCTTATTCTTGGAATTAATCTTTGAGTAATAATACCTATTAAAGAACTGGCTAATTGATGTCTTATTTGATTTTGCTGGTCTGGCGGGAAAACATCTGCTATACGGTGAATTGATTGGGAAGCGGAATTGGTGTGCAAGGTGGCAAAAACTAAATGTCCTGTTTCGGCAGCAGTAATGGTAGTAGAAATTGTTTCAAGGTCTCTCATCTCGCCTACCATAATAACATCGGGGTTCTGGCGGAATGTCGTCCTCAAAGCATTGGCAAAGGAAAGAGTGTCTTGATATATTTCCCGCTGGTCAATAATTGCTCTATCGTCTTCATAAACATATTCTATCGGGTCTTCAATTGTAATTATATGAACTGGCCGAGTATGATTAATTTCGTCTATCATTGCCGCCAAAGTAGTTGATTTGCCCTGGCTTGATGCGCCAGTCACTAAAATTAATCCTTGCGACCTATTTATAAAATCATGCAAAACCGGCGGAAGATTCAATTCTTCAATTGTTTTAATTTTGTTAGGAATTAATCTCAAAGCTAAACTAATGCCATTCCTTTGAAAGAAAATATTTACCCTAAACCTAGCCCTATTCTCAAAATCATAAGAGAAATCAATTTCTTTCTCTTCTAAAAATCTTTTCTTTTGCAACTCCGAGAGCATAGCAAAAGCGATTTCCTCTGAATCTTGCTTTCCGATTTCTTTCTCTCCAGATAAAGGAACCAACTGTCCGGTAATTCTAATTGTTGGTTTATGCCCTACAGAAATATGGAGGTCTGATGCTTCTTCGTCAATAACGATTGCTAATAATTTTTTAATAAGGCTTAAGTAGTCCATAATTTTTTAAAATTTAAAATTTAGGGTTTAGGGTTTTCACTTTTCTTCCGTTGCCCTTGAAAGTTCTTCAATTGAAGTTTCACCAGCTAAAACCTTTAAAATTCCTTGCTGTTCCATTGTTAACATTCCTTGTTTTTGAGCTACTTTTAAAACTGCGTCTTCGGTCGGATTTTTTAAAATTACTTCGGTTAGATCATTATTGATTGATAATACCTCAAAAAGACCTATTCTACCCGCATAACCTTTAAAATTACATTTTTCGCAGCCTTTCGGCTCAAAAATATTGAAGCCATTGGTAATTTTAATTTCTTCTCTTTGAGATGGAGGCATAAGTTTTATTCGGTTTAATATATATTTTTTAATTTTTTCGTTTGGCGCAACTTTCTCCTTACAATGAAGACAAAGTGTCCTTACTAATCTTTGAGAGATAATAACCCTTAGAGTATATGGAATCAAAAATTGTTTCACGCCCATATCAATTAATCTTGGGATAACTCCAACAGCAGAATTTGTGTGCAGGGTTGATAATACTATATGACCAGTTAAAGCGGCATGGGTAACTAAATCCGCTGTTTCTTCATCTCTAATCTCGCCCACCATAATAATATTTGGGTCTTGTCTTAAAATTTGCCTCAAACCTTGGGCAAAAGTATACCCGATATCTGGTTTAACTTGAGACTGATTAACTCCAAGAATTGAATATTCAATCGGGTCTTCAATTGTTACAATATTTACTCCTTCATTATTTAAAAGACGCAAGAGGGCGTATAAGGTTGTTGTTTTACCTGAACCAGTAGGACCTGTAGCTAAAATCATTCCGTATGGTTTTTTTATTGCTTCTTTTATAATTCCAAGATTTTTTTCCTCTAAGCCCAGTTCTTGGTAAGATTTTAAACCCTCGGTTGGGTCAAGAATTCTAATCGCAACTTTTTCGCCAAAAAGAGTTGGAAAGGTAGCAACCCTGAAATCAATTTCCTTATCACTTATTTTAGCTGAAAATCTTCCGTCTTGAGGAATCCTATTTTCGTCAATTTTTAAATTAGTAAGAATTTTGATTCTAGAAACAATAGAGGGATGCACGCTCAAGGGTAAAAATAAACTTGGGTATAATATTCCATCAATTCTAAAACGAATTTTTAATTTATCTTTTCCCGGCTCAATATGAATATCGGAGGCATTAGATCCCAGGGCATGACGCAAAATCACATAGACCATCTTAATAATCGGAGCCTCTCCCCCCGTCACATCTATTTTTTTTATTTCTTCCTCTGCTTCCTTGCTAGAAATCTTTTTATCTTTTTCTAACTCGGCCAAAGCTTTTTCGGTCTCGCCCTTGAAAGTTCTGTGTTGCTTTAAGAGTTTTGTAAAATCAGAAAGAGTTATTAAAAAAACTTTGTATTCAAATTTTCCCTGGCGGCTTAAAAATCTTAGAGCATCCTGGGCAATTATGTTTTCCGGATAAACCATACCTATTTCTAATTTATTATCCTTTCTGGACAGAGGAACCATTTTATAAATTGCTGTCGGCTCTTCAGGTATTAATTCTAATATTTCCGATGGGACTTCTTTTATATCAATCTTTTTTAAGGGAATTTTCAAAATTTCGCTCTTGAAATTAAACAAAACATCTTCGGCTATAATGCCTTTTTCTAATATAATCTCTTCTTCTGTTTTCCCAGTTTTTTCTATATCATATTCTAATTCCGCTTGTTTTTTTCTGTCTAAAATACCATTTTCTATTAATTTTGGGATTAGGTTCATTTTTTTATTTTATTAAATAAATTATACGAACTTTTTTACGCTCCTACTTCTTTTTAATGGATGTCGGTGATTTTATTTCATAGTAAGGAGAAAAAGGATTGCTTCTTCCGTCTATAGGCTTATTAATGACGATTGAATTTAAACCAAGTCCTGTCAAGATTTCCTTTGCTTTTTCTTCCGACGAAGCAGAAATCCTGCCCTTTTGGTCTTTGCCTTTTGCTGTTTTTGCCTGATAGTCAAATTGTTTGTCTATTTCAGGAAAAACCTCTAAGCCCTGAATTTTAGACGATTTTAAAATATCGAAATTAATCGTGATTTTAGGCGCATTGAAAACTTGCCCGACCGGAACTTTTTTGGGCTTTGTCAAAAAGACACTAATTCCAATTATAATTAGCAGTATTACAAAAAATCCCCCAATACCCATGATAAAAACTTTTTGCCGTTCTCTTGGTGAAATGAATACTATTGCCATTGTATAATTATGAGCGAGGAAGCCCGACTAAGGCGGACGACCGAACGATTAAATATGTAGTGAAACTATAACAATTATGAGTGAGGGAGGAATAAAAATTAATTTTTATTCCGACCGAATGAAATAATTATATAAACGACCGCGTCGTTTCTATAATTACGATGGTTGATAAGAATAAACTTTTATTTGTAAATCAATAGGATAATTCTGCGATGGCTGCGAATTTTCTGTTGTAGGAAGTCCAATAGAAAAAGAGATATTTTCTCCCTCAATTAATCTGGCAGATTTTTCTATAGAAGTAATAAAATTTTCTAAAGATGTGTAGGACCCTATAATACTTAAAGAAAGACTGGTCTCTTTAATATTAGTTTCTTTGCCGACAGGAGAGGACTTACCAGCGCTTACTCTCTTAATAACAACCCCGCTTTCAGCGCCTTTTTTATATAAGAAATTAACTAAAGAAGGCAGAGAAAATTTGCTTGGCAACGCAGTTTCTATTTTATTCAAACTATCTTGATAGTTCATTAATTCTTTATACACACTTGTAATTTCGATAAAATATGCGGACTTGCTTTCAAATTCTACTTCTTTTTTCCCAACTTCCAGTAAGACACCTTGCAACTCCCGATATTTTGGTGAAACTAAATAAAAAATAGAAACCAATGTAATAAAGATTATAATAGCTATAATAATTGACCTATCAATTTCCATTTTTTAGAAAATTAAAAAATAATAACGAAGAGGGGTTGGTTGTTTGAATAGTATCCCCAGAAGGCGTTTCATTTATAGGACTCTCTAAAAAAGAAAAAAATATTTTAGGGTCTAACAACAAACCAAAATTAAAGGATATCTTGCCTGTTTCTGTTAAATTGAAATTTAAATTAGAGACTTCTTTTACAAATTCTTTACTCTCTAAAACATCTATCTGACGGCTTAAGCTTGGTATATCATCCGTTTCCCCAGAAATTAAAACCTCGGAAGCTTCTGTATTTATTGAAAAATTATTAAACCAAACATTAGTCAAAGTTGATTCTTTTAACATATTAAAAACATTCGTAGGAATTTTATGATAATCTAAAATAGAAACAAAGTTTCCAATTTTTTTCTGGTATTCAATAACTTGCTTTTCCATATCTTTCTGCTGAGCGGTACCGACATTTATTAATTTACTATCAAAATCTTTTGACTTTTCTTTCTCAAAAGAAATCTTAATAGTAAAAATGAAAAAACAAAAAATTGTTGATAAAAAAAGCGCTATAACAAAATATAGGATTGTATCTAACCACCAATATTTTTTAGTTTTAAGTTGGTATATAATGCCGAAATCCATTTTTCTTACGAATTACATATTAAACCGAATTACGAATATACTAATCTGCGGTTTCGGATACGAATAAATCTATTCGTAGCCGATTGCCCAAATTCGTAAATTCGTATCTGGCAATCGGTACATTCGTACAACGCTTTCCGTATATTCGTAATTCGAAAAAATTCGTAATTCGTAGGATTATTACCTTTAATTTATTATACAACATTAAAATACTATCAACAAACTTATAGCTTCTATTTTAACCCTTGTAAAGACACTCCCACTGCCACAGAAAAACGCGGACCCATTTCAATCAATGTCTCATTAAGAATCGGGGAATAAAGAAAATCGGCAAAACAATTAGGAATTTCAACTTTCTTTTTAAGAACTTCGGCGCAATAATCCCTTAAACCCGGCAAATTGGCCGTACCGCCCGTAAGGTAGATTTCTTCAATCTCTTTACCTTCAACCTGATAAAATTCACTGGAAATTTTCTTAATTTCGGCCAACAACGGATCAACTAAAATATAAAGGGTTTCGTTAATACTTTTTTCTTGAGAAAGCAAACCTTGTTTTTGTTTTATTTCTTCTGCCTCAACATATCCCTTATCTAACGCTGACGCTATTGCATAAGTTAATTGATTCCCGGAAGCAAAATCAAAACTAAAGCTTTTTTCCAAAACACCTCTACTAACGATATTAACAGTAGTACTTTGAACCCCGATATCAACTATACATATTGTTTTTTTATTGTCTTTTACTAAAGCCCTGGTAATAGCCAACGCTTCTGCCTCTAAGGCGTACAGTTCGAGTCCTGCCATCCTGGCAATTCTTTGATATTCTTGAACTACCTGCCTAGCAACAACCACTACTAATATCTTGAGATTAGATTTTTTGTCTCCCGGCACACCAGCTATTACCTTCCAGTCTAAGGTAATTTCTGAAATAGGAAGAGGAATATATTGAGGAGCATTAAAGCGGACAGCTTCAGGAATTTCTTTTTCTGTCATCGGCGGCAGGTCAAAAGAAACAAAAAATGATGAAAAATCGGGGATAGAAAAAATGGCCGACTTTGTTTTAATTTTTGCCTCATCTAATATTGCCCTGATAGCTCGCGAAATAAAGTCAGCTGAAAGCAAATAACTCCCTTTAACAGAAAGCTTAAACGGTTCTTTAAAAAGAGTGGCGGATTGTATCTCTCCGTAATTCTCCAAAGTCCTTCCCCCTCCCCAGCGGGATAATTCAACAATTTTGATAGAAGAAGTTCCGATATCAACTCCTAATATCTTTTTTGGTAAAAATAATTTAAAAGGGTTAAATACCATAACTAAATAAATTCTAAGCACTAAATTCTAAATAAATCCAAATTACCAAAATTCTAAACCGGTTTTGTGTTTTGGATTTATAATTTTGATATTGCTCCGACTTTGTTCCGACCTTGTCGAGAATGCTCGACTTTGTCGGCATCGAGAGTCCTCGATTATATCGGGATTTAGGATTTGGGATTTAGAATTTTATCTATTATACTACAAATCCCTAAACTATTGTATTGTGGATAAATATGTCCCGTTAGAAGTCTGACTAATCGAAGCAGACAATTTTAATGGAGCAAAATATCATTTTATTAAATAATTTGTTTATAAATCTAAGAAAAAAATTTATATTATAAATTTTTTTCTTCAAAGACTTCTAACGGGATATGTCTCAGAGAATCAAAGATTTCATCTTAGATATCTTGTTTCCTGCTTTTTGCTTGGGTTGTGGATTAGAAGGCACTTATCTTTGCGACGACTGCAAGGCGATTTTAGAAATTTCAGAGCATCAATATTGTCTTTGCGAAAAAAGTGCCCTGCGGATTCCATTGAGCGAAAAAAAGGGGAAATGTCAAAGATGTCAAAACAAAAAACTTTCTGGCATCTTTTTTGCTCTTTCTTATAAGGAAAAACATTTAACTAGAAAATTAATCCATTTTTTCAAATACGGCCCTTACTATTTAAAAGATTTGGCAAAATCGCTTTCTCTTTTAATAATAGACCATATTTCTTTGCTGGGTAAAAACCAAAAAGCTCTCTTTGAAAACAGTATTCTAATACCTGTCCCGATGGAGAAAAAGAAGCTAAAGAAAAGGGGTTATAATCAATCAAAAGAATTGGCAAAAGAATTGGCAAAAAAGATAGAGGTTCCTTTGGTTTTGAATAATTTAATAAAAATAAAGATAACTCTTTCCCAAATGGAGTTGCCGGAGAAGAAACGTAAAGAAAACTTAAAAGACGCTTTTTCTTGCCAAAACCCGGAACAGATTAAAAACAAGAAAATTTTCTTAATAGACGATGTTTATACAACCGGCTCCACAATGGAAGAATGTTCAAAAATTCTTCGGCATGCAGGCGCAAAAGAGGTTTGGGGGATAGTGGTAGCGAGAGATTGACAAAATTGTAATTAGTAGTAGGGTAAAACTAGTGTTAATTTGGGAATAAAGGTTCTTTAATAAGAAAGAGAGGTGTAAGATGATAATGCTTATAATTAATCTTCTTGCTAGTACTCACAGTGAGAGCGCTGCCGCCGCAAAATTTTTTATGGGGATTATGTTGATGATACTCGTCGGGGTGATAATATGGATTGTCGTTATTGTCATGGGATTTTTAGGGGGACTTTTTAGGGGGAAGGATCGTGGTCGCAAATCTGATTACGACCCGAATGAAAAAGATTATGGCAATAGTGATTGAAGTGATGGCAGAGGTTAGATTTTAAACGCCCCGAGATAATATCAAGGGGCTTTTTTTACGCATTAATAACCTCTTCAAACCTTATATGTGGTAATATCGCCAACACAATGGAGGAATGCGCCAGAGTTTTGCGAACTGCAGGCGCAAAAGAGGTTTGGGGGATAGTGGTAGCGAGAAATTAGACTCAACACCCGGTGTTGAACACCGGGTGTTGAGTTGTACGGTGTTAAAATGAGGTTAGTTTTTCCTCATTTTACCCCATTATATTTCGGTCAGAAATTAAATGACTTAACCGATGTTCGCATAGTCAGATTTTAGATGATTTAATACGTCCTTGACTAAGTTTAGTATTATTTATGGTATAATATAAAAAGGTAATTAAATTTTAATAAATATAGATAATAAATTATCTATATAATTACGGCACTCGGTCAAAAAGTAAAAATAAATTTTTCCTTTTTTCCCTCGCTTGTAATTATAAAATAATAAAAATATGAATAAAAAAACTCTTATTATATTAATTGTGTTAATCGCAGCTATTTTATTAATAGCGTTGGGAGTTGGCGGTTATATTTATTGGAATAAATGGAAAAAATTAGAAGCAGGAAAAAACGCCTTGGAAAAAGCCGGCAGTGCGGTGGAAAAAATAATTGAAGGCGCATCTAAGGGTGTTTTGCCGTCATTGGGTGTTGACCCTTTAGAGGATAAACCGGATATTAATCCGGCTGACAAAGCTAATCCTTTTAAAAATATTAAAACTAACCCATTTGAATAGAAACTTTCGGCAGTGAAGCCGCGGGTTTTTGTTAAGGGATTATAAAAATATGAATACAAAATATATCATTAATCTTATTGCTCTAAGTTTTTTATTAACCGCTTCATTTATTTTAATCGGTCAAGTTTCTGCCCAAAATTCAACCGAAACAGCGAATATTCAATATCCGATTGAAGAATTGGATAATTGCAAAGACGAAACGGCTTGCCGAGCTTATTGTGATAAACAGGGGAACAGGGAGGTCTGTTTTGATTTTGCCGAAAAAAATAATTTAATGTCCAAAGAAGAAATTGACTCGGCTAAAAATTTTATAGCAGTTGAAAAAAATGGTCCCGGCGGTTGCGCAGGAAAAGAGGAATGTAATGCCTATTGCAACGACATTGGTAATATTGATGAATGTGTTACTTTTGCCGTGGAAAATAATTTAATGTCTCCGAAAGAATTGGAAGAGGCAAAAAAAATCCAAGCCGCTATTAAAAGAGGTGTCAAGCCGCCTCCCTGCGGTGGCAAGGAACAATGTGATATTTATTGCAATGGCCCTGACCACATGGAAGAATGCATCACGTTCGGTATAGAGGCTGGTTTCATCCAGGGCAAAGAACTTGAAGATTCTCAAAAAATGTTAGCGGCTGTTAAAAGGGGAATAAAGCCGCCTTCTTGCCACGGCAAAGAAGCCTGCGACCAATACTGCGGCGACCCAGAGCATATGGAGGAATGTATGACCTTTGCTATGGAAGCTGGTTTTATGGACGAGAAAGAAAAAGCTAACTCCCAAAAAATGTTAGAAGCTTTGAAAAAAGGCGCGAAGCCACCAAATTGCAAAGGCAAAGAAGAATGTGATGTATATTGTACACAAGAAGAGCATTTTGAAGAATGCATTACTTTTGGCGAAGTAGCTGGATTTATGACCCCCGAAGAAGCAACCATGGCTCGCAAAACAGGTGGTAAAGGACCTAATGGGTGCAAGGGCAAAGAAGAATGCGATGCTTTTTGTAATAATCCTGATAATCAGCAAACTTGTTTTGATTTTGGAAAAGAAAACGGAATGATACCGGAAGAAGATTTGAAAATGATGGAAGAAGGCAAACAAAGATTTCAAGAGACATTAAATAATATGCCCCAGGAAGTCAGCCAGTGCCTTAATTCTTCGGTGGGAACCGAGATGGTAGAAAAATTTAAGAGTGGCGTGGCTATGCCGCCAAGGGAAATTGGCGATAAGATGAAAGAATGTTTTGAAAAAATGGGACCGCCCGGACCGGGCGTCCCAGAGGGAAGCCCGGGCGCAGGCGGCATGATACCGCCTGCAGGACAAACAGGTCCTGGCGGGTGCAAAACCGAAGAAGAGTGTACGGCCTACTGCGAATCTCATCCCGATGAATGTCAGAAGTTTCAGCCCAGTCCGGGCGTGATAAATCCGGGCGAGCAAATGATGCCGCGGCAAGCCGGTCCCGGAGGATGTAAGGATCAGGATGAATGCAAAACTTATTGTGAATCTCATCCCGATGAATGTAAAAATTTCAGTCCTAACAATGAAGGACAATTTGTTGCGCCAGGCACTGGTCCCAGCGGCCCTGAAGGTCAACCAGGAGAACCCCAAACAAAATCCAATGGATGCCAAACTCCTGAAGAATGCCAAAAAATGATGCCGCCGCCAGCTGCTTGCGAAGGAGAAAATTGCCAATATGGGCCGCCACCGAGCAATCAATCTGGCGAGCCAGGACAGCAACCGCCACCAGAAGGACAAAAACCACCTGAATTTCAGCAACCACCAATTAATCAGCCACCAGCAAACCAATTTTCGCCTACCGAACAACAACCGCCAAATCCCAAATCCCCGCCCGATGGAGAACAACCTCCGCCAAGCGAACCACCGCCTCCACCACCAAGTGAAAATCCTCCAGCCCCTAGCGGTTTTCTTAACCCGAATTCTTTATTAGGAGCGATTGTAAACTTCTTTGTTCAAATCTTTAGTCGTTAGTAAAAAAATTCACTTTGTTAAATAGTCCGCCCAAATTTTGTGGAGAAAAATTTGGGCGGATTGCCGTTAAATGGCATTTAACTGAATAAAAAAGCCCGCTAATCTTTTAGCGGGCTCGAGGCTTTTTTATTCCTATTATCAAAAGAGAATTATCAATGGTGCGAGTGAGCGATGGTTTTAGGCAAAAGCTTTCTATTCTTTCTAGGTGGCTTGAGCCAAGTAATAGTCAACGATGAGCGTGATAACTTATGGCGTAGCACCACCACAAAACATTTTCGCCTAAAACGCGTCCATCTATTTCTACCGTACTTCAGGGAAAGAGCGGTTAATAAAGGTCCCACGATATATCCCGTTATAGCCAAGGCTAAGCGATTTATCCCAGAAAGACAAATCACTATAAGGATAATCCCGACTACTGCGCAAATCCACGATACAATGTCGTTAGAACCAGTCTTTTTCCGCAAGGTTACGATGAGGTACGGGATGAAAACAACGAGGAATAAAATGCCTACTAATCGTCCGATTGTAAATATAGTGTTAAACATTTTATAATCCTCCTTTCATTCCCTTAATTCATCAATTCTTCTTAAATAATCCTTTATTTAGTTTTCAAAATTATAAGCTTAATAAGACCGTCCTATTAAACTTCATCCTTATACTTTTATTAAACCACAGATCAACCTTACCGTCAACCATTTCGTCCTCTTTATTAAATGTGAGGAAATAAGCAAAGATATACACCAAATATCCACCTTTGCAGTCTAAGCGTTAAAAAACACGAATTAACATAATTCGTGTTTTTTAACATCTCGGTTTTTAGTAAAAATATTGTATAACGGAACATAATAAATCTGCAAAGCAAATTTAAACGTTCCAGCCACGTTTAAATTTTTATAGAATAAAAATTTATTACGTGGCGGGCCAAGTGGGACGTCCGCCAAAGGACGGATCTCGCCCAAGGCGGAAGCTTGGAACCTTTTTCTTAAAATCCTACCCTGGATACAAAGAAAAATCTACTTATTAACTAATTTTTCATACTCTTAATTTTATTAATGACGCCCCTTTTTATTATGTTTTGAAATTCTGAAATCTCAATTTCTGAGAAGAAGTTACAATGTCTTTTCCTACTTTTAAGGTTTCTATAATTTTTTTTATAAAGATACCCTGAAAATACGGAAACGAGACCATATTTTTCATCTATCCTCGCTAAAGCAGTAACTGGCATAGCTTCATGCAAGACAAAATTTCTGACACGATAGAAATGTTGAGCAACCTTATCAAGATATTTATTTATACTTTTTAACTCCCTATCTACTACCTCATATTCGATATCCCTAAAAGACCTATACATACTTTTCATTATTAAATCGTGATAAACCTTTCTATGTTGTTTTCTGTAATAAATCTTTAAATTATTTAAAAGATACAACTTATCCTTTTCTTCAAGTCTTCGAAAGAAAACCTTAATGTCATCAATTAAACACCTTTCATTTTCTACTCCATCAATCAGACAAATTAGAAATACTGCCCGTATTATCTCTTCGTTTTTTTCTATTTTTTTTTCTAAATATTGGTAAAAAGCCAAGGCGAAAAGTAATTTTTTAACATAAACTCCTTTTAACTTATTCAAATGTCTTATTAAGGTATCTCTATCTTTAAGGCCAACATCTTTAAAAAATTCTAAGGCATAGTTTAAATATATATTCTTATCTTCGGGTGAAAAGTTTTTAAGTATACTGTTTTTTAGATTTGAAACCATAAGTTTATTGCATAGTTATGTAATTATAACAAAAATCGCCGAAAAGGCGACTTTTAAAAAGCGGGCCAAGTGGGACGTCCGCCAAAGGACGGATCTCGCCTAAGGCGGAAACTTGGAACCTTTTTCTTAAAATCTTGTTCTGTATATAATTTAAACCACTAAACCATCCCTAATTTTCATCCATATTTCTCCAACCACATTTTGTCCTCTTTTATCTGGCCCAATACCCCAAAAACTATCGACTGGAGAATTTTCAATAATTTGTCTACTTCCAGTTCTTTTTAAGGCTTCTCTAACGTCTTCATGTTGTTTAGCTTTCGCTTTTAATATTTGCTCCATTATTTTCACTTTTTCGTCGTGCCAAGTTTGTGGTTGTTTATCTTTGTTAGTATTTGAAATTTTCTTAACCACGTGCGGACTTATTGCTTTTAATATTTCTTTAGCTACCTCTGGTTTAACTTCTGAAAATTTCTTCCACTGGAAAGCATGTTCTGCTGTCGGAAATTTGATACCCCATAAATCAACAGCGTGTGCGGAAAAATTATCTAATGGATGAAATGCCGGAGTAAAGAAAAATACGGCTTCATCGGTCTCTATATTTAAATTCTTATCTGATATTGGATACATATTTTAACTTATTCCTTAGCGGTGTGCGTTCGAAAAAATTCGAACCGATTTTGCCCAAAATTTGTAGGGCGGGCGGAATTCCCCCCAGACCCCCCTTCCGCCCGCCAGCAGAAGCGACCTTTTCGGATTGGGCGATTTCAAGTTTTTCTTTGGCGGCTTTCTTGAAATTCAATTTTGATATCATTCAAGTCCAAGTCATTTTTTATTTTGGATAAATCCTGCCTCATAGTCAAAATCGTTCTTAAGAATTTTTCGTGTGTAGGATTTTCTATAAATGCTTTAACCGACAAAATAACTTCTTTCGAGGCATAAAGCATCATTTCGTGGTATTCCATCTTTAGATACTCAATAACATCTTGTGCGTTATCTATATCAGGCTGCCGGCTCGAAAGATATTTTATGTTTTTTGGTTCAAAGAAAGCGTCCATATACAAGAGGCAAGATTTGTATCTCTTTTCTTTCTGCTCTAATACCTTAAACTCTCGTTCTTTTTTCTTATCGAGTAAATAAGTTATGTAGCCACCAACAATACCACCAATGCCAAGTAAGGTTAGAGCAGAAAAAATTATTTGGAGATAATTTTCCATAAAATTTATTCGTTAAAAGCGTTTCCTTTTCCTAAATTACAACGGGAGCATTTTGTTTCTAGATTTTCGGGAAGAGTTTCGCCGCCTTTTGACCATGGAGTAATATGGTCAACATGTAACTCAACCCCCATTTCTTTCATGGGACTACGACCACATTTCTTACATGTAAATCCGTCCCTCATCAATATCCTAAATCGTAATCTTTCTGATATTTCTCTTTTTGTTTTATGCTTAAAAGTTTTCCCCGAGGTGTCATCAACAGAAGTTATCTCATTGGGAGAATCATTTGTGCTTTCTTCTTCGTCCAATTTGTCTGCATTGATATAAGATACGAATTTTTCGAGTGCTTTCCGCCAAGTGCCAAAACGATTTTCGTAAGTTCCGGCACTATATTTGGAAAGTGGAGTTTTAATTTCTTGATATCGTGGCTGCCTACCAAGTTTTGTCCAAACTTCCTCAATATTTCTAAATAAGTCTTCCTCTGGAATATTTGCGGGTGTTCTAGTTTTTTGTAAACCAGCTTTTTCTAAAGCATTAAACCAGCTACCAAATCTTCGGAGATAAGTCGAGCTACTATACTTTCCCTCTCGATTGTATTCATCGTGAGTAATTGAATTTTTGTTCAATTTTTTAGCAACAACAACTAAATCTTCAATCAGAAGATCATCAGAAACGTTTCTAGCATAATTATCAAGTTCAAATTTCATAATTTTATTTCATTAAATCATCAAGGCTCACGCCAAGACCTTTAGCAATTTTTACTACAGTTTGAATAGTTGGCTTGGTAATAACATTTGTTTCAATTTTGGTCAACGTTGTATAGGGAAGGTCGGATTTTCTCGCCAATTCGTCCTGCGTTAAACCCTGCTTATTTCGAAGCTGTTTTATTTTATCCCCAATGGTTTCATTATTGTTTTGACTTTTCATAGTTTCCTAAGTATGATAGTATTAGTATGGGTGCTTATTTAACCCTTCATAAATATGATAACAAATAAAACGAAAACAGTCCAATTAAAAATGAGGGGAGCCCGCTTTTGGCCCAAAATGAAGTTCGAGCCGATATTTTTTCAGGTTCTTTGGCAGTTTTTCAATCCGAAAAGGTCGCTTCTGCTGGCGGGCGGAAGGGGGGTCTGGGGGGAATTCCGCCCGCCCTACAAATTTTGGGCAAAATCGGTTCGAATTTTTTCGAACGCACACCGCCAGTTAGGAAATGTCTTTGTTGGCTCGCCCTCTGCGAGGGCTCGCCAGCCGATTTTAAGCGCAAATTGGAATTTTTTATCTTTGCCCCGCTACTGC
>Ga0180009_10002447_pt1 | contig 21853 bp, 22 predicted proteins | sample OS_PC_MetaG_FD_123537 | JGI IMG/M metagenome (GOLD analysis project Ga0180009, IMG submission 123537) | Groundwater microbial communities from the Aspo Hard Rock Laboratory (HRL) deep subsurface site, Sweden - OS_PC_MetaG | ecosystem: Environmental > Aquatic > Deep subsurface > Groundwater...
ATGGCGGCGTAAATCAACCCGGATCCACCTTAGCCAAGCCGCCAAGCTGTCTCACCAGATGGGACCACCTCTCTCCGCGCTTCCCTGTTGCGTCCGCTGGCCCCCGCAGGTGGCCTTGTCGCTCCCCTTGCGGACGGCGCGAAATCCTGCCACCTCATGCGGCATGACCCGGCCGCGCCGCATCGCCGCTTTTGTGCTCGCTATTCTCACGCTCTGTTCGACGGAGCGGGCCGGCGCCATCGATCCTGTCTATCAGGAGGACATGCGGCGGCTGGTCGAGATCATGGGGAGCCTTTATTTCCTCGAACCGCTGTGCGGGGAAGCGAGCGCCGACTGGCGCGCCGAGGCGGCCGAGCTGATCGTGCTCGACGCACCCGATCCCGACCGCGAGCAGCGGCTCTATGGCGCCTTCAACACCGGCTATCAGGCCTATGCGCGCAATTACCGCTTCTGCACCCTGGCGGCGCACGAGGTCATGTTGCGCCTGTTCGACGAGGCGAGGCAGAAATCCGAAGGCATCCGCACGCGATTTGCCGAATAGAGCATCGTGCGCCAAGTCAGGAACCGGTTTTGCGCTTCAAACGATGCGACCACAAAGAGATCGAGCGGCAAAGCGGTTCAGCTTGAACGCGCGACGCTCTTGCGTGGTGACACCGTCAGCGGCAACGGATAGGTAAGATTGCTTAAGGCCTGTTAACCTTTGCCACACGAATGGCGCGCCGAGTGCCTCCACTCGTGATACCGCTGGTCCGTAACGACAAGAAGACGTTCGCATGCATGTGTTTTCGCAGACTTGGTACAGCCCCGACTCCGACCAGAAGGACCGTCAACTCGCCCTCGAGCACCTGGCCGACGCCTGGCATGGCGCCGAAGGCGAAGGCATAGAACCCGAAGCGATTGCGCATGCCGCCATTTTCGCGGCGCTGGCGACGCTCGTCTCCGACTATGGCGAAGAGGCGGTGGCCGATCTGATCTCGTCCCTGCCCGAGCGCATCCGCGCCGGCGAGTACAGCGTCGACCGCACCGTCCAGTAGCGCCCGGCCGCCGCCGGACGGACAAGTTCGCATCCGATCAATGCACGCCGCGCGTTTTTCGCCAAAGGCGGATCAATTGCCATGTTGGAATGACACGGGCGCTTAACACCGTCCGCAAGCCCCGCATGCGCAAGCAGTTTGGAACTGCTATTAGTCTCTGTCAGAGATTAATTTTGGAACGCAGCATGACCACGCCTGACCTGTCCTGTTTGGACGCCCAGACGACGGTGATCGAACACCAGATCGCCCTCGAATATATCGCCGATATCTGGGACCTGGCGGGGATCGACGGCATTGAGCCCGAGGTCATTTCGCACGCCGCCATCCGCGTCGCGCTGGCAACGCTGGTCGGCGAGTTCGGCGAGGAGGCAATTGCCGACCTGATCGCCGGCCTGCCCGAGCGCATCCGGCACGGGGAATTCACCCTCCATCTCAACCGGCATTAGGCAATTTCGGAAGCGCCGTCATTGCGAGCGCCTGCAAGGCGCGCGGCAATCCAGAGGGTGCCTGGCGAAAGCGCCTGCCGCCTGCTGGATTGCTTCAGGCTTCGCCTTCGCAATGACGCTTGTGGGCGGGTTGCAGCATCTGGCACGGGCTTCCCTCCCCTTTGTGGGGAGGGTTGGCGAACAGGACTTGGCCCTTGCCAAGTCCGTCGTGAGCCTGGGTGGGGGTATCAACGCCGGCGCTTGGGCCCCACCCCACCCGACCCGGCTACGCCGGGCCACCCTCCCCATCAAGTGGGAGGGAAGCGGACGGCGAGGTTCATGTCCCGTCAGCTTCTGAGGCTCTTCGGCGATTCCAGAAACCGGATCGGCCTGCCCGACGCCGCCGTCACCAGTTCGTTCTCCCACATCACCCTTTGCCCGCGGATGATGGTGCCGACCGGCCAGCCGGTGACGCTCACTCCGTCATAGGGCGTCCAGCCGGCCTTCGAGGCCACCCAGTCATCGGTGATCGTTGCCTTGCGCTTCATATCGACAATGGTGAAATCGGCGTCGTAGCCCTTGGCAATGCGGCCCTTGCCGGCGATGGAAAACAGGCGCTGCGGGCCGGCGCTCGTCATGTCGACGAAACGCATGAGGCTCATGCGGCCGGCATTGACATGGTCGAGCATGATCGGCACCAGCGTCTGCACCCCGGTCATGCCGGAGGGCGATTGCGGATAGGGCCTGTCCTTTTCTTCCCGCGTGTGCGGGGCGTGATCGGAGCCGAGCACGTCGGCGACACCCTGGGTAACCCCCTCCCAGATGCCGGCGCGATGGGCGGCATCCCGGACCGGCGGGTTCATCTGGGCATAGGTGCCGAGACGGGCATAGGCCGTCTCGTCGAGGCTCAGATGGTGCGGCGTCACCTCGAGGCTCGCCACGTCCTTGTGATGGGCGAGGAATTCCATCTCTTCTTGTGTCGAGATGTGCAGCACATGGATGCGCTTGCCGGTCTTTTCGGCCAGCGCGACCAATCGCTTGGTCGACTTGAGCGCCGCCTCGGGATCGCGCCAGACCGGATGGCTCGACGGATCGTTGTCGACGCGCAAGCCCTTGCGGGCCTCGAGCCGGTACTCGTCCTCGGAATGGAAGGCGGCGCGGCGGGAAATGGCACGGAGGATCGCCTCGACGCCATCGTCGTCGGCCACGAGCAGCGAGCCGGTCGAACTTCCCATGAACACCTTGACGCCGGCACAGCCCGGCAGCTTTTCGAGCACGGGCAGCTCGGCGACGTTGTCGTGCGTGCCGCCGACATAGAAGGCAAAGTCGCAATGCATGCGGCCGGTCGCACGGGCGATCTTGTCCGCGAAGGCCTCCCTGGTGGTGGTCAGGGGATTGGTGTTGGGCATTTCGAAAACGCCCGTCACCCCGCCCATGACCGCCGAGAGCGAGCCCGTCGCGAGGTCTTCCTTGTGCGTCAGGCCCGGCTCGCGGAAATGCACCTGGGTGTCGATGACGCCGGGCAGGATGTGCAGGCCGGTGCAGTCGATCGTTTCGTCCGCCTTGGCCGCCTCCAGCGTACCGAGCGCCGCGATGCGGCCGGCGATGACGCCGATGTCGGCATCGTGAATACCGTCGTGGTTGACGAGCGTGCCGTTCTTGAAGATCAGATCGAAGCGGGTCATGGTCACATCCTTCCTTCACACGCGTTTACGTGACCTGGCGCCACGGGAGCAAGCCTTGAGCGAGAACCAGAGAGTCGAACGCCGCGCCGGCCGCGTCGCCATAAGCGTGACGGGCAAGGACGCCGCGCATCTTCTCAACGATGTCCTCAGCGGTCCTGTCGCTGCCGAACCCGGCCCGGCTCAATGGTGGGCGCTATTGACGCCACAGGGCAAGATCCTCGCCGAGGGGCTCAGCGCCTGGCACGAGGGCGGCTTCTGGCTCGATATCGACCCATCCGTCGTCGACACTTTCATGAAGCGCATGCGGCTCTACACGCTCAGGGCCGACGTGATCTTCACGGAGTGTTCGCAAAGCCATGTGGTCGGCTGGTCGGAGGGGCCGGTGGCGGATGCGGTCTCGGACGAGGACGGACGCGACAAAACGCTTGGCCATCGCATCATCGCGCCGGCGGATCGTGCGGCCACCTGGCAGGACGGCGACAGCTATCTTGCGCGGCGCATCGCGCTCGGACTTTCAGAACTCGGGCCCGATTTTGCCGCCGACACGACCTTCCCGCACGATATCGGCATGGACCTGCTCGGCGGCGTCGATTTCGAAAAGGGCTGCTATGTCGGCCAGGAGGTCGTGTCGCGCATGAAGCATCGCGGCACGGCGCGGCGGCGGCCGGTGGTGGTTTCGGGCCAGGCGCTCGCGGCCGGCGCGCCGGTCACGGCGGGCGAGCGCGAGGCGGGCACGCTCGGCGCGGTCCGGGACGGCAAGGGCGTCGCCATCCTGCGCCTCGACCGCATCGCCGACCCGCAGGCGGCGACGGTTGGCGGCGCGCCGGCCTCGCTTGCCCTGCCCCATTGGGCGAGCTATTTTTTCGGCGGCTCCGGCGGCGACTGACCCGCGCGGCAAATTCTCGGAAGGGCGGAAGAATGGCGCGGACACCAAACCGGGCTTGGCAGCGTATGCTTTCGGGGCGGCGGCTCGATCTGCTCAACCCGTCCCCGGTCGACATCGAATTGTCCGACATCGCCCACGGCCTCGCCCGCGTTGCCCGCTGGAACGGCCAGACTTTCGGCGACTATTCGTTTTCGGTGGCCCAGCATTCGGTGCTGGTCATGGTGCTGTTCGAAGCGGCGGCGCCCGGCGCCAGCCCCCGCGACAAGCTGTTCGCGCTTCTGCACGACGCGCCCGAATATGTCATGGGCGACATCATCTCGCCGCTCAAGTCGGCGATGGGCGGAGACTACCGCGATCTCGAATCCCGCCTGCTCAACGCCATCCATATCCGCTTCTCGCTGCCGGCCATCCGCCCGGCCGCCCTGAGCCGCGCCATCAAGAAAGCCGACCGCGACGCCGCCTATTTCGAGGCGGTGAACCTTGCCGGTTTCGAGATCGAGGAAGCGCGGCGCTATTTCGGCGCTCCCGAAACGGCACAGTTCGAGATCGAGGACTTCGACCGGCTGATCCGCCCCTGGCCGACCCAGGAGGCGCATGACCGGTTCATCGAGGCTTTCGCCGAACTCAGCGCCGCGATGCGGTAACAACCTGATATTCTTCCTTAAAATCGCCCTGCGCGTGCATTTTAGGCATTAAGGTTTATGCGCGCTCGTCTTTGACCGCCCGGTGCGAAAGGGTTGATAAAGCCTTAATCGCGCAACCCGGGATTCAAGGCGGGGTTTCATCATGAAAAAAGCTTTGGCCGCGGCCGCCGGCACAGTGATCGTTCTGGCCCTGCTCGGCCCGGCCCTGACCGCCGACTTCTTCCACAGCCGCTGGTCCGATGGCGCCGGTCCCGATGTCGGCGCTGTCGCGCCCGACAGCATGGCGGACGTCACCGTGCTCGGCGCCGGCATTGCCGAAACGGACGCCGCCGCCCCCATCGCGGTGGCGGATGCCGGCGACGCGACTCCCGAAGAGGCGGCGCGCTTTGCCGACCTGCTGCGGATCGACGACCGGCCCGGGGTCAGCATCGCGCCGACTTTGTCGCGCCGGGTGCTCGCCAGCCACACCGTCACCAAGATCGGCTATGGACGGGCCGAGCAGGTCGAGATCGTCACCACCCCGAGCGGGGTCTATTCGACCGATGGCCTCGATTCGACGCATGTGCTCTATCCCGGCATCAGCCTCGACCGCAATGCTCCGGAGCGGATCATGGGCCTGTTCGCGCTGATCGGCGGCAACTGGATCGACATCGTTCCGGTGCGCGCCGGCTCGTTCACCCATTATGGCGCCGGCTACGGCGTCTCCTATCGCACCAACAGCGCCAGAACCTGCATTGCCGGCGAAGGCTATCGCGGCTGCTTCTAGGCTGTGCTCGCCTGGCCCGGGCCTTTTACTCCTTCGTCATGGCGAGGCGCATCGCGCCGAAGCCATCCAGAAGGCTGCTTGCGCCGGCGCGCGTTACCTACTGGATTGCCGCGCGCCCTTCGGGCGCTCGCAATGACGATGAAGGGTTGGGCTGGACTCAGGTCACGCCCTTGAAGCGGTAAAAGACGTGCAGGCCGATGCTCGTCATCTTCTTCATCTGCCGCGCCCAGACCGGCCGGACGTAGCTGGCGTGGTAATGGGTCGCGTTGGCGACCTCGGTCAGGTAGAGATCGCCGCGCAGAACCTTGGTCGCCACTTCCCTGGCCGTGGCCCAGGCTTCCGGCTCGGTGACGCGCTCGGGAATGCCGTCGCAGGCGAAAGAGAACTGGCAGGCGTTGCGCCATGACTGGTTCTGGTACACCACGGCGCAGATCGAGGACGGATAGAGGTCCGACTTGACGCGGTTGAGCACGACCTGCGCCACGGCCACCTGGCCGCGATAGGCTTCGCCGCGCGATTCGAAATAGACCGCCTCGGCAAGGCATTCGAACTGGCGTTCGGACACCTTCATGGAGACCGGCGTGTCGAAAATGCTGGGCGGCGCCATGGCGCGGGCATAGGCGAGCGTCGCCGGCACCGGGTCGGGAATGGGATCGAAAACCATCGTTTTCTCTATGGCGCTGAGCGCGGCGCTCAACACCGTCGGATCGATTGCCGCCAGTGCCGTCGGCAGGGGCAGCGCCTCGCTGCGGCGCGACTTTCTGAGGAAATCGACCAATTCGGGCTGGAGGCGCTGTGTCAGCATTTCGCTGCGCAAGAGGTTGAAGGTGCTGGCGACGGCGATGGCATCCTGGGCCGGCCGGGCGCGGGCGCGTTTTTCGGCGCGGTTGGGACCGCTGAACACCTTGGCCGTGAACAGGGTGCCGACGCTGCCGGTGATGACGGCATCGGCGCCCTCGAGGCGCAGGCCGGCCTTGACCATGGCGGCGGGCGCTTCCGCTTCGGCGCCCGGCGGCAGCGCGGCCTGGATGGAGGCCGCGTAAAAGACCATGCCGACCAGCAGGCCGGCGACGATGCGCAGGCGCGGCAGCCGGCGGAATGCGGCGCGGGCGGTGTTTTGATGGAGATGAGCCGGTGGATCGGCTTGAGCGGCGTCCGCCGAACCGGCAGGCCGTGTTCGATGCGCTCCGGACGGCCGCGCAGCGGGCCGCCTCATCCAATCGCCTGGGGAACGCATACGCTCAAACAAACTGACTACTCACCGCGATACGCCGGGTACTGCCCGCGCCGGACCTCGAACTCGGTTCAATGCGCGTCACGGCAATAATGCGCGATTAACCTTGCCGTCACGTAAACGGAAACGCCATGGCAGGGGAAAGGCGGCTTTTAGGTCATTTCCGGGCGAGCGTCGTTTTCCCCCGCCTTTCGCACCGCATGGTTGCCGAAACGGAAACGGGCGCTACCTCTCCCCGGGGAGAGGTGGGCAATCGCATTTGGCTGCGCAGCCCCCCTCATCCCGCGCTTCGCGCCACCTTCTCCCGCAAGGGGAGAAGGAAGACAACCGCGGAAACTGCGGCTCCTTCCCCCTCTCCCTTGACGGGAGACTTGGGCGCGCTCGGACCTTGCTCCAGTGGAGCAAGGTCAGCGCCCAAGGCCCGAAGGGCGGGTGAGGGTGGGGCCACACGGCATGCCGTCGCCAAATGCGATTGCCCTGCCCCGGGAGGGGGGGAGGTCGGACCGGAGCGAAGGCGAAGGTCCGGGTGAGGGAGCCTTCGCCGAGTCTGCAGAAAGGCCCCCCTCACCCGCCGCTCCGCGTCGACCTCTCCCCCGAAGGGAGAGGTGGGCTCCCGCTTCTAGCCGGCCCGCCGCTGCGATTGCGCCAGAGCCAGGCGCGCCACCGGCACGCGATAGGGCGAGCAGCTGACATAATCGATGCCCAGCCCGGCAAAAAAGGCGATCGAGGCGGCGTCGCCGGCGTGCTCGCCGCAAATGCCGATGACGAGATCGGGTTTGACGGCGCGGCCGCGCTCTATGGCGATCATGATCAGTTCGCCGACGCCGCGCTGGTCGATGGTGGTGAACGGATCGGCGTCGTAGAGGCCGCGCCTGAGATAGGCGTTGAGAAAGACCGGGGCGTCGTCGCGGGAAATGCCGAAGGTCGTCTGGGTCAGATCATTGGTGCCGAAGGAGAAGAAATCGACATGCGGGGCGATGTCGCCGGCCCGCAAGGCGGCGCGCGGCAATTCGATCATGGTGCCGAAGGCGATGTCGACGCCGTGATCCTCGAGTATGCCCTCGCGCTCGAGAACGGCGAAGACCTGCTGGCGCATGGCCGAGACCTCGCGCGGCGAGGACACGAAGGGCGCCATGATCTCAAGGCGGGTGTGGGCGACGCCCTGCCGCGCCGCCTGCCTGAGGCCGGCGACGAGCGCGCCGATCTGCATGTCGAGGATTTCGGGATAGGTGATGGCCAGCCGGCAGCCGCGATGGCCAAGCATCGGATTGGTCTCGGCGAGGCGATTGAGCCGCAATTTCAGGGCACGGATGTCGAGGCCGAGCGCCCCGGCGGTCTCGGCTATGTCCTCCTCGGTACGCGGCAGGAACTCGTGCAGCGGCGGATCGAACAGCCGGACGGTGACCGGCTTGCCCTCCATGAGAGCGAACAGGGAGGCGTAGTCGCTCGACTGGTATTCGATGAGCCCCTTGAGAGCGGCGACGCGGTCGCGCTCGTTTTCCGAAAGGATCATGCGCCTGAGGGCCATCAGGCGCTCGGGCGCAAAGAACATGTGCTCGGAACGGGCTAGCCCGATACCCTCGGCGCCAAAGCTCAGGGCGGTGCGCGCCGATTCGAGCGTTTCGGCATTGGTCCTGACGGCGATGGTCCGGCTGGCGTCGGACCAGTCGAGCAGCCTGGCGAGGGCGCCGCCGATCTGCGGCTGGGTGAGCCTCAGCGCGCCGGAATAGACGGCGCCGTCCGAGCCGTCGATGGTGATGCTGTCGCCGGACTTGAGTTCCATCGAGCCGATGCGACAGGTCATCGAATGGGCATCGATCTGCAGCGAGCGGATGCCGGCGACGCAGGGCTTGCCGGAAACGCGGGCGATGATGGCGGCATGCGAATTCTGGCCGCCGCGGGCGGTCAATATGCCGGTCGCGGCGCTCATGCCCTCGACATCGGCCGGTCCGGTCTCGATGGCAATGAGGATGCAATGGCGACCGCGCGCCTTCAGCCGCGCCGCGTCCTCGGTGGAAAACACGATCTCGCCCGAGGCGGCGCCGGGCGAAACGCCCAGGCCCACGGCGATCGGCGCCTCGTCGTCATCGGTTTCAAGGCGCGGGTGCAGCAATTGCGGAATGCGGGCCGGCTCGGTCCTGAGAACCGCCTGATGCGGCGTCCAGACGCCGCGCTCGACGCGGTCGACCGCCGCTTCGAGTTCGGCGCGCGCGCCGGCCAGATAAGGCCGCGCCGACAGGAGCGACGGGCGGCCGCCCTTGACGGCGACCAGGCAGGACATGTGCTGGCCCGAGGCGGCATCGAGCCGCTCGGCGAGACGCCGCGCCGTCTCCGCCGCCGGACCGAGCCGGTCGAGCAGCTTTTGCGGCGGGCCGAGCGCACCGGTCTCAGGGTCGCGGGTGTCGAAGGCCATGTGCTCGCCGCCGGCCATGGCCTGGACGATGACGATCTGGGCATCGCGTTCGGTCTGGCCTTCGGGGTTCTCCCAGATCGGGCCTTCGGCGGCATAGGAGCGGAACGCCGTGTCGATGGCCCGCGCGAAGGGGCGCGTCGTATCGACGGCCTCGGATTCGTCGGATGGCGCCGGGATGTCGATGCGGGCGCGCATCAGCCCGGCGCTGTGACGCGGCGCCGAGGTACGGACGGCGAGCGGCGGCGGTGTGCGGCCGTGACCGACGAGGCGGAAGAGGATTGTGACCCAGGTCTTGAGGAGCCTGCTGCCGCCGTTGTCGCGCTCCTGCAGAAGCGCATTCCAGGCGGCCCGGGTGATGGCGACGGTCGGCACCACCGGCAGGCCGGCACTCTGAACCTCGTGGTTCCAGCGCGCCTTGCCGACCAGCAAGCGCCGCTGGGCCGCATCGAGCGCCGCCCGACCCTCGGCCGGAGCGATCACGAACATCTGCCGTGCGATGGACATCTGACTACCGCCCCCTGATTTGCCGCAACTATCGCGCGCCGTCGCCAATGGGGCAATGCGTTGGTAGAGGTGAAGCCAAATCGATGATGGTTGACTTCAATCCGGCCAACACGCATCTGTCGGGCCATGAGCGACAAAGCAAAACTCGACATCGTCCTGTGCGCCCCGCGCGGTTTTTGCGCCGGGGTCGACCGCGCCATCCAGATCGTCGAGGTGGCGCTCGAAAAATACGGCGCGCCGGTCTATGTGCGCCACGAGATCGTCCACAACAAATACGTGGTCGACAGCTTGAAGGCCAAGGGCGCGGTCTTTGTCGAGGAATTGAGCGAAATCCCCGATACGGCGGCTCCGGTGGTGTTTTCGGCCCATGGCGTGCCCAAATCGGTGCCGGAAGAGGCGACGAGCCGCAAGATGTTCTTTCTCGACGCCACCTGTCCGCTCGTCACCAAGGTGCATGTCGAGGCCCAGCGCCATTTCGCCGACGGCTACGAGATCGTTCTGATCGGCCATCGCGGCCACCCGGAAGTGGTCGGCACCATGGGACAATTGCCCGAGGCGGCGATCAGCCTCATCGAGACGGTCAAGGACGCCGAGGCCTTCGCGCCGAAAAATCCGGACCGGCTGGCCTTCGTGTCCCAGACGACGCTGTCGGTCGACGACACCGCCGAGATCGTTTCGGTATTGCAGCGGCGCTTTCCCAATATGCGCAAGCAGCACAAGGAAGACATCTGCTACGCCACGACCAACCGCCAGGAAGCGGTCAAGCGCGTCGCCCCGGAGGTCGACGCGATGATCGTCGTCGGGGCACCCAATTCATCCAATTCCATGCGGCTGGTCGAGGTGGCGGAGCGTTCGGGGTGTCCGCGCGCCATGCTGGTGCAGCGGGCCGACACTATCGACTGGACCATGTTCGAGGGCGTCGAACGGCTCGGCATCACCGCCGGCGCCTCAGCGCCCGAAAAGCTCGTCGACGAGATCATCGACGCCTTTGCGGCGCGCTACGACATCTCCGTGTCGAGCCGGGTGACGGCGCGCGAGGACATCGCCTTCAACCTGCCGCGCGAATTGCGGGTGCCCGCCTGATGGCTGAAACAGTGATCATCCACACCGACGGCGCCTGTTCGGGCAATCCCGGCCCCGGCGGCTGGGGCGCGGTGCTGCAGTTCGGCCAGCACGTCAGGGAGCTGAAGGGCGGCGCGGCGGAAACCACCAATAACCGCATGGAAATGACCGCCGCCATCGAGGCGCTCACCACCCTCACCCGCGCCTGCGCGGTCGAGCTGCACACGGATTCGACCTATCTCAGGGACGGGTTGACCAAGTGGATTTTCGGCTGGAAGAAGAACGGCTGGAAGACCAGCGACAAGAAGCCGGTCAAGAATCTCGACCTCTGGCAGGCGCTCGACGCGGCGGCTGCGCGCCACGAGATCGACTGGCGCTGGGTCAAGGGCCATGCCGGCGACGCGATGAACGAGCGCGCCGACGCGCTCGCCAATGAAGGCATGGCGCCGTTCAAGCCGAAAAAGGACGAAGCCGGGGAGAAGCCGGCGAAGGGGAAAAGGCCGGAATATTCGGACAAGCCGCCGTTTTAGTGCATGGTGCCTTGCCCACGAACTAATCAAGACATACCTTTGCAGGCATGCGGCGAATTGTTGTCTTGCTGGTTTTGTCTCTAGCTATTTGGTCTTGCAGCGAAAGCTACGAGGATCAGATCAACGCATTTCAAAAATTCATTGCGGGAAAGAGAATTGGTGACTCATCCGACGTTTGGCTCGTAAAGAGAAACTTCGGAATTGATGACAGAGTTGCCTTAATATTCGGGTACATATCCGACATAGCCGCCTGCGAAGAAATCGCAGCGGCACTCATGCAAGTCTATCCTCAAAACTCATATGCCTGTGTATTCGCAAACTAGATCGGTTCGGGTTTTGACATAGGCAGCCGATTCGCGCCGCCTTGACCTCTCCCTTTTCGGGAAGAGGTCGGGCCGTAGCAAAGCGAAGGTCCGGATGAGAGGGCCTTCGCTCAGCGTTTGCAGCAAGGCCCCCTCACCCGCCGCTTCGCGTCGACCTCTCCCCCAAAGGGAGAGGTGAAAGCGGCGCGAAGTCCCCATCAAGGGGAGGGAGGAGGGCGCCGCTCAACCTTCGACCTTCGAGAAATCCGCCACCAGATGCATGGTGTCTCTGAGGTGGGCCAGAAGGTTCAGCCGGTTGGTGCGCGTATCGGGGTCGGGATCGTTGACCAGGACCTTGTCGAAGAAGGCATCGACCGGGGCACGCAGCCTCGCCAGGGCGGCGATGGCGCCGGCATAGTCGTTGTCCGAGACATGGGTCGAGACGTTCGAGCTTGTTTCGGCGACGGCTTCGGCGAGCGACAATTCCTCGTCGAGAGCCAGAAGCTTGCTGTCGATCCGGCCCGAATAGGTCGTCTTGTCCTTTTTTTCCTCGGCGGCAAGGATATTGGCGCCGCGCCTGTAGCCGGCAAGAAGGCTCTGGCCGGACTCGGTGCCGAGCAGTTCGGAGAGCGCGTTGACGCGGCGGGCGATTTCGAGGACGTCGTCGCTGCCTTCGGAAATGACCGCGTCGACGAGGTCGAAGCGGGCGCCCTGGTCGCGCAGCATGACCTTCAGGCGGTCATGCAAGAAGGCGAGGAGCTGGCGAACGGTGTTTTCAAACGGTGGAATCGGAACAGGTTTGACAGCAAAAGCTTCATCGGGAAAATCACCAGACTCATAATTTTCCTTGAGCACCCCAAAATATGGCGGTGCATATTTCGCCCTATCCCAACTAAAACTTCCTTCCGCGTTTTCAAATAGCTCATCTTCAGAAAAATAGTAAAACACTCTATTCTGTTGATCCCATGTCTCAAAAACGCTCTTCACGGAATCCTGCATTATACTAGACAATAGGAGCGTCAGCTCGTTGTCGACGATGATCCGGATCACTCCGAGCGCCGCGCGCCTCAGCGCGTAGGGGTCGCGCGAGCCGGTGGGCTTCTCGTCGATCGACCAGAACCCAGTAAGCGTGTCGAGCTTGTCGGCGAGTGCCACGGCGATCGACACAGGGCTGGTCGGCACCGCGTCGGACGGGCCGAGCGGCTTGTAGTGCATTTCGATCGCCTCGGCGATTTCGGGCTTTTCGCCCTGGGCACTGGCGTAATAGCGCCCCATCAGGCCCTGCAGTTCGGGGAATTCGCCGACCATGCCGGCTGACAGATCGGCCTTGCAGAGATGGGCGGCGCGGCTGGCATCGGCGGGATCGGCGCCGACCAGCGGCGCGATCTCGGCAGCAAGCTTTTCGATGCGGGCGACGCGCTCGTACTGGCTGCCGAGCCTGGCGTGAAACACCGATTCTCTGAGCTTGTCGACGCGGGCCTCGAGTTTTGTGGCGAGGTCGGTCCGGTAGAAGAACAGCGCGTCCGAGAGGCGGGCGCGGATGACCTTGGCATTGCCGGCGGTGATGACGGCGCCACCGTCTTCGGCCTCGATGTTGGCGGTGATGATGAAGTTCGGGGCGAGCCTGCCCGTCACGTTATCCCTGAGGCAGAAGCATTTCTGGTTGGCGCGGATCGTCGCGATGATGACTTCCTCGGGCAGGTTGAGGAAATCAGGATCGAACTCGCCCATCAGGACGACCGGGAATTCGACAAGGCCGGCGACCTCTTCAAGCAGGCCCTGATCGGCGATGACACTCAGCCCGCGCGCGAAAGCGAGATGCTCGGCATCGGTCTTGATGATCTGCTGGCGCCGGAGCGGATCGAGCACGACCCTCGCCTTGGCGAGGGCCTGCACATAATCGTCGAAGCGCCTGACCCTGATGGCATCGGGGCTCATGAAGCGATGGCCGAACGTGGTGTTGCCGGAGGCGAGCCCGTCGACCTCGAAGCCGATCACCTCCGGTTCGTCGTTCTCGGTGCCGAAGGTCGCCGTGATGGCGCGGAGCGGCCTGACCCAGTTGAGGCTGCCATCGCCCCAGCGCTGCGATTTCGGCCAGGGGAAAGAGGTGATTGCCTGCGGCAGGATCGATTTGAGGATGTCGGTCGCCGGACGGCCGGGCTTTTCGATGATCGCGACGTAAAACTCGCCTTTTTTGGGATCGGCTTCGATCCTCGCCTCGTCGATGGACGAAAGGCCGGCGCCGCGCAGGAAGCCGTCGATTGCCTGCTGCGGCGCGCCGACGCGCGGACCTTTTTTCTCCTCGCGGGTGTCCGGCGAGGCGGCGGGAAGCCCGGTGACGGTCAGCGCCAGCCGGCGCGGCGTCGCGAAACTGGCGGCGCTCTCATAGCTGAGGCCGTTGTCGACAAGGGCGTCGGTGACGAGCTTTTTGAGATCGTCGGAGGCCTTCTTCTGGAAACGGGCCGGGATTTCCTCGGAGAAGAGTTCAAGAAGCAGTTCGGGCATGGCTTGACCGGCATGGAAACTTGGGGCGCGGCTTGCGTAACAGGCCGATGCATGACTGTCTACGGGGCTGGCCGGAGACCGAATGAATGACCAACGACAAAAGGCCTCAGGTGTTTCGCGAGGCGACCCCGGAAGTGATCGCGACGCTGCGCGGGATGGTCGCGGCGGCGCGCCATGCCGCCATGGCGACGCTCGAGCCGGAGACCGGGTTTCCGCTCGCCACGCGGGTCGGGCTGACGACGCTCGCAGACGGTACACCGCTCGTCTTCGTGTCGATGCTGGCGGCGCATACGCCGGCGCTTCTCGCCGATCCGCGCGCATCGCTTCTCATTGGCGAAGTCGGGCGCGGCGATCCGGTCGCCCATCCGCGCGCGACGCTTTATTGCCGGGCCGAACAGATCGCGCGGCAGAGCCCGGAGGGCATGGCTGCGCTCGAGCGCATTCTCGCGTCCAATCCCAAGGCCAGGCTCTATGCCGGCCTGCCGGATTTCATGCTGTTCGCGCTCAGTGTCGAGCATGCGACGTATAATGGCGGCTTCGGCAAGGCGTTCCGGGTCAGCGGGGCGGAGTATTACGGCGGGCAGGGAGTGGCCGCGCATCCTTAAGCGCCTGCGATTGTTGCTCCACCCCACCCAACCCGGCTGCGCCGGGCCACCCTCCCCATCAAGGGCAGGGAGACGAGAGGCACTTCGTCGGAGCGGACTTGAACGATCAGGGAAGCAGACTGAAGATCTTGCCGGTCTGCATTTCCGTCGGGTTGCCGATGTCGGACACCTCATATTCAGCGACCGCTCTCAGCAGTTCGAACGGCAGGAAACGCCGGCCGATATCGCCGACGAGCACATCGATGCCGCGCGCAGCGCAGGCGGCGAGGAAGACCGTGGCGGCGCGGGCCACGTCCTCGGCGTAGAAGGTGTCGGCGGCAAGGATCAGCTCCGCGTCCACCTCGTCGGGGGCGATGAAGCCGGTGCGCGTTGCGATGGTCACACCGTTCGCCTCGGCGTTGAGTTCTGTCGCGACCGCCGCCAGCGCATCGGTGTCGACGGCGAGCGCCGACGCGGCGCCCGAGCGCATGGCGGCGATGGCGACAATGCCGGAACCGGCACCGAAATCGAGCACGCGGCGGCCGCGCACCAGGTCCGGATGCTCAATGAGGTGGCGCGCCAGGGCCAACCCGCCCGGCCAGGCATAGGCCCAATAGGGCGTGCCGCCATCCTCGCCGAGAAAGCGCGCCAACCCGCTCGCCGGCACGGCACGGTGGAGTCTGAGGCCGGCCAGACCATGCGGTTCGGCCAGCGGAAGATTGTCGCGAATGAAACGCTGCGCTTTAAGGGGCGAGGCGGGGGCTACCACCCGCCGCCGCCACCACCGCCGCCGCCGCCGCCCGACGAGCCGCCACCGCCACCGCCCGAGGACGACGACGAGGACGGCTGCGCCGCGATCATCGCCGCGCTCATGCCGGTGGCGAAGGCCGCGACGTCACGGCCCATCGAGCCGGCACGGAAATCCGAACCGCTGTGCCAGTGCGGGTGATAGCCGGTTCCATCGACGTCCTGGATGGCATTGCGCGCAAGATCGTTCTCGAAGCGCTCAGTCCACGGCTTTTCGACGCCGAGCGCGACGGCATAGGGCAGGATGGTCTCAAAGCGCGAGACGGTCATCTGCGGCTCGGCGGAGAAATTGAGCCGCTCCTTTTCCGCCGTTTCCAGATACATCCTGAAGCCGTCGATATCATCCATGACCCTGCGGCCCTCGACGGTCGGCGCCCGCATCAGCGCGCCGAACACGGCATTGACCAGGACGATGGTGGCCAGCGCCAGCACCGGCATGCCGATGGTGATGCCCGAGGCGATGTCGGTAATGAACCCGAGCAGCGCACCGCCGGCATTGAAGACGAAAAACCCGAACCACAGAAACAGGAAGGCCCGCGTCACCCACGAACCGTTGAAGACGCCGCCGAGGGCAGTGGCGAAGATCGACAGGAACGCGGTGGCAAAGATGGCGATGAACACAAAGACCGGATCGATGACGCCGGCCCACAGCATCCAGCCGAGCATGATCGCCGAAAGGACGACGCTCAAAACGATGTGGAGCACGTTGAGGCGGAACCAGGGATTGTCGCCCTGGCCCTTGGCGCGTTTCTTGAATTCCTCGAGCTGCTTGGCCAGCGCCGGCCCGGTATTCTTGTCGACGCGAACCGTGCCGCGATGGGTGAAGTAGGCGCGCAGTTCGGCTTCCTCTTGCGGCAGGTCGGCGGGGACCGCCGCCTCGGTCGCGGCAATGGTGTTCTTCTTGTCGTCCTTGCCGAGTACCAGCAACCCCTTGACCGCCAGATCGATCAGGCCGGCGGTGAAGGCGAGCCAGCCATTGCGCTGCCAGCCCATGCGGTGGACGTAATGGGCCCGCGCCGGCGACAGATCCTTGGGCGGATAGAATTGCGGAATGATCGTGCCCTTGGGCGGGTCGCGGCCGACGGTCAGCCAGGCCCAGAGATTGTAGATGAGCACGACGAGGGCGGCGATGGCGGGCACCAGTTCGGCGCGGCGATCGGACAGGAAGGCGAAGGCGCTGTCGGTCGGCGACGGCGCGGCGAGCACGCCCTTGGCGAAGCTGGCCGAAACGGTCATGCCTTCATAGGCCTCAAGCGCGCGGGTGGCGCGGAAGATCGCCTGGTTGTCCGATGGCTTGGAAATGGTCACGGCCTGCTCTTTCGAGCCGTGGCCACCGGTATAGCCCTGCAGGTCGGTGATGACCGCGCCCGTGGGCAGGGTGACGCGGGCGACGGCGCTGTCGATGGGGAAATCCCAATAGGGGCCGATGGCGTTGAAATAGAGCTCGTCACGGTCGGCGAAGCGGCGCGCCATGCGCGTCATCGAATAGTCGATGGTATAGGTGTAGTCGGCCGGCGTTTCGAGAAGGATATCGGCATCGCCGATATAGAGGCGCAGGCCGTTCTCGATGCCCTCGCTGTGCCAGGGCTCCTGTTCGCCGTCGCGCTCGACGGAGTGAATCGTCAGGTCCGAATAGAGCCTGGAGCCGTCGTCGTTGACCAGCACGGTCGGGATGTCGCGGTAAATGCCGCGGCGGATGTCGATGCCCTCGGCCCTCACCTCGATGGTCTCGAGGACGCGTACCGAGCCATCGTCGTTGAGCGTGATGTCGGTCGAGTAGGCGTGGATGACCTCTGCGGCCGGTGCTTGCGCGATACCGCCGAGCGGCAGCATCATTGCGAGGACCAGCGTCATCAGCGCTTTGTTGAGAGATTTCATTTCCAAGCCCCTCCCCCGGGGTTCATGCGGCGCGTCCTAGTATTGGTCGTTGCGGCGGACTCAAGGCCCACCTGTCGCGCCGGATGCGCCACCGCCCGCCTATTCTAGCCGAATTTCACTTCCGGCACGGCCCGGTCGCCTGGATCGTCGAGTTCGAAATACTCGGCCTTTTCGAAGCGGAACATGTTGGCGACGATGTTGGACGGGAAGCTCTCGACGGTGACGTTGAGATTGCGCACGGTGCCGTTATAGTAGCGCCGCGACATCTGGATCTCGTTCTCGACCATCTGCAGCGCCGACTGGAATTCGAGAAAGGTCGTGTTGGCCTTGAGGTCGGGATAGGCCTCGGCCACGGCGAAGAGCTTGCCCAGCGCCTGGGAGAGCATGCCCTCGGCCCGGGCCCGCTCCTCCGGCCCGGCATTGCCGGCGGCCTGCACGGCGGCGCGGGCCTTGGTGACCTCGTCGAGCGTCTGGCGTTCATGCGCCATATAGCCCTTGACGGTCTCGATCATGTTGGGAATGAGGTCGGCGCGGCGCTTCAACTGCACGTCGATCCCCGACCAGCCCTCCTGGCTCAATTGCCGGTTTCGGACCAGCGAATTGTAGATGAAGACCGCATAGCCGCCCGCGGCTACAATGATGAGTATGACGATCCAGAAAATATCCATGTCCCGAGGCCTCCCGTTGCCCGGCGCAGACTGTCGCACCAGCAGGCGGCAAGCTCAAGTAGACTGCCCCGGCGACCGCACAAGATTTGCCATTCCCCCGAAACGCCGCCGTGCCCGACAGTGGTCATGGCATGGCGGATGAACGCCACGATCCGGATCGCCGCCGATGCGAGGCGCAAACGCCGCACCCCCGACAGTCCCGTCGCCATTGAACCGCATGGCCGACCTCCCTACCTGCGGCGGACAGCGCACCAGCAGGGTTTGGTCATGCCAAAAGCCGTTTCAGCCACCCTCATCCGTGTGCCGCCGATCGCCATTTTCTGCGTCGTCTTCGCCATCGGCTTTGTCATCGACGCGCTGGCGTTCGGGTCGCCGCACATCGCGATGCCCAGTGACGCCGGCTTCTGGATCGGACTGGTGCTGCTTATACCGGCTGGCTATTTCGGCGCCGGCGCCTTCGGCATGTTCCTCGTCCGGCGGATGGCGCTGATGCCGGGCGCCGTGATCACCTCACTGGTTGCCGACGGGCCCTTCGCCTTCTCGCGCAACCCCATGTATCTCGGATTGTCCTTGCTTCATGCCGGCCTTTGCCTGGTGCTCGGCCTTCCGCTGACCTTCGTACTTCTGGTCATCCCGCTGCTGATCATGCAGTTGGTCGTCATCCCCTTCGAGGAAAACAGCATGGCCGCGACCTTCGGCGCGGACTATGCCGACTATCGTCGACGCGTCAGGCGCTGGCTGTGAAAAGCGACTGCGTGCCAGGCGGCCCGGATGCCGATCAGGCGACGATATCGCTTCCGGTCAGGCGAGCGGGCGGATCGGCCGGATCGAAGCGGCGGGTGCCGCCATGCTTGATGCGGCTGGCAACGAAGGGCGCGGCGACGACGCAGAAGGCGACAAAGCCCCACAGGCCCAAATCGGCGCGGTTGCCACCGGTGTCGAACATGACGAAAAGGGCGACCACAAGCCCGAGGGCGAGGATCGCGGCGACGGCGATCCACACGGCGGCAAGGGCGGTGCCGCCGCCGCTGCATCTGGCATTCGGGGCCTTATCGGCGACCTGGCGCAGCAATTCGCGCAAGAAAGCGACATAGGCGCCCGTTCGATCCTCGAATTTGCCGAACGCGAGCAAATGCCGGGAGCGCAGCGTCAGGCGGGCGCCATCAACCGCCGCCAGCCTGCATTGCAGCGTTTCGCCGCCGCCGCCGGAAAAGGACGAAAGATTGAGCCGCGCGATGTCCTTGTAGGCCAAGTGGCCTGTGCCTCTGCCCGAGGAAAAGGAAATCCCGTCCTGTTCCAGACTATAGCGCGTGGTCCTGTCGATCAGGCTGTTTCGGACTTCGTAATGCAAGCGCCTCTCCTCGCGTCGTTGGCCCAATGTGCCCAGGATAAGTCAGCTTAACCCATCATGGCATTCTCGCCTACGCCCACCGTTTCGGCGAGGGCAGGCCCGAAGGGCATGCCGGTTAGCCCCACAAGAACGAAAGAACCGGGATCGCGGTCCCGGTTCTGATGCTTGATCCTGCGTGTGTAGAGCTTGCGGCTCTTGACGACCCGCAAGCGATGCCGGGCCTCGGCCAGCGATTGCGCCGCGCGGTTGTGCGGGGTGCCAGGGCTTTTTCGGTGTCTCATCTTTGCGTCTCCAAGTAGCGGATGGTCCATTCTCTGGTCATTAACAGAGAATTAGGCAATAATAGGTTTGCGACTCAATGCGTTGATAAGACTTATTTTAAGTCCAGCTCATGCGCTGAACTCTTGTCTTGTCGGCAGGTCGCATCACCTTGAAGGGGGAATATCACAACATGTCCATCAGTGCACCGAAGCAGATTACCGTCATCGTTGCCGTCATCCTGGTCATTCTCGGCCTCCTGCCCAAGGTCGGATTCGGCTTCGGATACGAGGCCATTCTGGAATGGGGCGTGCTCGCGGGCTTCATCGTTCTGCTGGCCGGCGTGCTGTTCGAAGGCATCTGAAGCCGGCAGGCGTTGCGGCGCGTCCGCAACGGAAGCCTCGGCCCAAGATATCCCTGGCCGCAAGCCGGAATCCGGCTTTCCCATACTCGCCTACGAGGATCGCACGGGGCGAAAGCTCCGTCCCCGAACACGGCGGGCGGCGTCATGCGCCGCCCGCTGCATGTTCACAGCGGGGCGAGCATGTGAATATCATCCGGCTCGAGGGCATACAGGCGGGGAATGGGGTCTTTGACCGGCACGAAGCCGGCCCGGAGATAAAAGCCCACCGCCGACGGGGTCGGCGTCGCCGTGACGTAGACGCGGGCATGGCCGAGCGCGCGGGCGCGATCGAGCAGGATCCGCAGCAGCCGCGTCGCGATGCCGTGCCGCCGCCAGGCCGCACTGACTTGCAGGAATGACAATTGCGCCACCCCGGGCTCGATCCCGGGCGTCAGCATGGCAATGCCGATCAAGGCCCCGCCGTCGAAGGCCCCCAGCGCTTCGGCTCCGGCGCGCATGTGGTCGCGGCAGAACGCGATTGTCGTCTCGACATCGGGCCACCAGCCGCCGACGAAGGGTTCTATCGGCCTGAGAGCGATGGCGCCGCCGGTCTGCACATAAGTGGCCTCGACCCGCTCCGTGTGGTCGATCTCGACGATGCGGTCGAGATCGCCGATCGCCAGCCAAGTGAAGTCCATCGCGCTGCCCCGGCCAAAGTGGCTGCTATTCCGCCCCGCCGCCTGCCGTCTTGAGCCAGGCGCCGCCGCAGGCCTTGGCGAGGTCGCGAATCCTCAAAATGTAGCTTTGGCGCTCGGTGACCGAGATGACACCACGGGCGTCGAGCAGGTTGAAATAGTGCGAGGCCTTGATGCACTGCTCGTAGGCTGGCAACGCCAGCAGGTGTTTTTCGCCGTGATCGCCCTTTTCGAGCAGCGCCTTGCACTCGGCTTCGGCATCGGCGAAGTGGCGGAATAGCATGTCGGTGTCGGCATATTCGAAATTGTAGCGCGAGCCTTCCTGCTCGTTCTGCAAGAAGACCTCGCCATAGCTGACCTTGTCGTTGGCGCCGCCGTTGAAATTGAGGTCGTAGACGTTCTCGACGTCCTGGATATACATGGCGAGGCGCTCGAGCCCATAGGTCAACTCGCCGGCGACCGGGTTGCAGTCAAAGCCCGCGACCTGCTGGAAATAGGTGAACTGGCTCACCTCCATGCCGTCGCACCACACCTCCCAGCCGAGGCCCCAGGCCCCGAGCGTCGGGCTTTCCCAGTCGTCCTCGACGAAGCGGAGGTCGTGGACCTTGGGATCGATGCCGATGGCATAGAGCGATTGCAGATAGAGCTCCTGGATGTCGGACGGCGACGGCTTCAGGATCACCTGGAACTGGTAATAATGCTGCAGCCGGTTGGGGTTTTCGCCATAGCGACCGTCCTTGGGCCGGCGCGAGGGCTGGACATAGGCGGCATTCCAGCGTTTTGGCCCGAGGGCACGGAGCGTCGTCGCCGGATGGAAGGTGCCGGCACCCATCTGCATGTCGTAGGGCTGCAGGATGACGCAGCCGCGCGCCGCCCAGTATTCCTGCAAGGTCAGGATGAGGCCCTGGAAGGATGTCTTCGGGTCGAGATGGGCGGGGCGGGAAACGGTCATCTGGAAGGGTCCGGCGGGACGGGAAAGTCGCGGCGGACCCTAGTTGCGCGGCTTGAACCGGTCAAGCGCGACGAAAGGCTGCTGCGCCCCCTCCACCGCCGTACCGGCGGTCCCCTCCCACGCTTCGCAGGGGAGGATCGCCGGCACCGCCGTCCTATCCTCCCCCATTCGTGGGCAGGGCAATCGCATATGGCGAGCCCAGCACCCCTCATCCGGCGCTTCGCGCCACCTTCTCCCGCAAGGGGAGAAGGAAAGAATGCGGCAAGGTCTGCCGTAGTCCCCCTCTCCCTTGACGGGAGAGGGTGCCCGAAGGGCGGGTGAGGGTGG
>Ga0180009_10002448_pt1 | contig 21850 bp, 18 predicted proteins | sample OS_PC_MetaG_FD_123537 | JGI IMG/M metagenome (GOLD analysis project Ga0180009, IMG submission 123537) | Groundwater microbial communities from the Aspo Hard Rock Laboratory (HRL) deep subsurface site, Sweden - OS_PC_MetaG | ecosystem: Environmental > Aquatic > Deep subsurface > Groundwater...
GATGTGGTGGATCTTCTCCACGAGATGCCAGTAGTCCAGCCCGGCGCGGCGGCGGGCCGGGTGGTCCTCGCGATAGGTGACCTCGCCGACCAGGTGCAGCGGAGCTCCGAGGGCCGCGCAAATGCGCGAAGCGGCGCCCACATTCGGAGGGATGCGCGGTTCCACCAGGACGATGCCCAGGGGTGGGTCCGGCGCAGGCCAGGCCAGATCCTCCCGGTGGTCCGGCGGGAGGGTCGCGCCACGCATGATCGGGGGTTGTTTCATGGTGTGCTCCTTCTCTTGACACCACCGAGAGTCTGGCGCTACCCTCGATACCGATGAAGTACCTAAGAAATGCAACGATCCTCGGGGTCGTCGTCTGCGTGTTGGCATTCGTCGGGGTCGGCCCAGTCCGCGCCGAGACCTACCGCAACGACCTCAAACTGTCGCAACTGTACCGGTACCACGTCGACAATGCACCCGACGTCATCACCGGCCAGCGAAACGCGAACCGGTCCTTCCGGAGCCTCATGTCGCAGCTCGGCATGGCGCTGGCTCCGCAATTCCACTCGCCGGCGGAGACCGGGGGCTACAACGGCTTCGCCTTCGCGATGAAGTACGGCTTCACGACCATCGATGACAGCTCCGAGTACTGGGAGCATGGCACCGTGCGCCCGCCGGACCCCGTGCTGCACACCCTGAGCATGGACATCCGCAAGGGCATCTGGTTTCCGGTGCCGAGCTTCGAGCTGGGTGCGGGCTTCACCCACCTGGTGGGCAGCAGCTTGTTCTCGCTGAACGCCTCGGCCAAGCTCTCCCTGCACGAGGGCTTTTTGCACTGGGCAACGCCGGCCCTCGCCGTACGCTTCGTCGGCCAGCGGATCGTCGGGACCTCCCAGGTGGACCTGACCATCATCGGCATGGACATCTCGGTGTCCAAATCCTTCGGCGTAGGCGGGACCTTCAACTTCACGCCGTATTTCGGCTACAACATCATGTGGATCTGGGCCGACTCCCAGGTCATCGACACCACCCCGGGCGTTGACTCGCTCCAGTGGAGCGCGGATCCCGCTGGCGGCAGCTTCACCACCCCCATTCGACCGGGGCAGTTCTGTACCTACCAGGCCGACTGCAACAACAACTACGTGTTCGACGACCAGGACGCCATTCTGCGACACCGCATCTTCCTGGGGCTGCGCATCATCTACTACCACCTGGTGCTCACCATCGAGGCGTCGTGGGCCTTGAAGGGCAACAGCCAGGACGATCTCGCGCTGCAGCTCGCGGGCGACCCCATCAGGGACCGCTCCAAGATGCAGCAATCGTACTCGTTCTCGCTAGGCTGGGATTATTAGCTCGCCGCCCAACCCCCGAGGCAGCGCCCTCTCCCCCGACCCGAATCTGCTGCTGTTTAGCTTTTTTCGAGCGCCGTGAGGCGACGCTCGAGCTCGGCGATCTTGTCGACGGCGTTCTGCAGGTCTTTTTGAATGCGGGGCATGGGGTGGATGTTGTCCACGACCTTGCGGACCTGGACGTCCACCTGGGTCTGCCACTCGTCCAAGCGCCTTTGGGAGGACTCGAGGAACTCGCGGAAGGCGGCCGTGGTGCCGGCGCGCTCCACCGAGGCGGCGATGTCGTCCTCGAGCCCCGACGCGTCGGCGGCCGCATCCTCAGCCGTGAGGCCAGGCTCTTCCTCTCCGACCACGGCCTCGACGACCTTGCCGTCCTTGTCGCGGCGGAACACCTTCACCACCTGCTCGTCCACCTGCTGGCTGATTTGCTTCACAAAGTCCTGAATGGACTCGCCGCTGGTCTGGATGATGGCTTTGAGCCCCTGGAGGGGCAGCAGACGCCGCTTCTTTTCTTCCTCGAAGATGATCTGCGCCAGGGTGACCGATGTCAGATCCTCTTTCGAGTTGTTGTCGATAATGCGGACATCCTCGCTGTCACGGACCATCTGAGCGATCTGGTCCAGAGTCACGTAGCAGCTGTGCTGGGTGTCGTAGAGCTTCCGATTGGCGTACCGCTTGATGACTCTTGGGTCGCTCATGATCTCTGTGCCTCCTGCTGAACGGATCGCAAGATAACACATTGTGTCAAAGAGTCCAAAGAGATGAATATTGCTGCAATCCGGGGACTACGAGTCTGCCTTTGGGCGTCGTCGGAAGGGCCACCACCAGGTGCGTCGCCCGGCGAGCCGGAGCACCGCCGGCACGAGCATCATGCGCACCAGGGTGGCGTCCAGGGCCACGGCGAGCGCCAGGGCAAAGCCCATTTCTTTCATGGGCAGCAGGGATCCCGACAAAAAGGCCACGAAGGTCAGCACCATCAGGAAGGCAGCGTTGGTGATGATGCCGCCGGTGCGGGAGAGCCCCTCGTGGATGGCCGCCAGGTGGATGCGGGACTGCTCCGCCGGGGTGGCGTCCGGACCGCCGTCGCGTTTCCACGCCTCCTCCACCCGGGACACCAGGAAGACCTCGTAGTCCATGGATACCCCGAAGAGCACACAGAACATGACGATGGGCGTGGCCAGGGACAGCGCCCCGGGGGGCGCGCCCGGGTGGCCCAACAGCGAGATGCCGTAGCCGTACTGGAACACCAGCACCAGGATGCCGAAGGTCGTGGACATGGACAGTATGTTGAGCACCACGGCCTTGGTGGAGACCACGAAGGATTTGAAGAGCATCGCCATCAACACGAAGGCGAGCACCACCACCATGGGGATCATGGTCGGCAGGGCGGCCACAAGCATGGTGAGGGTCTCCCAGGACATGGCGGGACGCCCGCCCACCCAGACCTTCATGCCGGACTCGTCACCAACCTGCTGGGGCAGCTTCTCACGCAGGAGCACGACCAGGGCACTCAGCTTCTGATCATCGACGTCCTTGGCGTGCACATCGATGGACAGAACCTTGTAGTCATCAGAGAGGAATTTGGCCGCGAACCCCTCTCCAAAGTCCATGCCGACGCGTTTGCCGAACACCTCCACGGAGAAGCTCATGAGCATGTCCGCGCTCCGCACAATGTCCACGTTGGGCCACGTGCGGATCTCCTTGAGCACGCGTAGAATCTTCTGCTGCCGCTTTGTATCCTTCCAGGTGGAGCCGTCCTTGAGCTCGATCAGCACGGTGATGGGGTAGATCTGTCCCACGCCGATGACATCCACGATGCGGTCGACGCCCCGCCGGGAATCCACCTTGGTGGGGATGATCTCGTGGCGCGGGTTGTACACTTTCATGGAAAAGACGTGGGGCGCGCAGGCGCCGACGATGACCACCGCCAGCACGATGGGCACCACCGGGCGACGGAGCACCAGGGTCGCCCAGTACGCCCAGAAACGGTCCACCGCGGCGTGGCTCGCGCGGAACCAGCCCCACCGGGGCCAACCCAGGGTCGGCCGCCAGTAGCTCAGCAGCACCGGCAAAAAAAGCAGCGTCCAAAAGAGCGTAAAAAAGACGCTGAGCACGCCGGCCAGGGCCACCGACCGCGGGAAGACGAGGTTCGGCAGGAACAGCCCGCCAAAGCCGAACATCACGAGAGTACCCGAGCCGAGGATGGCCTTGCCCGCCGTGCGCGAGGTGACCTCCAGGGCCTCCTCGGTGGTGCGCCCGTGGTCGAGCTCCTCTTTGAAGCGGGTCACGTACAGCAGCGCGTAGTCCAGCCCGAGGGCGAGGCCGGTCATGGTGGAGACATTGGAGACGTAGATCGAGATGCGCCAGACGAGGCCGAACAGGTAACACACAGTGAGGGTAGAGGTGACGGCCAGCAAGGCGGTAAACAACGGCAGCACCGACGCGCTGGCGCTGCGGAACATCCAGATCAGCATGAAAAAGGCGAAAAAGATGACGATAATCTCCGCCCGGCGGGAGTCCTCTTTGACGATCTTGCCGATGTCGAGGTTCACCGCGGGGGTCCCGGTGATCAGCACCTCCAGGTCCGGGGCGGGGATCCCGCGGATCACGGGCTCGAGTCGCTTGCGGATCTCCGCGATACACTGCTCGGCGGCGGTGTAACCGTTGACCGGTACGCCGATCTCGATGAGCGAAATCTGGGTGTGTGAATCCTTGGAGATCAGCACTTCCCGCTTGGGGAGCTCGGGGTAGGTGGTCACCTTGCGCACGCAGCCGAGGGACTGGACGGTCTTGTTCACCAGCAGGACCGACTTCTCGTAGGGCGCGTCATCGGCGGTGAGCTTGTCGTGATGGAAGGTGACCTGCGCCATGAACTGGACCTGGCGCGAGAACCGCTCGGCGAGCATCTTGCTCACGACGGTGGAGTGGGCCTCCTCGTTGGAGCCCACGATGGACTTGAGCACGCTCTGGACGTTGAGGTAGCCGTAGATGAGAAACGGCAGGGGCAGAATCGCGCAGATCAGCACCAGCAAACGGTGCCGTACCAACCAGGCGGTCAATCGGGCGAGGGTGCTCTCCAGCATGCTATTTCTTCGGCGCCAACACCTTGGCTTCGCCCTCCAACACCGCGTCGCCGTCCTGGTTGGTGCAAGCGCACGCGAGGGTCACCCGGCGCTTTACAATCTCGGTGATCTCCACCCGCGCATTCACGGTGTCGCCGAAAAAAACCGGTGCGAGGAACTTCACGTTCAGCTCCATGAAGATGGTCCCATTGCCGGGCAACTGATGCGCCAGCACACCCGACAGCAAAGACGCCGTCAGCATGCCGTGGGCCACACGCTTGCCAAAAACCGACTTCGACGCCGTCACCTCATCCGTATGCAGTGGATTCAAATCGCCAATGATCCCGCCAAAACCATACACATCGGACTCCGATATGGTCCGAGCATTCTCCGCCCAATCTCCAACACTCAGCTCATCTACGGTCTTTCCGGTCATCTTCCACTCCTACTATTGAACGCGCGTTTATAACACGCCCGCAGCGAACCGGGGACGTAGTTCGCTACAGCCGTCCCCTTCTTCGTCGTGAAGCGGGGTCAGTGGACCATGCGGCGCCACCAGTGCAGCTCCGCCTTGTGCAGCAGCACCGCCATGATGCCGATCATGAGGTAGTCGCCGGCCACAAAAGCGCCGAGAACCCAGTAGATGAGCGGGTCGTAAAAGCCCGCCGCGGGCAGGAGGAAGAGAATGACGATGAGCTCAAACGTGCCACCACAGAACCGAAAGACGATAGCGATGTTCACAGCTTGGAGACGGTTGACAGGGTCGCGCCAGGCGACGTACTGGACGTAGGCCGCCAGGAGCCAGAGGATGCCCACGCCGCGCAAAAACAGCGGCTCGATGTTCCCCGCGCGGTAGGGCGCACCCGAGATGGACCCGGAATTGAGGCTGCCGAGGTCGATGACCCACCCCGGGAAAAAGAGCGCGGGCACCATGATCACCAGATCAAAGATCACCAGCCCCAGGAGGCACAGCCGAAGCAGCTTGATATAGGTTTCGCGATTCGCCATCTTCGTCCCCGAGCAGTCCCCTTGCGCGGTCTGGACAATAGCACACAATTTGCTCAAAATTGTGCATAATGGCCCACGTTTCCGACGATCACAATGGAGCTGTATCTGTGGCCGCGGGTTCGAGCGCATCTCGCGCGGTCGTCCGGTAGGAAGGCGAGCACCATGAGCATCCTCGATGGCGTAGGTTTTCAGTTCGACGAGTCCATGTCCGGCTACCTCGGAGTGGGCGCCACGGATCCCACCGAGGGCGAGGCCCTGGCCCGGCGCAAAGACACCCCCATGCGCTTCGACGTCCAGATCAACATCCCGGATCTGGCGCCCTTCCTGAACGTCTCGGACCACGAAGCCAACCTCACCGGCACGGTCACCTTCGAGCCGCTGGGTGGCACCTTCGACATCCGGGACGGCACCTTCAACCTGTTCTCGGTGGATGCGGAGCTGGGGATCCGCACCATGGTCTACGCCTTTTGCTTCGAGGCCACCGACGGCAAGACCTACTACCTCCACGGCCACAAGAAGATCCACGACGATCCGGGCGCGGTGGATGTGGTCGATGACATGACGAGCCTCTTTACGATGCTCTACGAAGGCGAGGACGACCAGGGCCAGGTGGTGGGCGCGGGCATGTTGTACTTCCACCTGCAGGACGCCGCCTCCCTGGTGGGCTCCATGCGGGTCACGGGGGCGCAGTGGCCCTGGGTCAAAGTGGCGGCCTACGCCGCCTTCACCTCCTTTGCCTGGGGCGCCCTGCGGAACACCTACCTGCACAACGAACGCCCCGTGTTCGACACGGAATACGCCAACCTGGCGCTCACCGGAAAGGTGCGCGCGGGCGACGGCGCAGGTCAGGACTTCTTTCTGGTTTCCGGCGCCCACGACAAGGACTTCCCCTGGGGCGACACCGAGTGTTTCTGGGACGTGCTGCTGCTGCTGGGTGACGGCGACGGCGGCTGGCGGCGTTTCTGTCTCACGGATCGCGTGCTGGACGGCATGGAGCTGGACATCGAAGGTGGCCAGTGGCGCTACGAAGGGCCCCTGTACGAGCTGACCGAGGAGTACCACAGCTCCTTTTCCGCCATGCGCGGTCACGTCCCGGGACACCTGGTGGCGTGGGACGCCAAGCTCCGACTGGACTTCAACGCGAAGCGGTTCGAGGCGGTCCCCATCCCCTTCCCCGCGCTGCCCAAGCTCCTGCGGCGGCTGTTGTCCGAGATGTCGCGCGCCTTTGAGGAGGTCCTGCCCTCGGAACACCTGCTCGGCATGTCCTGCGCTCCCCACACCGTAAATGTCACCTCGGGCCACTTCGCGCTGACCCCGCGCGACGCCGGCGGCGGCCTGTCCCTGGAGGTGGTGGCGGACTCGGCCTTCGGCGACGCCGAGGTGGCGACCATGAAGTGGTTCAAGGAGCCCAAGCTGCTGTACGGCTACATCTGCGGAATCCGCCCCGAGCAGCGTATCGCGCGGATCCAAATCCACACGTCCACGTTGCGCGACGACCGGGAGCAATGGCTGGACGACCGCGTGGACTCCCTCCTGGGCAGCGCCTTCACGGAGATCGGGTCGGGCGAGATTCTGCTGAGGGACGGCCAGGAGATGGTCACCAACCTCGCCGATGATTTCCAGGCGCGGGGAGACCGGAATCGACTGTTTACGCGGGTGGGCGACCCCCTCCTGGAGGTGCGTAACGATCACTTCGGGGAGGACCGCGTGTTCGTGCGCCGCATCATCCGGGTGCGGGATCCGGACGGGGTGGAGTGTCTCGCCCTCGAGGAGGCCATGCAGCTGCTCAACACCGAGCCCATCGGGTCAAAACGCGAAGTGACCGTGGCCGCCATCCGGAACGAAGACAAACACGCCGCCCTCGACTCAGTTCTCGAGCTGAGCGGCTTTGCCGACACGCTGGAGGCCGCCTTCGGGGCGAGCGCCAAACAACGGGCTGACTTCGTCATCGCCATCAAGCCGAACTTCATGTTCTCGTACAATGTAAATGATCGGTCCTCCTACACCGATCCCGCCCTCTTCGCGCAGCTCGTAGACCGGATCCGCGCCCTGGGATTCGAGCGGATCTACCTGGTCGAGGCCCACTCCACCTACGGCGAGTTCTTCGACCGGCGCAGCGTGCACGAAATGGCCGACTACCTTGGATATCACCCCCAAGGCAAGTACGACATCGTGGACCTCACCCTGGACGCCACCGACACCATGCACTTCGGGCCGCACCTGGGGGATCACCCCGTGGCGCCCCTGTGGCGGGACGCGGACTTCCGCATCTCCTTCGCCAAGAACAAGACCCACGCCTACGCGTACTACACCCTCACCCTGAAAAACATCTACGGTGCGCTCCCGTTGGCGAACAAGTTCAAAGAGTATCACTGCGCGCGGGACATCTACTACACCACCATCGAGTACATGGAGAAGATCCCGGCGCACTTCGGCCTGGTGGATGCGTCGCTGAGCGCCGACGGCCCCTTCGGCGTGTTCGCCGATCCGCGGCCCGCCATCACCCAGACCGTAATCGGCGGAGCGGACCTGGTGGCCGTGGACTGGGTGGCGGCCTCCAAGATGGGCATCGACCCCGAGATCTCCAAGTTCATGAAGCTGGCGGTGAAAACCTTTGGCAAGCCCCGGATCCGGCTCGTGGGCGACGCTGAGATCTACTCGCCCTGGCTCAACGTCCCCATGGCGTTAACCCTCCTGACCCACCACGGCGTGGACGCGAGCTACTACTTCGGCAACCTGTTTTACATGGCCGCGGCCCAGATGGACGAGCAGCGGTTCAACTTCAAGCGCAACGGCGTGCTCCTCCGGCTGGCGCGCAAGCTCACCAAGCCCCTGCGCTACGCGTTCTTCGTGCGCACGGGCAAGGACCCCAATGGGCTGAATCGGTTCTTCAGTTGGCTCTTTTTCAGGATGGGGTTTTAGACGTCACGGCCGCCAGCCCCTGGTCGGCGTGGTAGGAGCTGCGCACCAGCGGTCCGGACGCCACGTGGGCGAAGCCGAGCTCCCTGCCATAACGCTCGAGGGCCAAAAACGCCTCCGGAGCCACGTACTCCGCCACCGGGAGGTGGTCCCGGGTGGGCTGCAGGTACTGCCCGATGCTTAGCAACAGGGCCCCGGTGTGGCGAATGTCCCGCAGCGCCTGCCGCAGCTCATCCATGGTCTCACCCAACCCCGCCATGAGCCCCGACTTGCTCACCGTTCCCGAAACCGCCGCGTGGGCCAGCACGGACAGGGAGCGGTCGTAGGACGCATGCGATCGCACGGTGGGCGTCAGCCGCCGTACGGTTTCAAGGTTGTGCGCAAACACGTCCGGCCGCGCCTCCAGCACACGGTCCACCAGCGCCAGGTCCCCACCGAAGTCCGGCACGAGCGCTTCGATTGTGAGCTTGGGACAAGCCTTCCGCACCCGTCGCAGAGTTTCGGCCCAGTGCGCCGCGCCGCCGTCGGGCAGGTCGTCTCGGGTCACCGACGTGATCACCGCGTGCTTGAGGTCGAGCTGGGCCAGCGCCTCGGCCACCCGCTCGGGCTCCTCGGGGTCCGGCGGTGCAGTATCCTGCGAGGCGACGTTGCAAAAACGACAGCTCCGGCTGCAGCGGTCTCCCAGGATCATCAGCGTCATGGAGCGCCGCCCCCAACACTCCGCCACATTGGGACAGGCGGCCTCGGTGCACACCGTGTGCAACCCCAGCCGTCGCAAGGTCTGCCGGACCTCAGCGTACTCCGGCCCTCCGGGCAACTTCACCCGCAGCCAATCAGGGCGTCGTTTGCGTTTAGAGGTCGCGTCCGTCACTGCGCAAACATGCGCACCCTCGACCGGGGTGTCAATCTGATCTGCTATTCCCATGATCCGAATGCAACGGGACAACTCCGGCACGGTGCAGCTCGACCTGCACGGGCGGTACTGCCTGGAGCCCACCCGAATTCCAAGGCCGACGGCCGACCTCAGCCCAGCGCACGCAGCGCTATGATAAGTCGCTCAATTTTCACCCGCGACGGCGTGGTGCGCGAGAGCAGCACCACCGAGGCCAGGGCAAAGGTCATCACCAACCACAGGCGACCGGTAATCACCACCAGGATCAGCCCGTAGATGGTGATGAACTGCAGCAGAATCCACGCCACCACGTCTGCGAGGAACACGGCCCGCACGGCCACCACGGTAAGCAGCTCCAGCGGCACCTGATCCCCCATCCCCTCTTGCTTCATGGCCGCCCGCAACCGCCGCAAGATTGAGCGGGGACGCAAGAGCCAGCGGTGCACCAGGAGCCCCGCCACCGCCTCGGCCGCGGCCAACAACGACAGGCAGAGGGTCCAGACCACGGCGTCCCGACTCCAACGCACGTCGCGGGACCCGAGCTGCTGATACACGTACAGCCCCATGCCGACCTCGAGGACCACGCCGAACAGCACCACGCCAAAGAGCACCCAGGCCCGCTTGACGGCTTCCTCGATATGGCGTCTGTGTCCTTCGGGCAACATAGCGGTCGGCAGTGTAGCACGGTCCGGCTCCCCGGATCCCTGCTCTGCCGGCACGTCTATGTCCGCGAAGTCCCGGGGTCACTATGGTATAAAACAAGCGCATGCGATTCCTGTGGCCGGCCGCATTTGTCCTGTTGCTCGTTGGGTGTCCACCCGACGCGCAGACGCCGCGACGTGTAGTCGGTGTGCGCCGGACCCGCCCGGCTCCCTCCCGTCCCGCGCCTCCCCCCAGGCCCCGCTTTGCCGGCGCGCGGCAGTACGTGCTCACCCCGAGCGAGGACTCAGGGCGCAGTGCGGATTTCTCCCCTGACGGCCGCCTGCTGGCCGTGGGGGGCACTTATGGGCGGGTGCACCTCGTCGACCTCGGCACGGGCAAGACCCATAGAACCCTGCAGACCGACGACGAGCTGGACCGGGCGCTGCACGTGCGATTCACCCCCCGGGGCGAGCACCTCCTCGTGGCGGGCTACGACGCCTGTACGGTGAAGGTCTGGCACGTAGCCACGGGCAAGCTCGTGCGTTCGATCCCCATCGGCCGGGCCATCCACGGCCTGGCAGTCACCTCCGGCGCGGGCGTGGCAGTGGCTGCCACGGGCTGGGCCACCGTAGTAAGCTGGCGCACCGGGCAGGAGCTGCACCGGGTGGAAATGCCCTATGGCCTGCCGGCCCGCCTGGTGGCCCTGAACGCGAAGGCCACGCACCTTGCGGTCAGCTCTTCGGTGGGACACCTGCGGCTCGTGCACATCGCCCGCCGCGAGCCCCTGGCGGAGCGTCGGCTGGATTCCACCCGGTTGACCGCCCTGGCGCTGGACCCCGTCGGACGGGTGCTGGCCGTGGGGCACCAGGACGGGACGATCCAGCTTCTGGAGGGACCTGCGCTGAATCGCCGTCGCACCTTCCATTGGTCGACCACCCGCCACGCCGTGGTGGGCCTTCGTTTCTCTACCGGCGGACGCCGACTGCTGGTCCTGACCGCCATGGGCAGCCTCTTTGAGCTCAACACCGCCGATGGACGCATTCTGGGTAGCCGCGCGGTCACCGGGAGCCCCACCACCGCCCTGTCCATCAGCCGGGATGGCCTCCTGGCCGTCGCCCCCCGTCAGGACCGCCGCCTCGCCCTGTGGCAATCCACGCGCCACACGCTCCGCATCGGCCTACCCACGGCGGCAACTCCCCGGCCGGCGGGGCCTCGGGCCACGTTGACACTGCCCCACCCCGAGCAGAGCCTGTTGACGGCGACCCGCCGCATCGTGTCGGTCGCCCTGTCGACCCATGGCACACGCGTGGTGCTGGGCCACCACCCACCGGCCCTGTCGTCCTGGAGCCTCGTGCAGCGCCCCAAACCCCGGTTCGTGCGTCGCTGGCGCCGTCTAGTGGCCGCCCCACGGGGCGCCACGGATCTCCGCGCGGTGAGGGTCGCCCTGGCACCCGGGGAGCGATGTATCTATTCGCACGGCCCGACGGATCAGCTGCGTCGGTACACCCTGGCGGGCGGTTGGCCCCAGGCCATGCGCCCCACCACGGCGCGCGGGCTTCGCTCCCTGCTGCCCACCCCGGACGGCAAATCGTGGATCACCAGCACCGCCACGACGAAGGTCCACCTGTGGTCTCCCGGCGGCGCGTACCAACGCAGCTTTGAGGCCATGAAGGCGCCCTACTGGGTGGGTGTATCCCCAGACAGTCGACGCTTCGTGCAGGTGAACGGCGTGGACAATCTGGCGCTGTACGAGCTGCCCTCGGGCAAGCGCCTGTGGGCCCACCAGGGGCACCTCCACCGCATCCTCGAGGTGATGGCGTTGCGTTTCAGCCCCGACTCGAAAAAACTGCTGTCCTACCATCGAACGGGCTTTCTCCGGGTACACGACGCCACCACGGGCCGACGCCTGGACCACCGTCGCATCCCCACGCCCCCGGGCCTGGTCTCCTGCGCGCTGCGCCCCGACACCCGCGTGCTCGCCTGCGCCGTGGGCACCGTGATTCGCTTTTCCGAAGTCTCCACGGGGGCGCTGATTCGCGTCGTGCGCCCCAAGACCGCCGTGGACGCCGTGCTCGGCCTCGGCTACAGCCCGGACGGATCCACCGTGCTCGTGCTGGAAACGGCGCGTAGACTACGTCTGCTGCGATTCCGCTAGCCCCATGCACGGCTCAACCCGCAACCATCTGTTCCTCCTGTTGTCTTTGGTCGGGGCCGGATGCAACAAGTCCCCCGGCCCCCCCGCGCCCTCCCCCAGCGCTCCTCCCGGGCCGGTCCGGGACGCCACCGTCGGGCCCCGCAAAGGGATCGATGGCATGCTCAAGGCCCCCGCCCGAAGGGTGAATGACCCCGAAAGAATCCACTTCCTGGTTTTTGGCGACTCCCGGGCCGGACACAGCCGCTGTGATCCGCCGCGCAAGCACAGGAAATACTGCCGCGTCCAATATACCCCGACCGCCTCGGGCGCCGCCGAGGACTGCGCGCTGGTCTCGAAGGCCCCGGCGCTCCTCATGGGTGAGGTGGCCGCTCGACTGCACCCGTCCCCGTCCACGCCAGGCAAGATCCGCGCCCAGTTCTGCCTCTTTACCGGCGATCTCGTCTACCGCGGATCCTGCGCGCGGGATTGGGAGTGGGCACGTCAGGTGTTTCTCGCCAAAGTGCCGCCGAGCAGTGTGTTCCCCATCCTCGGCAACCACGACTCCTGGCAGAAACGCGGCGAGTCGCCGGCCTTTTTGCTATTCCACCGCGCCTTCCCCCAGCTCAAGCTGGCATCACCGGGACCCAGCGCGCTTCCCCACTACTACGCCTTTCGAATCGGCAGGTCTCTGTTCGTGAACCTGTGCACGGGTGGCTACCCCAGCCCCGGAACGCCGGCGGACTTCGAGCGCGCGGACCGCACATGGCTGTGCGAACGCGCCCCCTTCGCAACCCAGATGCGATGGATGGACCAGGTGCTGGCCCACGGCGTGACCCAGGGTGTAAAGCACGTGTTTGTGCAGTACCACAAGCCCTCTTTCTCCTGCTCGCGCCACCCACCTCTGAACATCGAACAGGATCCGCTGACGCGACTGCGCCCCTTCAAAAAGCGCCACCCGAACGTGAACGTCGTCGCCCTCAGCGGCCACAACCACACCACTTCGGTCTACCTCTCGGGCGGCGTGCTGGTGCTGGTCGTGGGCGGCGGCGGCGCCCCTCAGCACTTTCTTCACGGTCCCAAGGCGTGTCACAAAGACAAACCCGATCAGCCCCCCGAGCTCTTCTGGAAGGGAGGCGTGCGCACCGCCCGCTACAACTTCTTCGACTTTCGGGTGTCCGGCGACAAGCTCTCCATCCAGGAACATTGCCTGACTCGGCGCGGAAACAAGCTCACGGTCCAAACCGGTAGCCGCATCAGCGCATCCGGCCGGATCACCCACACCCCGGGCGCCTGTAACCTCTCGCCGCCTCCCTGAACGTCGCCTCCGCGCCAGACGGTGTCGTTATCCATTCTTATTTGTCTACATTCTGCAATCTATGCCATGTCCTATATGCTCATATATCCGACACACATAATCAATGGTTCCATTGAACGCAAACAAATGAACCGCCGGCAGGACAATACGCAAAAGCATTCAAATTGCGCTATATGCGCCATTTACGGCACATTCTGCATCTGGCGTGCCTGCGCAGAATGGTGAATACTGAAGAAATCCATGTCAGACACCTGACCATAAACACCATTATGACCAATATTAACCTACCGATTAAAACGCTCCATTAGCACTTATATTTTAGACCTATTTCGCAATAACTACATATAACTACGTGTACTCTATCAACCTACATAGTGTACTCAAACGTGAGTAGATTGCCTACATTTTGCTAAAAAAGTCCCCAAGCAAGCTCCGTGCGCACAGCACCCCGGACGGAAAAATCGAATATTGCAGAATCGCGTCCTGCTGCCGGCATTTTTCCGGCGGTGAATCGATTCGGCGCGAACGCCCCGCAACGTCTGAGCCCTCGGATCGGGGCAACCTCTGTTCTGGCCGCATTTTTGGCCTTTTGACTTCCCCCCCACCGGGTGCTATCCCCGACACCATGGTCTCCCTCGGCACGGCGTTGACGGCCTTTTTTTTGTCGGCACCACTGGGCACCGGGTCGCCGTCGGCGCCGGCGGGTGACGCCGCCTTCAACGCCCTCCACGCCCAGCTCGCAAGCGCCGATGTCAAGGTGCGCCGCGCGGCCTGCGAGACCATTTCGCGCGCCGACGACAGCCAGCGCGACTTGTACTTACGGCGACTTCAACTGGCGCGGCTACGCACCCACACCGAGCGGCAGCGGGTCCTGCTGGCGCGTGCCAAAATAGAGCTGCCGGGGCCCACAGGGTGGTTCAACATCCCCAAGCTCAAACCGGGCGAGAAGTCTCCGGCCGATCAGGACATGCTGGCCACCGTCATCGCTGGGGCGCCGCCCCCCGACACCGCCCGTCGACAGGCCTACGTCGCGCTCGTGGAGTCCATGTGCATCCTGCGCGGCCTCGGCGCCATGCGCGACCTGCGCATTGCCGAACCCCTGGTCCGCTTCGCCTTCGCCCCCTACGGCATTACCTTCCGCTGGGAGGTCGTGCGCGCCATTCGCGGCCTCGGCGGCTACGCTGTCCCGGGTCTGCTCAAGCTGAGCCGCCTGCGGGTACGGGACTGGAAACAGCAGCGCACGCGCTTCCTGGTGCGACGCTTCGCGTTCCATCTGCTGACCACCATGCAGGAGGCCAACCCCGACCACGCCCTCAGCGTCGCGGACAAACGGCTCAAGCTCCTTTTGCTGGCCGCCTACGGCCGATTCCGCGACGCCGAGGCGGTCATCGCCATCATTGGCCTCTCCAACCACACGGATCCGGACCTGCAACGGGCCGCCCGGCAGAGCCTCCGCGCCTATTTCAAGGGCCCGCGCCCCCGCGCCAAGGTGCGGCGCCTGAAGCTGCCCGGCGGCCAGGAGACGGCCCAGATGCAGAAGCTGTATCTGAGCTTTCGGGAGCGGGCCATCGTCGAAACCCGCAAGGAGCTGGAGCGGATCACCAGCGGTCGTTACGACCGCTCCATTCCAGGCAAAGAGCTGGTGCGCCTGCTCTTCTCCAAGCAGGATGAGGTGCGCGCCAATCGCTGGAACCTGCGGCTCTCCGAAGCCCTCGGCAAGTTCCAAAAGGGCGACGTCGTCGGGGCCCTCGCCGCCGGGGAGGAGATCCTCCGCAACGCACCGAGCTTCGCGGGACGAGCCCAGCTGTTCCCCGTGCTGCAGGCCCGGGCCGAAGCACTCACCCTCGAAGGTCAACTGCTCCAGGCGGCGACCCTGTACGAGCGCGCCGCGCTGTTGCTTTCGGCCCACGCGGAGCCCACGGACCGCCGCCGACGGCAGGTCGCGCTGGCGGATGCCACCTACCTGCGGGCGTTGGCGCACGAGGCGCACGGCCAAAAAGGTCGGGCCATCGAGCTGCACCGTCAGGCGCTGTCCTTCTGGCCGGAACATCTGGGCTCGCGGGTCGCCCTCATGCACCTGGCACCCACACCGCGCGCGGATCCCGGACTGCTTTGGCTCATCGTGCTCCTGGCGGCCCTGGGTGTGCCCGCGCTGCTGCTATTGGCGTCCGCCCTGGGGCGGCTGCGCCGCTAAGATCTGGAGGGCCCATGCGACGTGGCGGCTGGCTGACCATGGACATCGAGACGGTGCCCGACGACGCCCTCTACACGGCGCCGGACACCCCGCCGGGGCAGGAAAAACCCTTCCCGCCCATCTTCGCCCATCGCCCGGTGGCCATTGGGGTGCTCTGGCTCGGTCCGGATCTGCATTTTGAGCGGCTGGGCATCATCGGCGAAGGCCAGGACGAAGCGGGACAACTCCGGGCCTTCTCCGAATTTATGGATCGGGAGGCGCCCACCCTGGTCACCTGGAATGGGCGGGGCTTCGACCTGCCGGTGATCATCTTGCGCTCCCTGCACCATGCCGTCCCCATGAGCTGGTACTACCAGCGTCGAGACGTGCGCTACCGGTACAGCGACGACGGCCACCTGGATCTCGGTGACGCCTTGGCCGATCGCGGCGCCGCGAGGATGACGTCCCTGGACAACGCCGCCCGGCTCATCGGGATGCCGGGCAAGATGGGTGTCGACGGAAGCCAGGTGGAGGGGTTGCATCGGGCCGGCCGCATCGAGGAGATCCGGCACTACTGCCTCACCGACGTGATTCAGACCACCTTCGTGCTGCTTCGTTATTTGCTCCTCACGGGCCGGGAACGGCCCGACGCCATGGCAGGCGCCATCACGGGGCTGCTCGAAGCCCTCGAGAGCGATGGACGCTTCGGTGAGTTTCTGGAGGGTACGGATCGTGATCGCCTCGTCCCGGCGCAGTGACGCTTGCAATCGACAACAGCCTGGGTACTCTCTACCCCATCCATATTGGAGGGACTGATGCCGACGGAAAAACAAACTGCTGAGCTGGATCGTGTGGTCACGCTGGTAGAGAGCCACCTCAAAGAAGAGGGCCTCACCCCCGACGACGTAATGATGAAGACCGCAGACGGCCACCCGGCCTGGGCCTTCCGCCAGGGGTCGGCGTCCGTGAGAATCCATCTTCTCGCGGGGGACAAGGACAGCGATTACGGATACTTCCAGGTCGTCGCACCGGTCATCATCCTGCCGGACGAGGGGCGGGACAAGATCTACGAGAAGCTGCTCGCCTTGAACGCCGATCAACTCTGGTCCTGCGCCTTTGCCGTGCGCCAGGATCGGGTCATCATCACCGCGGACCGCACCACGCGAGACCTCGACCGCTCCGAAGTGGTGGAGATGATCGAGCGTGTGGCCGCCTACGCTGACAAGTTCGACGACGAGCTCGTGGAGCAGTATGGCGGCACGCGGTACACGGATCGCCCCATCGGTAAAGAATCCTGAGCCGAGGCAGCTTCATCGCCATCGAGGGCATCGATGGTGCCGGAACTTCCAGTCAGGCCCGCCGGCTGATCGAGACCCTTACGCACCGTCAGATTGAGGCCCATCTCACCGCCGAGCCCTCCCAGGGGGCCGTGGGCCGCCTGATCCGGGAGCAGCTCGGACAGGTGGACGCGCCCCCGGATCCGTCCGCCCTGGCCTTGCTCTTCGCCGCCGATCGGATCCACCACCTGCAAACCGAGATCGAGCCCCTGCTGGCGCGCGGCGTGCACGTGTTCAGTGATCGATACGTCCTGTCTTCGCTGGCCTACCAGTCCATCGACTTGCAGTACGACTGGGTGGCCTCCATCAACCGCGAGGCGCGCCCTCCCGATCTGACGCTGCTATTTGTCGTGGACCCTGAAGTCGCCGCGTCCCGCCGGGGCCTGCGAGGCGGAGACGAGGAGATCTACGACAAGATGCAGTTTCAGCGGCAGGTGGCCGAACGCTACAGCGAGCTCGCCCGCCGCCTCCCCGAACAGAATGTGGAGCTGGTGGACGCCAACCAGGACTTCGAATCCGTGGCCGCAAATCTGGAGGCCGCCGTGATGAGCCGCCTGGAGACCCATGAGACGCGTTGATCGCTGGCTCAAACCGCTGACCGCGACGTTCCTGCTGGGGAGCGCCGCGGTCCTGTGCATGGCCAGCCCCAAAAAATCGGGCATGCCCGATGATCCCTTCACGTCCCGCAGCACCGAGCCCCCCCCCGAGGGCAGGCGCGCGCCGGAACGGCGCGGTCCACCGCGTCAGCACACGCTGCCCTATCCGGCCTGTCCGTCCCCCGCCGGGGTGATTCAACGGCACCAGCTGCTGACAATCCTGGACCACACCCCGGGCGTCTTTCTGCAGGGCGTGGACGTCACGCGGATTTCCACGGACCAGCTCCCCGGCGGGAAACACTTCTGGAAACGCCCCAAAGGCCGCAACACCGTCGCCTTCGGAGGGTGGTATGTGCGTCGTTTTCATCCGGGGGATCCCTGCCTCGACCGGGCGGGGCTCCGGAGAGGAGACATCATCGCTGAGGTGAACGGCGTCACGCTGTCCCATCCAGACGATCTGGTGCAGCTCTGGAGCTCCCTGCGCAAGGCCCGCCGAATCGTCATACGCCTGTATCGCGGCGGTCAGCCCCTCGTCTTTGTGGTGAAGATTGCCGACGCCACGCCACGGCCATCTTCCCGGCCCCCCGACAATCGTTGACGCCCTCGGTAGGCACTGGTATTTTCAGCGGACTGGCGAACAGTCATCGCCCGGTGGTTGAAACCCATGATTCCGTACGAACATCTCTGTAGCGCTCTGGACATCTACAATCGCAAGCTCCGAGGCGAGGACGTCCCGGAGGACGCTTACCAGGAGCATGACCTGGAGGACGAATTCGACATCGTCGAATCGGCAGAGGCCGGCGAGGGAGTCGTCGGCGCCGACCTGGGCGGGGAGTTCGCCGATCTTGAGCCGGACGTGACCGCGGAGACCGTCGTGCCTTCGGCCGACTTCGGGGGCTACGATCAGTCCGGCTCGGGCGACCACGCCGCAGCGGCCTATGACACCGGCGCAGTGCCCGGTCAGCCCGCCGAAACCATGCCGTCGGATCAGTATTCATCTGGGCAACAGGTCCAGGAGGGGTATGCGCCGGCACTTGAGCCCCAGCCTGAGGGCGTATATTCCGACGACCAGGACCCCAACCGCCGGCAGTGAGCCAAGGTCCCCGGTGCCGGCCGCGGCGCAGGGCCTTAAGCCAAGGTATCCCACTGAGGACCTATGCAGATGTTCGAAGGTTTCGAGGCGCGTGACTTCGAGGCCTACGCGCCTTCAAAGTGGCAGAGTAATGCGTTCAATCTTGCGCGCATGCGGGTGAAGGACAAGCTCGTTTCCCTGGGGCAACAGCTTTCCCCCCTTCAGCCGACACCGGACAGCCCGTTACTGAGCTACCAGGTTTCGGTGGAGCACCCCGCGCTCTGGAACAGCAATAAGGTTTCTGATCAGCATCTGTACTTCACTCGTTCCGAAGAGGAACGCAAGGAGCTGTATTCGAGAAACACCCGCGCCACGTCCATGAGCTCCATGGTGGCCGACCCATCGCCCTACCGCGAGCATATTATGCTCTGTGTGATCGTGAACGAAACGGGTGTGGAGGTCAGCCTCCAGTTGCATCCCAACGCCGCGGTGGACCGCCAGAACATGGTCAGCAAGCTGACCGACCGTTGGCACATGCAGGCCTTTGTGGACCTGTTGGCCGAGCTGCCGAATGACTTCCAGATGGGGTTCGCCGGCGGGGAGCTTACGACCCCGTCTGCGCTGGACGCCGATGCCTTGCGCGCCCTCATCCACGCCTTCGCCGATTTTTCAGAGTCGTCTAAGTCAATTCAGGCGAAGGCACTCACCGTGGGCCGCACCTACGGTCGGGAGGATGTTTGCCAAGCGGACACCGGCTTCGCCGACCAGGTCCGGGCCGACCTTCACCTGTTGTTGCCGGTGTATCAGCACCTCGCCTGGAGCCGACAAAACGACTTCGTTGAGGTCACAGAGGCCATCCGGGAGGAAAAGAAGGTAAAAAAGGTGCGCGGCCTCCGACAGCATGACTCGATCCGCGTCACCCGCGGGCTCTTCTCGGGCAAGACCGGCGTCGTGGAGCACACCGACGACAAAGGGCAGCTCAGGGTCCGGCTTGGCACCATGGTCGTAAAGATCGACGCCAAGGACGTCACCTTGCAATAGTCAGCCGTTGGCCTCTGTGTTCACGGCTATGCCTGCCTCACTGCCGCGCCGCCCCCTCCGGCGACGCGCCTTCAAATGGATCGCGACGCTCGGGTTCCTGGCACTCTGGGCAGGCTGTCCTACCAGGACGCGCACCCCTGTGACCACGCCTCGCCAGCTCACCGTGGTGGGTCCGGCCTTCTCTCCGGCCCAGGATGGGCGCCCGTTTTCGCAGTTCATCGCCAATCGCGACTTTATGCACAGCTACCTGTACAACGGGGACGATCTCTTCCCCAAGTCAGTCAACCTGTGCGCCCGGGGCAGAAACGCCCTGTTGGACCTGGACCGCGGAGCGGGCGCCAGCTTCGACCTCGGCCTCTTCGGCCCGGCCTGGGAGGCGCACCTGTACGCAGTGGCCGTGGATCGCGATCCCCGTCGTCCCTGGCACACCCGGGGGCGCACCCGATTTGTATATAGCTGGCCGGTGGTCTCCACCGCTCAGACGGCGATGTTGCGCCTCGCCTTCGGCATCGCCCGGGCCGCCGCGCGCAAAGATTTGAGCGACCGGGACTTCTGGCGCCTGTATGCGGCCCCTCTCCGGCGACTGCGCTGGATGGACTTTTTGAATCTGCGGCGGCCAAAGCTCCTGGCGGCGGCCCGCGGGCTTGGGCGATCCAAACGGCCGAGCCGGGATCCCTCCACCGGGGCGCTGCGCCGCGCCGGAGGTGCCTGGGCCCAACGCCTGGTCATCGCCTTGATGGAGCGCCTATCTCACTCCGCCCGGGTGCTGGGTCACCGGGCCCCTGCCGATTCGCTGCTGCGCGACGCCCCCTTCCATCGGCTGGCGGAGGCGCTCTACGGGCTGCGGGGGGAAGCCGCGGCCGCCCTCGCCCGCTTCACGGGACAGCTCGAAGCCGCAGCCCGCCAGGCGGGGGTGCTCTTCGACGCCCGCCGTTACCGCATTTTCCAACAGCGCGCGCTGCTCGCCTACCTGGGGCCGGGCTGGCTCCACGGACGGGTCAGTGCGGATCAGCTGCGCGCTATTTTGGCCCACATGAACCGGGTGCGTCGCCGCTTCGACGAGACCTTTGGGACCGACGCCTTCTCCCGGGCCGCGACCCAAAGCGCACCCCTGCCCGGTCCGCGCGGCCGGCGGCTGCGCTGGCGGCAGGGCGCGCGGCTGGCGCGTCTGCGTCCGATGGTGCTGCGGGAGCTGGCCCGATTGCAGTACATCCTGCACGGGCACCGCCACCCCGCGCTGCCGGCGGCACTGGCGCACCACGGTGCCCCGGGCGTGGAGGCAGACCGCCAGGCCTATTTGCACCTGGCCGCCGAGGTCAAGGCCGTCCGGAAGCGTCTGACCGCGCTGGCCAAGGCGTCCCTCACCCCCGCGATCCGCGCGCGCCTTCTTCGGACATTGCGACGGGGTGAGCCGGCGCTGGCGGTGGGAAGTTACTACTTCGAAACCGAGCACCTGCTGGAGACCACCAGCGGCTTCACGCATGTGGGCCTGGTCAAGCGGTTCCCCGACCCGGAGTCGCGCCGGAACCTGCTGTGGGTTTTTGATCGCGTCCTGGGATTCCACTACGCGTATCCGCTGTCCAAGCTCACCAACTCCGTGCCAGTACAGGCTCTGGTCCTCTCAGCCCGGGTGGCGCGGCGGCAACGCCGCTATCGATGGCTCGCCGTGCGCGTGCCGCGAGTCTTTGATCTGGGGCAGGGCCGGACCTCGGATCAGGTGACCCTCATCAACCTCTTCGCGCACGTCAGGCAGCGGCTCCTGGCCTGTCCGGCCCTCACCACCACTCCCGGGTTCTACTACGCGGGCATCAGCTGGCTCATCAACCACGCCGAAAACAAACGCGTCCTGTACGACCTCTGGGAGAATCGTTCCCACACCGGCTATGGTTACCGTACGTTGGCTCCGGATCGGATCGGGCGGCTCCGGGGCCGTCTGCTCTATATCCCCGTGCGGCAGGTTCCCCGAGGTCGTTGGACCGCGAGCTGTCCCAAGCGGATCCCAGCGTCGACCATCGCCCGAAAACCGGGCAGACTGTAAACCATGAAAACCCACACCGGCACCAAAGCAGCTCTCAACCGCGCCTCCTGGTGGCGAGGGCAATCATGGATCCCTTGCGTCCTGGTCCTTTCCGGCATGGTCCCGGGACTGCTGGCCGGCGTTTTCCTCGGCAAGGCGTGGGCCGGCAAGGCGAAAAAAAACCAGAGCCCCTACCGCAAGCTGGCGGTCTTTGCCCGGGTGCTCAGCTACGTGGAGAACGAATACGTGGCTCCCGTAAACCGCGATCAAATCATCGAGGATGCCATCCGGGGACTGCTCCACGGTCTGGA
>Ga0180009_10002449_pt1 | contig 21831 bp, 30 predicted proteins | sample OS_PC_MetaG_FD_123537 | JGI IMG/M metagenome (GOLD analysis project Ga0180009, IMG submission 123537) | Groundwater microbial communities from the Aspo Hard Rock Laboratory (HRL) deep subsurface site, Sweden - OS_PC_MetaG | ecosystem: Environmental > Aquatic > Deep subsurface > Groundwater...
CTTTTCGATGATGCCATCATCTTCTTCCTGCTTGCCGCCGCGACGGTCATCACGACCGCCCCGCCCGCGCCCGCGGTCACCGCCTTCGCGGTTGCCGCCACGGCCCCGGCCACGACGGCCCTGCGCTTCACCGGCATCAGCGCCGGGTTCAACAGCAACTGCTGGGGTTTCGATGGTGTTCTCGTCAGCCATAATCAGAACTCCAGCCCACTTGCACGGGCGGCATCGGCCAGCGCCTTGACGCGGCCATGAAACAGGAACCCGCCGCGGTCGAACACGACCGTGGTCACACCCGCCTTCTTGGCAGCATCGGCAATCGCCTTGCCAACCTCGGCAGCGGCATCGACATTGGCGCCGCTCACCTTGACGCCGAGCGTCGAAGCTGCGGCGACCGTGCGGCCAGCGGCATCATCGATGATCTGCGCGTAGATGTGGCGGCCGGTGCGGTGCACCGACAGACGCGGCTTGCCACCAGCACGCGCACGCAGCGCAGTGCGGACGCGGCGACGGCGACGTTCGAACAGAGAAAGCTTTGCCATCTTACCTCTTCTTCCCTTCCTTGCGGAAGATATACTCGCCGCGATAGGCAATCCCCTTGCCCTTATAGGGCTCGGGCTTGCGCCAGCGGCGGATTTCAGCGGCGAACTGGCCGACAGCCTGCTTGTCGATGCCCGAAACTTCGACCGTGGTCTGGTCCGGGGTCTTGACTTCCAGGCCTTCAGGCACCGGAAGATCGACATCGTGGCTGTAGCCAAGCTGCAGCTTCAGATTGCGGCCCTGCGCATTGGCACGGTAGCCGACGCCCTTGATGACCAGCACCTTGGTGAAACCGGCGCTGACGCCTTCCACCAGGTTCGACACCAGAGTGCGCTGCATGCCCCAGAAGGCCCGCGCCTGCTTGCTGTCATTGGCCGGCTTGACGACGATCTCGCTCTCTTCGACCTTGTAGTCGATGAGATCGGACAGCCCCAGCGTCTGGGTACCCTTCGGCCCCTTTACGCTCAGCGTGCCATTCTCGATGGTGGCCGAGACCCCGCCAGGGATCGCCACCGGCTTTTTGCCGATGCGGCTCATCAGAACACCTCCGCCAGCACTTCGCCACCGACATTGTGGTTGCGCGCTTCGGCATCCGAAAGCACACCGCGCGGTGTCGAGACGATGGTGATACCCAACCCGTTGCGCACAGTCGGCAGCTCTTTCGAGCCCGAATAGACGCGGCGGCCAGGCTTCGAAACGCGGGCTACATGCTTGATCGCAGGCTCGCCTTCGAAATATTTCAGTTCGATCCGCAGCGCCTTGTGCTTGCCAGAGCTGTCTTCGGTAAAGCCACGGATGTAGCCTTCCCGCTGAAGCACTTCGAGCACGTTTGCACGCAGGGTGCTAGCGGGAGTCAGGACAGAGTCCTTCTTCGCGCGCTGGCCGTTGCGGATGCGGGTGAGCATGTCACCCAGAGGATCGGTCATAGCCATCTGTCAGTCCTCACCAGCTCGACTTGGTCAGGCCGGGAATCATCCCGCTGTTGCCGAGTTGACGCAGTTCGATACGGTTGATGCCGAACTTGCGGTAATAGCCGCGCGGGCGGCCGGTGGTGGCGCAACGGTTGCGCACCCGGGTCGGGTTTGCGTTGCGCGGAAGCTCCGCCATCTTGAGCCGGGCGACCAGGCGCTCGGACTCGTCAAGCGAGGTGTCGTTCGCGATCGCCTTCAGCTTCTCGTACTTCGCAGCGTACTGCTTGACGAGCTTCTTGCGCCGCTCATTCTTGTTGATCGAACTCAGTTTCGCCATGGACTTAAGCTCTCTTGCCTTGTGTTCCGTTCATGAGGTGGCTCACGCCGCCTCCTTCTGTTCGCCAGTTGTCGCGCTCGGGGCTTCACCCTGGAAAGGGAAGCCGAACAGACGCAGCAATTCGCGCGCCTCTTCATCGGTCTTGGCGGTGGTTGTGACGATAATGTCCATCCCACGCACCTTTTCGATCTTGTCGTAGCTGATTTCGGGGAACACGATCTGTTCCTTCAGCCCCATCGCATAATTGCCACGTCCGTCGAACGAACGCGCATTCAGCCCGCGAAAGTCGCGGATGCGCGGCATTGCGACAGTCACCAGACGGTCGACAAATTCGTACATGCGTTCACGGCGCAAGGTGACCTTGCAACCGATCGGCATGCCTTCGCGCAGCTTGAACTGGGCGATCGACTTTTTGGCGATGGTGATGACCGGCTTCTGGCCAGCGATCAGCGCCATTTCTTCCGCAGCGATCTGAACCTTCTTCTTGTCCTGGCTCGCTTCGCCCACGCCCATGTTGAGCGTGACCTTTTCGAGCTTCGGGACTTCGAGACGGTTCTTGTAACCGAACTTTTCGGTCATCGCCTTGACGATTTCGGCGTCGTATTTCGCCTTCATCCGCGGCGTGTAGGTGGCATCAGTCATTGATGGTCTCCCCACTCTTCACGGCAACGCGCACCTTCTTGCCGTCCTTGGTTTCAAACCGGACGCGGGTGGGCTTGCCATCCTTGGGATCAGCCAGAGCGACCTTCGAGATGTGCATCGGGGCCGGGAACCGGTCGATACCACCTTGCGGGTTGGCCTGGCTGGGCTTGCGGTGACGGGCAGCGATGTTGACGCCGTCAACAACGATCTTGCTATCCTTGGGCATGACCTGAGCGACCGTACCGGTGCGCCCCTTGTCCTTGCCCGAAAGGACAACGACATTGTCGCCCTTCTTGATCTTGGCGGATGACATTACAGCACCTCCGGCGCGAGGCTGATGATCTTCATGAACCCGCGGCCGCGCAGTTCGCGCACCACAGGGCCAAAGATACGAGTACCGATCGGCTCCTCGTTCTTGTTCACCAGCACAGCAGCGTTGCTGTCGAAACGGATGACGGTGCCATCCTGACGACGCACTTCCTTGCGGGTACGCACGATCACGGCGCGATGAACGTCGCCCTTCTTGACCTTGGTGCGCGGCTGCGCCTCCTTGATGGAGACGACGATCACATCGCCGACCGACGCGGTCCGACGCTTCGACCCGCCCAGCACTTTAATGCACTGGACGCGCTTGGCGCCGCTATTGTCCGCGACGTCGAGATTGGATTGCATCTGGATCATTGATCCGGTTCCTTCTCACTGGCTTTCCGGGACGCCCAATCCGACTGGGGCCCGGGAGTTCCGTTTACGCCTAATTCAGTTCCCGGCCGCTGCGACGTCGAGGTCAGCCTCAACCGCCTGCGTACCGCCCGCGACGACCCGATCTTTCACGATCCAGGTCTTGGTCTTGGACATCGGGCGGGTCTCTTCGATCCGCACGACATCACCCACGGTGAATTCGTTGTTTTCATCATGCGCGTGATACTTCTTCGAGCGCCGGATGATCTTCCCGTAGAGCGGGTGCTTCACCTTGCGTTCGACCTTCACGGTCACGGTCTTGTCGGTCTTGTCGGAGGTGACAGTCCCAACGAGGATGCGCTTTGGCATTGTCTACTCCTCAAGCCTTCGCAGCGACGGCGGTGGCCGCACGCTGGTTCTGCAGCGTCTTGATCTGCGCGATGCTCCGGCGCACCTGACGGATGCGCGACGGGGCTTCGAGCTGGTTGGTCGCAGCCTGGAACCGCAGATTATACTGCTCGCGCTTGAGCTCGGTGAGCTCAGCGGAAAGCTGATCATCGGTCTTGGTGCGAAGGTCCGCGATATCGGCCATTATTCGCCTCCCAGGTGGCTGGTGTCACCCAGACGGGCGACAACCTTGGTCTTGATCGGCAGCTTCATCGCTGCGCGCTCGAACGCTTCAGCCGCGAGCGGGCCGGCAACGCCATCGAGTTCGAACAGAATCCGGCCCGGCTTTACCCGCGCGGCCCAATATTCGACCGAACCCTTGCCCTTGCCCTGACGGACTTCGGCAGGTTTCTTCGACACTGGCACATCGGGGAAGATGCGGATCCAGAGACGACCCTGACGCCGGATGTGGCGGGTGATCGCACGGCGCGCAGCTTCGATCTGGCGCGCGGTGAGCCGATCAGGCTCCAGCGCCTTGAGGCCGTAGGAACCAAAGTTAAGATCGGTGCCGCCCTTGGCGTCACCCTTGATCCGGCCCTTGAAAGCCTTGCGGAATTTATGTTTTTTCGGTTGCAACATGGTCTGTTACCTCTAGCGGGCCGGCCGGACGCCGGAAGTCTGCGCTTCCAGCATCAGGCGATCTTGCGCGGTCGGATCATGAGCGAGGATCTCACCCTTGAAGATCCACACCTTGATCCCGATGATCCCGTAGGCGGTCAGCGCCTCGGTATCGGCGTAATCGATATTGGCACGCAGCGTGTGAAGCGGCACGCGACCTTCGCGGTACCATTCAACGCGGGCGATTTCCGCGCCGCCCAAACGGCCGCCACATACGATCTTGATGCCTTCGGCACCCAGACGCAGCGCCGATTGCACCGCACGCTTCATCGCCCGGCGGAACGCGATACGCCGCACCAACTGATCAGCAATGCCCTGCGCGACGAGTTTCGCATCGATTTCCGGCTTGCGGATTTCAACGATATTCAGCTTCACTTCGCTCGGCGTCATGGTCGCCAGCTTGGAACGCAGCTTTTCAATGTCTGCGCCCTTCTTGCCGATGATCACGCCGGGACGCGCCGCATAGATCGAAACCCGGCACAGCTTGGCCGGACGCTCGATCACCACCTTGGAAACCGCCGCCTGCGGCAGGTTCTTCATGATGTACTTGCGGATCGTGACGTCTTCCTTGAGCAGCTGCGCATAGTCACGCCCTTCGGCGTACCAGCGGCTGTCCCAGGTGCGGTTGATCTGCAGGCGCAGACCGATCGGATTGCTCTTCTGGCCCATCTTACGCCTCTTCTGCTTCGCGAACGACGATCCGCAGCCGGCTGAACGGCTTCAGGATCCGGGTCGACTTGCCACGGCCGCGGGTGTGGAACCGCTTCATCGTCACCGACTTGCCGACCGAAGCTTCCGCCACGATCAACGCATCAACGTCGAGGTTGTGGTTGTTTTCAGCATTGGCGATCGCCGAAGCGAGCACCTTGGTCGCATCGCGCGCCATAGCCCGCTTCGAAAAGGCGAGAATGTTCAACGCCTCTTCCGCCTTCTTGCCGCGGATCAGCGCAGCAACCAGGTTGAGCTTCTGCGCCGAACCACGGATCGTGGTGCCGACGGCCAGCGCCTCGTTATCGCCCACGCGGCGGGGTGCTTTTGCCTTGCCCATTAGCGCTTGCCCTTCTTGTCGGCGGCGTGGCCGGGGAAGGTGCGCGTGGGCGCAAATTCACCAAGCTTGTGGCCGACCATTTCTTCCGAAACCGAAACGGGAATGAACTTGCGCCCGTTATAGACATTGAAGGTGAGCCCGACGAACTGCGGCAGAATCGTCGAGCGACGCGACCAAGTCTTGATCGGCTTGGTGTTGCTCGCTTCCTGCGCGCCTTCTGCCTTCTTAAGCAGGCTCAGCTCGACAAACGGGCCTTTCCAGACGGAACGTGCCATCGTCTCTTACCTCTTCTTCTTCGCGTGACGCGAACGGATGATCATCTTGTCCGTCTGCTTGTTATGGCGTGTGCGGGCACCCTTGGTCGGCTTGCCCCATGGGGTAACCGGATGGCGGCCACCCGAAGTGCGGCCTTCACCGCCGCCGTGCGGGTGATCGACCGGGTTCTTGGCAACGCCGCGGGTCAGCGGGCGGACGCCCATCCAACGCTTGCGGCCAGCCTTGGCAAAGTTCTGGTTGCCGTTGTCGGGGTTCGACACCGCACCAACAGTGCCCATGCAATCGGCCCGCAGGTAACGCTGCTCGCCCGAATTGAGGCGCACAATCACCATCGTCCGGTCACGGCCAACAACCTGCACATAGGTGCCGGCCGAACGGGCGATCTGACCGCCCTTGCCCGGCTTCATTTCGACATTGTGACAGATCGTGCCGACCGGCATCTGACCCAGCAGCATCGCATTGCCCGGCTTGGTATCGACCTTTTCGCCAGCCACCACCGAATCGCCGACAGCAAGACGCTGCGGGGCGATGATGTAGGCCTGTTCGCCGTCTTCGTACTTCACCAGTGCGATGAAGGCGGTGCGGTTGGGGTCATATTCCAGACGTTCAACGGTCGCAGGCATATCCCACTTGCGACGCTTGAAGTCGATGAAGCGGTACTTTTGCTTGTGACCGCCAGCGATCCCGCGCGAAGTGACGTGACCCTTGTTGTTGCGGCCACCGGTCTTGTGCTTGCCTTCGGTAAGCGCCTTGACCGGCTTGCCCTTCCACAGGGCCGACTTGTCAACCAGGATCAGACCGCGCCGGGCGGGGCTGGTCGGCTTGTAATTCTTGAGTGCCATTGTTCGTTTCCTGTCCCTTGGCCTCAGATACCGCTGGTGATGTCGATCATCTCACCCTCAGCGAGGGTGACGATGGCCTTCTTCACGTCGGAGCGCGTGTAGGGCTTGCCCTTCCAGCGCTTGGTCTTGCCCTTCATGATCAGGGTGTTCACCGCGACGACCTTCTTGTCGTAGATCGCTTCGATGGCTTCCTTGATCTGCGGCTTGGTCGCGCTGCCCGCAACCTTGAACACCACGGCGTTGTTTTCCGACGCCAGGGTTGCCTTTTCGGTGATGTGGGGGCTGAGGATCACGTCATAGTGACGCGCATCAACGGTCTGCTTCTTAGCCATTAGTTAGCCCCTCCCGGAAGGGCGAAGCGCGCCTCCAGCTTTTCGACAGCAGCCTTGGTCAGCACCAGCGTGTCATGGTTGAGGATGTCGTAAACATTGGCGCCCATCGCCGACATCACGTTGATGCCCGGCAGGTTGCCAGCAGCCTTGCGGAAGCCCGCATCGACCTGCTCGCCGTCGATCACCAGCACCTTGCCCGAAAGCCCGGCATTGGCGAGGTGGCTCTTGAGCACCTTGGTCTTGGCTTCGGCGAGTGCGAGCGTGTCAACCACAACGAGCCCGTCCTTGGCCTTCGACGACAGCGCCATCTTGAGGCCGAGCGCGCGGATTTTCTTGTTGAGCGACTGCTCAAACTCACGCTTGCGCGCGCCGTGGGCCTTGCCGCCGCCGATGAAGATCGGGGCTGCGCGGTCGCCGTGACGGGCGGTGCCGCCACCCTTCTGCTTGCCGAACTTCTTGCCGGTGCGCGCCACGTCCGAACGCTCACGCGTCGGGCGGGCGGTGCCGCGGCGGTTTTCGAGCTGCCAGGTAACGACCCGGTGCAGGATGTCGGCGCGCGGCTCGATGCCGAACACGTCATCCGAAAGCTCGATATCAGCGCCAGCGCCCTTGAGCGCCTTGCCGTCGATGTTCTGAACCTTAATTTTCATGGCTCAGCCTTCCTTGTTGTCTTCTGCGGCCGGAGCGTCGGTTTCGACGGCTTCGACTGCGACCACGTCTTCAGCAGCCGTTTCGGCAACCGAGGGGGTCTCTTCAGCGACAGGCGCATGCTTTGAAAGGACAGCGCCGGGGAACGGCACGCCTTCGGGAAGCGGCAGCTTCACGGAGTCACGAACCAGCAGCCAGCCATTCTTCGCGCCGGGCACCGAGCCCTTTACGAAAAGAAGCCCGCGCTCCGCATCGGTGCGGACGATTTCGAGGTTCTGCTGGGTGCGCTGACGATCGCCCATGTGGCCGGCCATCTTCTTGCCCTTGAACACGCGGCCCGGATCCTGACGGTTGCCGGTCGAGCCATGCGCACGGTGCGAGATCGAAACGCCGTGGGTGGCGCGCATACCGCCGAAACCCCAACGCTTCATCGCACCGGCAAAGCCCTTGCCCTGCGTGTGGCCGGTGATGTCGACCATCTGCCCGGCGATGAAATGTTCCGCGCTGATGGTCGAGCCGACCGGCACGAGGCCATCGGCGTTTTCGACGCGGAATTCAGCGACGCGCTTTTTCAGGCCGACATCGGCCTTGGCGAAATGTTCACGCTGCGGCTTGGCAACGTTCTTTTGCTTGGCTTCGCCCGCGCCGAGCTGGACCGCGAAATAACCATCGCGTTCAGCCGTGCGGTGCGACACTACCTGGCAATCTTCCAGCGCGAGAACGGTCACAGGCACGTGCCGTCCGTCCTCCTGGAAGAGGCGGGTCATCCCGACTTTCTTTGCGATAACGCCGGTGCGCATCGTCAGTTACTCCTCAACAGAGGCACCCGCAGACCATCCGCAGGTGCTTGGCGGGCCACGGCGATAACCGCCGCAACCCCGTTCAGCCCGAATTGTCTTGCATCGCCCCGTCCGGGCTGAGTGCTCTGGCAGGCCGGATGGCCGCTGGAGCGAGACGGGGGACGCGGCCCGGATGATTATCCGGCGGTATCCACCCTATCGTCAGGCGGGGCGATTACAGCCCCAACGATAGAGGCCCCTGCCGAAGCGGGGGCATTTCGGCTGGCTTACGCCAGCTTGATCTCAACATTCACGCCAGCCGCCAAATCGAGCTTCATCAGCGCGTCGACGGTCTGGGCGTTGGGCTGCACGATGTCGAGCAGCCGCTTGTAGGTGCGCACCTCGAACTGCTCGCGCGACTTTTTGTCGACGTGCGGGCCGCGGTTCACGGTGAACTTCTCGATACGCGTCGGCAATGGAATGGGGCCACGAATAAGAGCGCCAGTGCGGCGGGCCGTATCTGCGATCTCTCCAGTAGCCTGGTCGAGAACGCGGTGATCGAACGCCTTGAGGCGAATACGGATATTCTGAGCTTCCATGTCCAACTACCGATGCGAAAGAGCCAAGGAGCCGCCGGTTGCCCGACATTTCCAAAAAACAAAGGCCAGCCCCGCTCATTTTCCGGTTTCCCGAGAGCGGGCGGCCTTCAAAAACTTGTGACAGACGGGACGAATCTCGTCTGCGGATGCGGGCCTATACGGAGCGTGCGGGATTCTGGCAAGAGCCAAGTGAAAGGAAATTGCGTGACCGGGAAATGACCACAGCTGCCGCGCCCCGGATACAAAAAGGCCCGGCGCTCTTGCGAGCTGCCGGGCCTCCTGTTGTTCGGTTTCGCCCCTTAGCGGAGCAAAAGCTTACTTGGTGATCTTGGCAACGACGCCAGAACCCACGGTGCGGCCGCCTTCGCGGATTGCGAAACGCAGGCCTTCGTCCATGGCGATCGGTGCGATCAGCTTGACACCGATGGTCACGTTGTCGCCCGGCATCACCATTTCGGTGCCTTCGGGAAGGATCACTTCGCCGGTCACGTCGGTGGTGCGGAAGTAGAACTGCGGGCGGTAGTTGGCGAAGAACGGCGTGTGACGGCCACCTTCGTCCTTCGACAGCACGTAGACTTCAGCGCTGAACTCGGTGTGCGGGCTGACCGAACCGGGCTTGCACAGCACCTGGCCGCGCTCAACGTCTTCACGGGCAACGCCGCGGATCAGGGCGCCGACGTTGTCGCCAGCTTCACCGCGATCAAGCAGCTTGCGGAACATTTCCACGCCGGTGACGGTGGTCTTGCGGGTGTCCTTGATGCCGACGATTTCGACTTCATCGCCCACATTCACAATGCCGGTTTCAATACGGCCGGTCACCACGGTGCCGCGACCCGAGATCGAGAACACGTCTTCGATCGGCATCAGGAACGGCTTGTCGATCGGACGGTCAGGCTGCGGGATGTGCGCGTCGACAGCTTCGATCAGAGCGATGATCGAATCCTTGCCGATCGCGTCATCACGGCCTTCAAGAGCGGCGAGAGCCGAGCCCTTGATGATCGGAATGTTATCACCGTCAAAATCATACGACGACAGCAGTTCGCGCACTTCGAGTTCGACGAGTTCGAGGATTTCCTCGTCATCGACCTGATCGACCTTGTTCATGTACACGACCAGCGCCGGCACGCCGACCTGACGGGCGAGCAGGATGTGCTCACGGGTCTGGGGCATCGGGCCGTCAGCTGCGTTCACCACCAGGATAGCGCCGTCCATCTGGGCGGCACCGGTGATCATGTTCTTCACGTAGTCGGCGTGACCCGGGCAATCGACGTGCGCATAGTGACGCGCAGCCGATTCGTATTCGACGTGTGCGGTCGAGATGGTGATCCCGCGCTCACGCTCTTCGGGAGCCTTGTCGATGTTGGCGAAATCAACGGCCGCACCGCCGTAGACTTCGGCCATCACCTTGGTGATCGCCGCCGTCAGCGTGGTCTTGCCATGGTCAACGTGACCGATGGTGCCGATGTTGCAGTGCGGCTTGTTCCGCTGGAATTTTTCCTTGGCCATTTCTCTGGTGTACCTTCTTGAATGAAATCGTGTGTTCGCGCGAGAACGGCGGTGCCCGCTGAATCAGGCGCCGCCCCTAAACCGTCAGGCCGGGTTAGGCAAGTTTCTCCTTGACCTCGGCTGCGACGTTGGCGGGAACCTCGTCATAGTGCGAGAACTGCATGGTGTAATTCGCGCGCCCTTGCGTGAACGAGCGCAATTCGTTGACGTAGCCGAACATGTTGGCGAGCGGGACGAACGCCTCGACCGCCTGGGCATTGCCGCGCGTGTCGGTGCCCTGAATCTGACCGCGCCGACTGTTAAGATCGCCGATGACGTCGCCCAGATAATCATCCGGAGTCACCACTTCGACCTTCATGATCGGCTCGAGCAGCTTGATCCCGGCCTTCTGCGCGACTTCACGCATCGCACCACGCGCGGCGATTTCGAACGCAATCGCGCTCGAATCGACGTCGTGGTACGCACCATCGGTCAGCTTGATGCTGAAATCGATGATCGGGAAGCCGACCAGGTGCCCGCTGGCAGCCTGTTCGCGGAAACCCTTTTCAATCGCCGGGATGTATTCGCGCGGGATGTTCCCGCCCTTGATCACGTCTTCAAAGATCACGCCCTGACCGCGTTCACCGGGGATGACCGTCACCTTGACGCGGCCGAACTGGCCCGAGCCGCCCGACTGCTTCTTGTGGGTGTAATCAACCTCGACTTCACGGGCGAGGTATTCGCGGTAGGCCACCTGAGGGGCGCCGACATTGGCCTCGACCTTGAATTCGCGCTTCATGCGATCAACCAGAATGTCGAGGTGCAACTCGCCCATGCCCTTGATGATCGTCTGCCCGCTTTCGTGGTCAGTCGAAACGCGGAAAGACGGGTCTTCAGCCGACAGGCGGTTGAGCGCGATGCCCATCTTTTCCTGGTCAGCCTTGGTCTTGGGTTCCACCGACAATTCGATCACCGGTTCAGGAAATTCCATCCGTTCGAGCACGATCGGTGCCTTTTCGGCGCACAGCGTATCGCCGGTGGTGGTTTCCTTCATACCTGCAAGCGCGATGATGTCGCCGGCAAAGGCTTCATCCACGTCCTTGCGTTCGTTCGCGTGCATTTCCAGCATGCGCCCGACCTTTTCCTTCTTGTCCTTGACCGAGTTCAGGTAGGTACCCTTGCCCAGCACCCCCGAATAGATGCGGATGAAGGTCAGGCTGCCGACGAACGGATCGTTCATCACCTTGAACGCGAGCGCGCTGAACGGCGCTTCGTCGCTCGCGGGGCGGCTGTCCGGCTCGTTGCTGTCCATCTTGAGGCCCTGAACGTCAGGGATGTCGAGCGGCGACGGCAGGTAATCGACCACCGCATCGAGCAATGGCTGAACGCCCTTGTTCTTGAAAGCCGAACCGCAGCAAACCGGCACGAACGACTGGTTGAGCGTGCCCTTGCGGATCAACGCCTTCAGCGTCGCCACATCAGGCTCGTTGCCTTCGAGATAGGCTTCCATCGCGTCATCGTCCTGCTCAACGGCAAGCTCGATCAACTCGCTGCGATAGACAGCGGCTTCGTCAGCCATGTCGGCAGGGATCTCTTCATAGAAGAACTCGGCGCCCAGCGCTTCGTCCTTCCAGATGATCGCGCGGTTGTTGACGAGATCGACCAGACCCTTGAGATCAGCTTCGATGCCGATCGGAAGATAAAGCACCGCCGGACGCGCGCCGAGACGGTCGATGATCGACTGGACGCAATATTTGAAGTTGGCGCCGGTGCGATCCAACTTATTGATGAAGCACATGCGGGGGACGCCGTATTTGTCGGCCTGACGCCATACGGTTTCGGACTGGGGCTCAACCCCGGCCACGCCGTCAAAACAGGCGACCGCGCCATCGAGCACGCGCAAGGAGCGTTCGACTTCGATGGTGAAGTCAACGTGTCCGGGGGTGTCGATGATGTTGATGCGGTGTTCGGGGCCCTTGCCGTCTTCGGCCTGCCAGAAACAGGTCGTCGCGGCCGAGGTGATGGTGATCCCGCGTTCTTGCTCTTGCTCCATCCAGTCCATCGTCGCCGCGCCATCGTGCACTTCGCCGATCTTGTAGGACTTGCCGGTGTAGAACAGAATCCGTTCAGTCGTGGTGGTCTTGCCAGCGTCAATATGCGCCATAATGCCGATATTGCGGTAGCGTTCGAGCGGATGGCTGCGTGCCATGATGCGTTCCTCAGGTTGGCTGGAGCGGAGCAGGCCACCAAGGCCTCGCGCGCGCTCCATATAGTTGCTTTTGTGACAGCGCAAAGTCCGACCGCCCCTTTTTCACAAGGAAGCGGTCAGGCGTTTCCCCTGCCCCGCGCGCTTACCAGCGGTAATGCGAGAAGGCGCGGTTGGCGTCAGCCATGCGGTGCGCGTCTTCGCGCTTCTTTACCGCATTGCCACGGTTGTTGGCGGCATCCATCAACTCACCCGACAGCCGTGCTGCCATCGTGGTTTCCGGACGGCCGCGCGCCGCGGTGATCAGCCAGCGGATCGCCAGCGCCTGAGCGCGTTCGCTCCGCACTTCGACCGGCACCTGATAGGTCGCCCCGCCAACGCGGCGGCTGCGCACTTCGACCTGCGGCTTCACATTGTTGAGCGCATCGTGGAACAGCTGGATCGGATCGGCCTTGGACTTTTCCTCCACCGTGGCGAGCGCGCCATAAACGATCTTTTCAGCAACAGCCTTTTTCCCGTCGAGCATGAGGTTGTTCATGAACTTCGACAGAATCTGATCACCATACTGGGGATCGGGCAGAATGACCCGCTTTTCGGGACGACGACGACGTGACATGGCACTTCTTCCTTATCTAGCAGCGCGTTCCCGCGAAGGCGGGGACCTCAGGCCGCTGGCGATCTGCCGGCGGCGGGAGGCTCCCGCCTTCGCGGGAGCGCACAAAGAAACCGATTATTTAGGCCGCTTGGCACCGTACTTCGAACGGCTCTGCTTGCGGTCTTTGACACCCTGCGTATCGAGCACGCCGCGCAGGACGTGGTAACGCACACCGGGAAGATCGCGCACACGCCCGCCGCGGATCAGCACGACGCTGTGTTCCTGCAGGTTGTGGCCTTCACCGGGGATGTAGCTGATCACTTCGCGCTGGTTGGTCAGGCGCACCTTGGCCACCTTGCGCAGCGCCGAGTTCGGCTTTTTCGGGGTCGTCGTGTAAACACGGGTGCAAACGCCGCGCTTCTGCGGGTTCTGCTCCATCGCAGGGACCTTGGACTTGGCCTTCTGCGGAACGCGGCCCTTACGGACCAGCTGGTTGATTGTCGGCATTAGTTCTCACTTCACCTGATAAGGGTGGAACCCAAGCCGGACGATGAAGGAGGAGAAGAATAAGCCCTGATTCGTCACCCCAGCGAAAGCTGGGGCCTAGGGCCGCAAGCACTCAGCTGGCGGCGGGAGATCCCAGCTTTCGCTGGGATGACGAATAGGCCGAAACGCTCCACCCGCAAATCCGGCCCTTCGGCCACCGGGTTACTTTGACGGCTGCCCCTGTTGGAGAGACGCACCGGCAATGTTCAGCTCGATCCGGGTATGACGCCGGAAGATGCGGGCCCTTAGGCGGGTTTGGGTGGGGGGTCAAGGGTGGTGTTGGAGTGCACCAGCGGCACCACAACAGCGAGCCCGCCACCAAACGGCGCGCAGCGAAACTAACGTTTGGCACAATAACGGCGGCGCAGCCGCCGCAAGGCCGACCGGCCGCCCGAGCGAATGCGAGGAAAGCCAAGGCGGACGGACGTCCGCCGCCCGGCGCCTGAGGGCGCCTACAAACGACTCGCGGACGGGCTGCGTGAATTAAGACCCCAGAAACCCCACCAGCGCCCGCACCTTGCGGCTGCGCCATTGCGGGCGCGGGGCGAGTAGCCAGTAGCCGCGCTGGGATGACTCCGGCCCCTCCAGCACTTCCAGCGCGCCGCGCGCAATCGCGCCTTCGGCCAGCGCCAGCGGCAGAATGGTGCGCCCCATCCCGGCAAGCGCCGAGGCCAGCGCCTGACCGGGGCTGCCGGCCTTGACGCAAGCATTGATTCCATCGGGCAGCGGCGCGCCCGGCCAGTCGATCCACGGCCCAGAGACATTGGCGCGGTGCTGCGGCGCGGCCACGGTAACGCGCATCGCGGGGGCCAGCGGCACACCCTCCAGCTCACCCGGCCCGTCCACCAGCCGGATCGCCAGATCAAGGTTCGCCTCGGCAAAATCGGCGTGTTCATCGGCGGCGAGGATATACTGGATGCCCGGCGTATCCGCCTGAAACCGCGCCAGTCGGGGGGCGAGCCATTCGGCGAAGAATTCGCGCGGGGTCGCGATGGTATAGCGATCGGACGCCTGTCCCGCCTGCATCACATCGACGCTTTCCTCGAACCTGAGGAACCCTTCGCGCAAGGGGTCAAGCCCGGCGGTGCCTTCAGGCGTCAATTCCAGCCCCTTGGGCGTCCGGCGGAACAAGACCACGCCCAGCACATCTTCCAAGGCGCGGATCTGCTGGCCGACGGCTGCCGGGGTAACGGCCAGTTCATCCGCCGCGCGGGTGAACGACAGGTGGCGCGCGGCGGCATCGAACACGCGCAGGGCGTTCAGGGGAAGATGGGTGCGTTTCACGCCGCAGGAATTAGGCGCGGGCGCGGCTGACCGCAAGGATCAACGCGTGCTGCGTCCCTCAGCCGTTTCGGGCGCGGCGAGCGGGAAGAACGGGATGCGCACTTCGGCGGGCGATCCATCGGGCCGTTCAAAGGTGTAGAACCCTTCCATCGAACCGAACGGCGTTGTCAGCGGGCAACCCGACACGTAATCATGGCTCTGCCCGGGGGAAAGCAGCGGCTGTTCACCCACCACGCCTTCGCCATCGACATGGTTCACCATCCCGCGCCCATCGGTGATCCGCCAATGCCGGGTGCGCAGGCGCATCGGTTCGTGCGAGGCGTTTTCGATGCGGATGTGATAGACCCAGAACCACTTGCCCGCATCTGGCTGCGATTGTTCGGGCAGATAGTTGACGGCGACCCGGACGGTTACTCCGTCAGTGGTGGCTGCGTGCTGGAAGAGTTCTTTCATAACGCCTCTCAACGTAGCGATTTGCGCATCCGTCACAAGAGGCTGAGTATCCTTAATCCCCGCTGTATGCTGCGGGGACGGCAAATCGTTCACCCGCGGGCCAACAGTTCCTCGATCTGGCCGAGGCGTTCCTTGCCGAAGAACATTTCGGTTTTGGTGCCCTTTGGCCCGACGAACATCGTGGGAATGCCGAAAGCGCCGCGTGCAACCACGGCGTCAGTGTTGGCGGCAAGGCGTTGTTTCACTGCATCGCTCTGCGCGCGGGCGAACAGGTCGACGGCGTCAAAACCTGCCGCGTTCAGCACTGCGCCGATGGCCTGCGGATCGGTGATATCCAGCCCGTCCTCCCAGATCGGTCGCAGCAGCGTGTCGGCAAACTGCACCCCGCGCCCGTCTTCGTCGGCTGCGGTCAGCATCCGTTGCAGGAGAATCGAATTGAACGGGAATTGCGGGTGCAACCGGTATTTGTCCAGCCCGTGGCGGGCAATAAAGCGCTGCATTTCCAGCATCGCATAGTCGTTCTTGCCCTTCACCTCGCTGTCGCGGACCATCGGCGGGGCGTTGCCGGTCAGCTTGTGCATTCCGGCCAGAAACACCGGGATCACGTCAAGTTCGGCCTCATAACGTTTGACCAGATCGCGCAGCGGCCACCACACCAGATAGGCATTGGGGCTGACGAAATCGAACACCAGTTCCACGCGGGTTGCCATGTGTGCCTCCTAAATCCCCGCCGCTTTAAGCGCCTGATCCATGTCTTCGACCAGATCGGCGATGTCTTCGAGGCCCACATTGATCCGCAGCAGGCCTTCTGTCACGCCCATATCGGCGCGGGCTTCTTCTGTCATTCCGGCGTGGGTGGATGATGCCGGGTGGCACATCAGGCTGCGCGCGTCGCCGATATTGTTGGAGATATCGATCAGCGCGAGCGCATCGAGCACCGCAAAGGCGCGCGCGCGGGTGCCGACGTCGAGCGCGAAGATCGGGCCGGTCGCATCCATCTGCGCCTTGGCAAGATTGTGGCGCGGATGGCTCGGCAGACCGGGGTGGAGCAGGTGCCCGCCCGCCGCGCGCACACGCGGTTCAAGAAATTCGCCCAATGCCACCGCCTGCTCGGATTGCTTGAAGGCGCGCAGGGGCAGCGTCTCCAGCCCCTTCATTACCACCCATGCATTGAACGCCGACAGCGTCGGCCCGGTGTTGCGCTGGAACGGCATCAGCACGTCGTCGATCCATTGCTGGCTGGCACAGATCGCGCCTGCCAGCACGCGGCCCTGCCCGTCCATCAGCTTGGTCGCGGAATAGGCCACCACGTCCGCGCCAAACTCCATCGGGCGCTGCAACACGGGAGAGGCAAAGGCGTTGTCCACCACGCTGGTGATTCCATGCGCGCGCGCCACCCCGCAGACATGCGCGAGGTCAACGATATCGAGCGTCGGGTTGGCAGGGGTTTCAAAGAAAAACACCTTGGTGTTGGGCCGGATCGCGGCCTCCCACGCGGCATTATCGGCGCTGTCAATGACGGTGGTTTCGATCCCGAACCGGGGCAACAGGGTATCGACCAGCCAACGGCACGAACCAAACGCAGCCCGCGCGGAAACCACGTGATCGCCTGCGGAAAGCTGACACAGCAAAGCCGCCGTCATCGCCGCCATGCCGCTCGCCTGCGTGCGGCAAGCCTCGGCCCCCTCCATCAGCGCAATGCGTTCCTCCAGCATCGCCACGGTGGGGTTTTGCAGGCGCGAATAGGTCATGCCGGCCGCATCGCCCGCAAACCTGTCGGCCACGGTCTGCGCATCATCATAGGTATAGCCAGAGGTGAGAAACAGCGCCTCACTCGTTTCGCCATGCTCACTGCGCCAGGTGCCGCCGCGCAGCGCCTTGGTGGCGGGGCGCCAGTTGGCGGTTGCGGCACGGTCCATTCCGGTGGTCTTTTTCATGCGCCGCTGCTTAGGGCCGCAAAAGCCCGCTCGCAAGCAGGCCGTCATGCGCAGTGTCGCCGTGATCGATGGCGCCGAGCATCAGGGTGCCTTCGATCAGCGTCAGCAAATAGCGCGCGCCGCCCTTGGGATCAGGATCGTCGGCGGGCATCTGGGTTTCCAGCCAGCCGAGCAGTTCATCCATCATCGCGCGGGCGGCTGTGCGGTAACTGGCTATCCCGCGCACCGCGCCAGCGACGATTTCCCACCACAGCGCCAGGAACGGCTGCATGGCCGCTGCATCCCCCTGCGCCAGAATGCGGGCAACAACCTCACCGCGACTCGCCGCGCGCTCGGCTCCCATCGCCGCATCAAGCGCGGCAGCATAGACTTGCGCGATATGCCCTAGCAGATCGGCCATCAGCGCTTCCTTGCTGCCAAAATGATAGAGCAGCATCCGGTCGGATGTCCCCGCCGCGCGGGCCAGCGGGCGCAGGCTCGCCTGACCCAGCCCATGCGTGAGAACATGCGCGGCGAGCAGCGGTAGCAGGCTATCCCTGGTCATTGGCGGCTTTTTGGCAGGTTCGTTCATAAGGCTCTTGTAGCGGTTGCTACACCTTGCTACAAGCCTGTGTAGCAAGTGCTACATTTATCGGAGACGCCACCATGAATATTTCCTTCACCCCCTATGTCGCCCTGTTTGCAGGGGGACTTGTCGCCGCGCTGATCGCGGTCGTCTGGGTGCTTACCAAGCGGCAAACCATCGGCAGCCCGGCAATCGCGGCGGCGTTATGCGGCGGATTTGCCGCCTATACCGGCGTCACCATCTGGGCCGAGGGGGTCATGCCAGCGCTGGTAAACCACACCAGTAATCTGTGGGGCGTGCAGGTATGGTGGGATCTGCTGATCTCGCTCACCATCGCGCTGTTCCTGATCGTGCCGCGCGCACGGGCTGCGGGGATGAACGTGCCTTTGTGGACGCTGTTCATCGTCGCCACCGCCAGCATCGGACTTGCCGCGATGTGTGCGCGGTTGTTCTGGCTCGAACGCCAAGCTGCTGGGCGCGCCGCATAATCCTCCTTGCCCTCGGCCAAGGCGCTGCCTAGTCGCAAGAACCATGGCCGAGACGCGCGCGTCCCTTTCTGCTGACACCGCCGCGCCGGCGCATCCGCGCGATCCGCTGGGGTGGGTAGCCGCGATCACCGCCGCCTTTGCGCTGCTGGCAGGCTGGCGGTTGGCGGTCCCGTCAATCCCGGTGTTTGACGAGGTGCATTACATCCCCGCCGCGCGCGAATTGCTCAGCCTGTTCAACGGCGGGTTCGGCGATTACCTCAACCCCGAACACCCGATGTTGGGCAAACAACTGATTGCACTGGGCATGGCTATGTTTGGCGATAGCCCGCTGGGGTGGCGGATCATGCCGCTTGCCTTCGGCACGCTGGCGCTGTTCGCATCGATGCGGGCGCTGTGGTACGCCAGCGAAGACCGATTCGCTTGCATCGCGTTTGGCGTGCTGCTCGCCACCGGGTTTCACCTGTTCATCCAGTCGCGCATCGCCATGCTCGATGTGTTCATGGCAGCGTTTCTGGCGGTGGCGGCGTGGCAGTTTGCAGGCGCGATCCGTCAGCCGGAAACCGGCCGCTGGCGGTTGGCGCTGACCGGAATTGCGCTGGGCTGCGCGATGGCGGCAAAATGGAACGCGGTGCCGCTGGCGATGCTGCCGGGGCTGGTGTTTTTCGCCGCGCGCATTTCAGCCGGGCGGCGGCGGCTGTTCCTGTCCCGCCGGGGCGCGCCGGTGCCGGCGATGACGCCGGCTGATGCGTTTGTGTGGCTCGGCATCGTGCCGCTGGTGATCTATGCGCTGACATTTGTACCGGGTTACTGGCTAGGCGATACCTTGCGCCCTTCTCCGCTGGCGCAGCACGGGTTGATCGGGCTGCACCGCGAGATCCTCGGCCTGCAACAACAGGTGCTTACCCCGCACACCTATCAGAGCAATTGGCAGCAATGGGTGCTGAACACGCGCGGGATCTGGTATCTTTACGAGGTCGTCGACGGGGCGCAGCGCGGGGTGCTGCTGATCGGCAATCCGCTGACCATGCTGCTCGGCCTGCCCGCGTTGGCGTGGTGTCTGGTGATCGGCGTGTGGCGCGGCGATTGGGCGCGGCTGGGCGTGGTGATCGGCTATGCCGCCGCGCTTGGCCTGTGGCTGATCGCGCCCAAGCCGGTGCAGTTCTATTACCACTATTTCGTGCCGGGGTTCTTCCTGCTCGGCGCGCTGGCACTGGCGCTGTCAGACCTGCGCCGGGCCGGTTGGGGCAAATGGCTGGCGTGGGGGACACTGGCGGCATCGACGGGGCTGTTCGCGCTGGTCTGCAGGGTGCGTAGCGGGGCTCCGTTGGAGGGCGCGATGAGTTTCGCCAAGTGGGCGTGGTTGATGGGGTGGCGGTAGTTTCGTCATTGCGAGGAGCGCAGCGACGCGGCAATCCAGAGCTGCGCGCGAACCAGAGCTGCGCGCGAAACGCTCTGGATTGCTTCACCTGCGGCTCGCAATGACGGACGTGCCCTAGAACCGCCCCCACACGAAGCGGCTCGACAGGGCGTAGTTCCACACCGACCCGACCAATATCCCCGCCAGCGCGGCGAGCGCCCACAGCACGCCCTGCGCTTCCAGAAAAGTCGCTGCCGCGACATTGGCGAAGGCACCCACGGCGCAGGTGGCGCAGAACCCCAGCCAGCCGCGCAGCACCCGCCCCCAGCCCTTCAACCGCTTGTCCCGATAGGTCAGCCAGTTGTTGAGCCAGAAGTTGAAGCTCATCGCCACCAGCACCGCGCCCGTCTGCGCCAGCGCGAAACCTTCGCCCAGCACGAACAACAACGCGGAGAGCACCGCGAAATGCACCACCACGCCCAGCGCGCCGACGGTGCCGAACAGCGCAAAGCGGGTGGGGATCACCTGCCCCAAAGTCTTGTCATACAATCCGGCGAGAAAATCGAACAGCACCGCGCGGTCAAGCTTGCTTTCTCCTGAAAGACGCGCGGCGAATTGCAGCGGAAATTCTTTCACCCGCATCGGCGTATCAGCGGTCGCCAGCAGGTCGAGCAGGATCTTGAACCCGATCCCCGACAGGCGCGGCACCAAGGCGCGCGCGCGGGCGGTTTGCAGCATGAAATAACCGCTCATCGGGTCGGTCAGGTCAACCCCGGTGAGTTTGCGCGCAAGCCCATTGGCGAAGGCGGACAGCCGTTCGCGTTCGGGTGCAGACCAAGCGTCGGTGCTCGCGCCGGGAGCGAATCGGCTGGCGACGGCGATATCCGCCTCCCCCGCTTGCAACGCCGCCAGCATCGCGGGTAGCAGCGCGGGATCATGCTGATGATCGGCGTCCATCACCGCCACATAGGGCGCGGCGGTGGCGCAAAATCCCTCGATCGCCGCGCTCGCCAATCCGCGCCGCCCGATCCGCTGGATCACCCGCACGCGCGGGTCGGTCTGCGCCAGTGCACGGGCCTCGTCCGCCGTGCCATCGCGGCTGTCGTCATCGACGATGATGACTTCCCAGCCCTGCGCGCCCATCGCACCCGCAATCCGATCGACCAGCGGGGCGAGATTGCCGCGCTCGTTCAGGGTCGGCAGGATGATCGCGAGGTCGAGCGGCATGATGTCAGAGGCGCGCGCGCACCGCTTCACCAATCGCGGCGGTGCCGTGGCTTCCGCCCAGATCGCCGCCGAGGAACCCGTCCGCCAATGCTGCCGAGACGGCAGCCTCAATCCGCGCAGCCTCAGCCTCACGCCCGAACGAATGGCGCAGCATCATCGCGGCGGACAGGATCGTTGCCATCGGATTGGCCTTGCCCTGCCCGGCGATATCCGGCGCGCTGCCGTGGATCGGTTCATACAGGCCAAAGGTGCCATACGCGGTCTGCCGTTCGCCCAGCGATGCACTCGGCAACAGCCCGATGGAGCCGACCGCCGCGCTCGCCAGATCGGACAGAATATCGCCGAACAGGTTGCCGGTCAGCACCACACCGAACCGGTCAGGGTGGCTCACCACCTGCATCGCGGCATTATCGACATACATGTGATCGAGCGGCACGCCCGGATATTCCGCCGCGACCTCCATCACTACATCGCGCCACAACTGGCTGGTTTCAAGCACATTGGCCTTATCCACGCTGGTAAGCTTCAACCCGCCCGCCGCTGCCGCGCGGAACGCAACATGGGCGATGCGGCGCACTTCGTGGTCGGCATAAGACATCGCGTCCCAGCCTTCACGCTCGCCGTCAGCGGTGACGCGCTGGCCCTTCGCGCCGAAATAGACGTCGCCGGTGAGTTCGCGCACGATCAGCAGATCGAGGCTGGCGGCAATATCGGCGCGCAGCGGGGAGAGGTGCTCCAGCCCAGCAAACACCCGCGCCGGACGCAAGTTGGCGAACAGGCCCAAGTGCTTGCGCAGGCCGAGGATCGCCTGTTCGGGCCGCAAATGCCGGTCGAGCGCGTCGCAATCGGGATCGCCCACCGCGCCGAACAGGATGGCATCCGCGGCGCGCGCCATGTCGAGCGTTTCTTGCGGCAGCGGGTGGCCGTGGCGCTTATAGGCGATCCCGCCGACGTCGCCTGCAAGCAGCGTCAGCCCCGGCAGCGCAAGGCTTTC
>Ga0180009_10002450_pt1 | contig 21831 bp, 15 predicted proteins | sample OS_PC_MetaG_FD_123537 | JGI IMG/M metagenome (GOLD analysis project Ga0180009, IMG submission 123537) | Groundwater microbial communities from the Aspo Hard Rock Laboratory (HRL) deep subsurface site, Sweden - OS_PC_MetaG | ecosystem: Environmental > Aquatic > Deep subsurface > Groundwater...
GAATTCAACAACCAAGAGGTGAAAAACGACCGCATGATGTTGGAGTTCACCATGCCTTCACGGGCTATTATCGGACTTAGAAATGCCATCCTGACAGCTACTGAAGGCGAAGCGATTATTGCCCATCGTTTTAAGGAGTTTGCTCCAATGCGAGGCGATATTAAAATGAGAATGAACGGAGCACTTATTTCGATGGAAACAGGGATCGCTATCCCTTACGCTATCTGGAAACTCAGCGACAGAGGGCGTTTTTACCTGAATACAAATGAAGAAGTTTACGCCGGCCAGGTTATTGGCGAAAGCAGCAGGGCAGGAGACATGGTGGTGAATGTTTGTAAAACCAAGAAACTAACCAACGTAAGGGCCTCAGGAACTGATGACAAAGTGCTTCTTCCACCTCCAATTCGCTTTTCACTAGAAGAGTACATGGAAATTATTCGTGAAGATGAGTATTTGGAAATCACTCCCCGATCGCTTCGTTTGCGGAAAATTCTCCTCAATGAGAATGACCGTAAAAGAGCAGGCAACAAATCAGTTAGCCAGTAATTGAGTTATGAAATTCGTTGTAAAAAAGCCGGATGCTTTGCTTGATGTGGTTCTTGAGATGTACCATGGTGTATCACGTCAAAAAGCAAAACAAATTATAGCCAATTCGCTGGTTACTAAAAATGGTCAACCTGTTGCAAATCACGTGAAAATGCTTTTTGAATTAGGAGACGTAATAGAGTTAACAAGTGTAAATAAGGGAGAAAAGAAAATAAAAATACCAAAACGAGCACATCCTTTTGCCATTTATTACGAAGATGCCCACCTGATCGTCGCACTCAAACCGGCAGGCATTCTTTCTACAGGTGATTATAATCACCCTACGGAAAAATCCTATCACAAAGAGCTGGAATTTTTTGTAAACCAACGTGATCAGGAGAAGGGAAGGCTTTGGGTGGTTCATCGTCTTGATCGCGAAATGGAAGGGTTAATGCTGTTTGCACGAACAGAAAAAGTTCAGCAGCAGATAATAAAGCAGTGGCAACAAGTAAAGATTCGAATGTTGGCGCTTGTCGAAAATATGCCCCAACCCGCTTCGGGAATCATTGAAAACTGGTTGACTGAAGACGGAGGTCGCCTTTTGCAACCGCATCAAAACGAAGTTCCAAACGCTCACTTTGCAAAAACATCCTATAAATATCTTCGACCAGAAGGAAAACATTTTTTGCTTGAAGTGATTGTGGAAGCCGGTAGAAATAAGCAAGTCAGGCTTCATTTGGCAGGGTTAGGTTGTCCGATTGCAGGCGATCGAAAATATGGAGCCGACGGCAGTGTGAAACGCCAGATTCGGTTGACTGCCAACTCGATGGAGTTTAGTCATCCTGTGACAGGTCAGCTGGTTCAACTTACTTATCAGCCTCCAAAAAGTTTCTACCACCCTTCGGATGGAGCTCCGGAGAAGTATAAAATAATGTAATATCTTTGAGCTATGATGGTCAAAGAATCAATTACCAGTCGCCAAAATGCAAAAGTTAAGCATCTGATATCTCTGCAAAAGAGTCGCATACGATATCTAGAACGTCTCTTTGTAATCGAAGGCATTAAGGAAATTGAGAAGGCTCTTTTATCAGGATATCGGTTTAAAGAAGTTTACTTTTGCCCGCAAATTATTCCCTTTGATTCGGTTTTAAAGCAATTTGGTCGACTACCGGAGTGCCCTGTTTATGAGCTTTCGCGGGATGTTTACCAGAAAATAGCCTACCGCGAAAACACAGAAGGAATTGTTGTATTAGCCGAGATGCCTGAAAATTCTCACACACTGGCACCCAACAATAACCCATTATATCTTGTTATCGAAGGGGTTGAAAAGCCAGGCAACCTTGGGGCTATCTACCGTACTGCTGACGCTGCGGGTATTGATGCCGTTATAATTTGCGACCCCAAGGCTGACCTTTACAACCCGAATGCCATACGTGCTTCTTTGGGATGTGTGTTTACTGTCCCAACCCTTATTACCACTAATGCTAAGGCCATTGCCATGTTAAAAGCACGCGATATACAGGTGGTGAGCACCTATCTGAAAGCAGCTATTCCTTACCATCATGCTGATTTTAACCGCCCCACGGCCATCGTTATGGGAACAGAGGCCACCGGAATCACACAAGAATGGGTGGAAGCTTCAGATTATCATATTATTATCCCTATGCAAGGCATGGCCGACTCCATGAACGTATCTGTATCAACAGCCGTTGTGGTTTTTGAGGCACGAAGACAGCGGGGCTTTTAGCTTAAGTATTTAATTCTCCATACCCGCTTTTACGAATACAGGCAAGTGGTCGCTTGGATATAGCCCATCCGCTTTTCTGGTTGGGATATGCCTGTACTCAGCAACCTTTAGTTGCTTTGTGAAAATGAAGTCAATTCGATCAATGATATCCGCATCAGGGTCAAAACCGTTAAACGTTCCAGGCCAATTGATTACCTCATCATATTGATTTACTTCCGGTAGTCCAAAATACCAGGCAAGAACTTCGATGGTTTTCGAATCAGGGTTGTCGTTAAAATCACCTAACAGTGCAACGGCATCCGGCTGATGCTGTTCTCTCAGGCTTATAACAGAGTCTAATATCAATTGTGCTGAATTATTTCGGGCAACCTCGCCTAAGTGATCCAAATGCGTGTTTAAAATCAGGAATTTTTCTTTTGTGGTTGAATTCGTAAATAAACCGTAAGTACAAATTCGTGGAAGTGCAGCGTCCCAACCTACTGACAATTTAGCAGGAGTTGGAGAAAGCCAGAAGGTGCCTGTTTTTAGCGCACGGTACTTGGTGGTATCGTATAAAATAGCTGTGTGTTCACCACCACCATTTAGTTCTCTTCCAATACCCACCGATGCATACCGGGTTAACTTGTTTAAAATAAAACTAATTTGATGGGGCAAAGCCTCCTGAAGTCCGATAAAATCAGGGTCATTATCAGTAATTATTTGTACAACAGCCTCTTTTCTTAAGTCCCATTTGTTAAGTTTATCGTTCGGGTTGTCATATCTTATGTTCCACGACATCAGCGTTAGGGGAGAGGGTTGTGCTGACATTTTCGTGCCAATCATTACCATAGCCAGCAAAAGCAAGTGAAATATCCGGTATTTATTATTCATCGATTGGTTTACTGATAATGAAGTGAACATATGTAAAGCAAAAGAACCGATCTGTTTTTTGTTCTTTCAGATCGGTTCAATTAAGTCAGGCAATCATGGAGATATATTTAAAAGAGACCATCGTTGCGGTAAATCTCTAGTTGAACTTCTGAAAACGGTTCAACCAACAGTGTTTGCTTATCTTTTAGGTTAACAAGTTCACCTGTTTTAAAATTCAGGCTGATTTCATCGCCATCGTGTAAATCCAGCTGATCCAGAGATGAGTAGGTTACAATGGGGAAAGCTGCATTGATCGCATTTCTTTCGTAAATAGCACCAAAGGATTCGGCCAGGATGGCTTGAACTCCCAGCGTCGCAAATCCATCAACAGCCTGTTGCCGCGAACTTCCAGCACCAAAGTTTTTACCTGTAATGACGACATCTCCGGGTTTTACGCGAGAGGCAAAGTCTTCATGACCTGCCAGGTTGTCGAAAATGTACTGCCCCATTTCTTTAGGATCAGTAATTTGCAGGTATCTGTTATGGAATATCATGTCGGTATCGATATCGTCTTTTTTGATTATCCAGACGCGTCCGGTAACAACATCCGGTTTTCCGGCATGTTCTTTTTTGGAAAGTGTCGCTGATTTATCTTCTTTTTTCAGATCATCTAAACTATAATCGGCAGACACTTCAGGAATATCGTCTTCAGTAGTGATGTAACCTGCTATTGCAGAGGCAGCCACAGTAGCGGGTGATGCCAGATAAACTGATCCTTTGCCTTGTTTTCCGGGGAAATTCCGATTTCCGGTGCTTATAGTCACTTCTCCTGGTCCGTTTTGCCCAACCTGTCCGGCGGCGCATCCCGCACAACCGGCATTGCTAACGAGAGCTCCTGCGTTTTTAAAAATTGAAATTATTCCTTCCTGCAGACATTCGAGCCAAATTTCATCGGTCGCCGGCACAATTTTCAACACCACACCAGGGGCAACTTTCCTTCCATTCAATATACGAGCGGCGGCTCGCATGTCTTCCATACGTCCGTTGGTACAACTTCCAATAAAAGCAGAATCGATGCGGGTTTTCTTTTGTGTGTTGATATCTACGGTGTCGTGCGGTTTTCCGGGGCGACTGACCATCGGGACATAGGTGCTCATATCGATAACGAACTCCTGATCATATTTGGCATCAGGATCAGCAACCGGTTTCTCGATGGCACGTCCGGTTTTTCCTGTACAATAAGCCATTATTTCGTCACTTGGCGTGAATAGCAGGGCAATAACGCCCATCTCAGTACCCATGGAGGCAATGGTAATTCGCTCATCGAGTGACAGGGCGTCAACTGCTTCTCCATAGAATTCAACCGAGTAGCCGAGGAGTTTGTTTGCGCCGAATTGATTGAGCAAATTCAAAACGATGTCTTTTGCCGTAACCTGGGTCGGGCGGGTTCCCGTGAAAGTAATTTTTACTGAAGGAGGTACTTTAAACCACACCTTTCCTTTATGGAAAGCAGCTGCTATGTCTTTATCGCCCATCCCTTGGCCAAACGCACCTATTGCTCCTAGTATATTGGCGTGTGAGTCGGTGGTAACAGCGGTCGATCCCGGCCACGCCAGCCCTTCACTTATTAAGGTGTGTGTGCCGATACCTGTGTTGATATCAAAAACTTTGATTCCTTTCTTACGTGCATACTGTCTTACAAGTTGTTGGTTGACAGCGTATTTCTGGTCACTTCCGGTAGGATTTGTGTCGAAGGTGAAAAAGGTGCGGCTGATGTCGTCAACATCCAGGCCGTTTTCTTCAAGTGTTTTTACCACGTTTGGACCACCAAAATCGCGTGCTACTCTGGCGTCAATAAAAATATCTACAATTTCTCCAGGGACTACCTGTTTTTTGCCGGCATGTGCAGCCAGAATTTTTTCGATCAGATTCATAGTGTTATAATATTTTGGTCAAAAATAGAACAAACTAATTTCCATTTGCAATTAGAATGATTATAAATTTTCTGTCCTTTGAGACTAAAAACCTGTGACGAACTTGCCTTATTTAACAGGAGGAGACTGGTATTCCTTTTCCTCTTCAGAAGAAAGCCATCCACCTCCCAATGCCTTGTATAGCTGGGCATAGGCACTTAGCAAATCCTGGCGTGCTTGAGAGTAATCGAGTTGTGCCTGAAACGACTGTGTTTGCGAGTCAATGACTTCGAGGTAACTGGTTACTCCCTTATCGTAACGTTGCCACGACAGGTTTTCTGCATTCATTGCTGCATGATACCTGACTTGTAAGGCGGTGAGCTCTCTTTTAATGGTTTCGATTGTAACCAGCGCATCCTCAACTTCTTTAAAGGCTTGCAGTACGGTATTTTCGTAGGAGAGCAATGCCTGTTGTGCCTCATAGGTGGCTATATCCACCCGGCGTTTATTTTTCCCGAATTGGAAAACAGGCCCAAGCAAACTAGCTCCCGCCGACCATGCTAATCCATTGGAAGTAAGGGTAGACAGATCATCGCTGGCCAATCCAAGCAAACCCGTCAAGCTTATCGAGGGCAAGCGCATGGCTATTGCGACACCAATTTGCTCGTTGGCTGCTTTGTAATTTTCTTCCGCTTCTTTTATGTCGGGACGGCGTTCGATCAGTTGTGAAGGCAAACCTACGGGTATGTCCGGAGGGGTTGGTTGATGCATCAGATCAGTTCCGGTTTTTATTGATTCGGGAAGGTTCCCGAGCAGGATATTCAGCGTACTTTCGGTTAGCGCGATACTCCTTTCATAGGTTGGAACGGCGGCAGCCGCCAGCGCCCATTGCACTTGTGACTGATTCAGGTCGATTTCGGCAACCGTACCATATTTATACCGATCCTCCAGTATCTTGAGTCCGGCTTTTCGCGAAAGCAGCGTGTTGTGTGAAATTTCAAGTTTCGACTTATATTCCAGTAGCTCGAAATAGGTATTTACTACCATAGAGATAAGGCTGATTTGAATTGTCCTCATTCCATACTGAGAAGCAGCTAGTTGTGCACGGGAGGCATCGGTGGCACTGCGGTATTTCCCCCAAAAGTCTACTTCCCAGAAGAGTTCAGGGTAAGCATAAAAACTGTTGTTTGTTGTAGCAAGTTTTGTACCTGCAAAATTTCCCCGTGCAGCACCTGCGGCCACATTAACGGTGGGAAACTGGTCGGCTTTATTGTATCCAACCGTAGCTTTAGCTGCATTAATACGAGCCGCAGCGATTAACACATCTTTGTTTTGCCTCAACGCCGTATGAACCAGTGTGTCTAAAACCGGGTCGTTAAATATTTCCCACCAGCGAAGGTTTAGCACCGTATCTGATGTTGCCGAGTCGTAACGGTATTGATCGGCGAGATCAAAGTTTGTTTTTTGATAAGCAGGGCCAAGTTTACATCCCGAAAGGTAAATAAGTGAGCCCGTGAGTATTATGATTAATAACTTCTTCATGGTTTATCAATTTCGGTTTTAGCCTTTTTTAAGTCTCTGCTTTTTTCGTAGCCAGCCATTTTTCCAATCATCACAAACAGCATTGGATAAAAGAAAACCCCCAGGAAAGTAGCTATGGCCATACCTCCCATCAATGCCATACCCATAACTTTACGTGCTTCTGCACCCGATCCTGTAGCCAGAACCAGAGGTAAAATTCCCAACAAAAAGGCAAAAGCAGTCATAAGAATTGGTCGGAAACGTTCGCGTGCCGCGGTAATGGCTGCATCAACCAACGAGGCTCCGTTTTCAAATTCATCCTTTGCGTATTCCACGATAAGAATTGCGTTTTTAGCGGCCATAGCTATGAGCAGCACCAGTGATATTTGAGCGAATACATTGTTCTCGAAACTGTTACTGAATAAGCGGGCCACATACAAGGCCAGAAATGCTCCGAACAAGGCGAAAGGAGTTCCAAGCAAGATGCTCAGTGGCAACGACCAGCTTTCGTATTGGGCGGCCAGGATAAGGAAAACAAAAACCAAGGCGAATAAAAACACAATTCCTGCCGAGCCGGAAGCTTCTTCTTCTTGATAGGAGAGGGCGTTCCATGCATACGACATATCACCCGGAAGCACAGCGCTGGCTACTTCTTTCAACGCAGCCAGGGCTTCTGAAGAGGTATACCCTTCGGCGGGGCTACCCTGAACTTCTGCGGCCCGGTACAAATTGAAACGCGAGATATAATCAGGACCGTAAATATTCTCCATGTTCACCATCGTCGATAGCGGAACCATGTCTCCTTTGTTGTTCTTGATAAAGAAATAGTTAATCTGCTTTTCGTCGGTTCTGTATTGAGGCTCAGCCTGAATATAAGTTTTGTACAATCTTCCAAAACGGGTGAAGTCATTTACATAAGACCCACCTAAAAAAGCACCTACCGTGGTATAGGCATCGCCCAGATTGACTCCCATTTTTAACACCTTCTCCTTATCTACACTCATGTACTTTTGGGGCACATTAGACTGAAAAGTAGAAAACGCCTGACCTATCTCAGGTCGCGCTACGGCACTTTCAATGAATTTCTGTGTGTTTAAGGCCAGATAATCCGGTGTATTTCCTGATCGATCCTGAATCATGATACTAAAACCTGAACCATTTCCAAGACCGGGGATAGCCGGTGGCTCAAAAGCAAAAGCCTGAGCAGATTTAATTCCGAAATAGAGTTCTTTGTTTATTTCATTTACAATGTCACCTGCTGTTTTATCGCGTTCCTTCCAGGGAATCAGATTGACAAAAATGAAAGCATTGTTTGAGGCCATGGCTCCTGAAAGTAAGCTATATCCGGTTACGTTTGTAATGTATTCAATTTCATGATGTTTTTCAAGAATCTTTTCAATTTCGCGCGTAACCTGATCGGTTCGTTGCAACGAGGCTGCGTTGGGCAATTGCACATTGAGCATGAAATACCCTTGGTCTTCAACTGGTATAAAGCCTCCTGGCACGAGTTTGCCAAAAAGTCCTGCGAATAATGCAATGATGAGAATGAAAATTCCGCTTCGGGTTAGCTTTCGTGTTACCACATGAGTAAAATCCATGTATTTTTCAGTACCTTTTCCGAGAGCTTTATTAAACCATCCGAAAAAGATTCCCAACGGGCCTTTGTATTTGGTTGGTTTTCGTAGCAATATCGAACACAAAGCCGGAGAAAGCGATAACGCGTTTATAGAAGAAACCACTACCGACACGGCCACAGTAATAGCAAACTGTTGGTAAAGTCGGCCGGTTATCCCACTCATGTTGGCAACGGGAATAAAAACAGCCACAAGCACGATGGTGGTAGCAATTACAGGTGCAGTCACTTTTTTCATGGCGTTTAAAGTGGCTTCACGTGCCGACATGCCGGCTTCAATATTTACCTGAACGGCTTCTACCACCACAATGGCATCATCAACAACTATCCCGATGGCAAGCACCAATCCCAGCAACGATAGCACATTTATGGTGAAACCCAGGAGCGGGAAAAGCATAAAAGCTCCGATAAGCGAAACGGGTATGGCCAGCAGCGGAATTAATGTTGCTCGCCAGTCCTGGATAAAAATGAAAACTACCAAGATGACCAAAAAAAGCGCCTCAAATAAGGTTTTTACAATATCGTCAATACCGGCAGTGATGGGGGCGGTAGCATCAAGAGAAACATCATATTTTATACCTTCCGGAAAACGTTGAGCCATATCTTCCATGGCGGCACGCACTTCTTCCGCCAGTAAAACGGCATTAGATCCGGGAGATTGGTATAACGCGATGACAGCACATTGTCGACCATTTAGTCGTGTGAAGGCATTGTAAGTTTCTACTCCCAGATTAATGTCGGCAATATCTTTCAATTTCAATTGAGAACCATCTTCGTTTGTTCGTACAATGATTTCCCCGAAAGCTTCTTCGTTATTAAACCTTTCAGGCATACGCACGGTATAAGTAAATTCCGTTCCGGGAGGCGCGGGCTCAGCACCAAATTTACCTCCAGGTACGATCACATTTTGCTGTTGGATGGCAGAAGTAATTTCGGGAATGGTAATGCCCATCTGGCTCAACAAATCAGGTTTTACCCACACACGCATCGAATAGTCACTGGCTCCCAATACAGTAGCTTTTCCAATACCATTTATACGTGCCAGATCATCTTTAATGTTGATAAGGGCATAGTTTCCCAAAAAATTCTGGTCGTATTTGTCCCCTTCGGAAGTCAGGGTAATAAGCATTAGGATACTTGGCAGTGATTTTTCCGTGGTAACCCCATATTGATTCACAACAGAAGGCAGTCGTGGTGTGGCGGCAGAAACTTTATTCTGAGTAAACACCGTATTCATATCCGGATCAGAACCAACCTCAAACGACACCTGGATATTCATGGAACCGTCGTTGGCGTTAGTCGATTTCATGTAAATCATGTTGTCGACACCATTAATCTGTTGTTCAAGCGGTGTGGCCACGGTTTGTTCAACACTTACGGCATCAGCACCTGTATAAACCGCACTTACCTGCACAACGGGAGGGGTGAGGTTAGGATATTGCTCGATGGGAAGTGTGGAGAGGGAGATAAGTCCTACGATTACAATCACAATAGCCATTACCATGGCCATGACAGGACGGTGTACGAAAAAATTACCTTTACTTTCCATCGCTGTCAGTTTTTTCTGTGGCAGTCTGGTTCGGATCGATGATTTTTGGAGTAATCTTCATCCCTTGCTTAACGGCTTGAAGTCCTTCGTAGACCACTTTTTCACCGGGTTTCAAGCCTGAGTTAATCAGCCATTGGCTACCGATTGTAGGGCCAACTTCTACCTGACGGCTGGTTATGACATTGCCTGAATCTGCAACAAAAACAGAGTAAAGACCTTGCAGTTCCATTACACAGCGCTGTGGAATAAGCAGCGCATCAGGAACTTCTCTTAATACAGCACGAACTCTTGCAAACTGGCCGGGTCTTAACAGTCGTTCAGGATTAGGAAATACGGATTGTATCATAATGGAGCCGGTTGTGGGGTCAATTTCCCGATCAATGAAGTTTACCCAGCCTTTTTCGTTAAAAGTTGAACCGTCAGATAAAATCAGTTCGAGGTCTTTTTTTACACCTTCGGGCTTTTTGGTGGTGGGATATTTTTTGGTCTCGGTAATGAACTCTTTAGTAAGCATAAGATACTGGTTTTCAGAAATGAAAAACTGAACCAGGATGGTGTCGATGCGCGAAACTGTGTTTAAAATAACAGGATTCGGATCACGTCCGACGAACTCGCCCACTTTGGCCTGGGTTTTTCCAATTATGCCATCAATTGGACTATATACTTTGGTGTAACTAAGTTGGATATTGGCTGCTTCCAGATTTGCTTTTGCAGCATCAACAGCTGCCTTTGCAGCACCGGCGGCGGCATTGGCTGCATCCAGATCACTTTGGCTTACAGCGTTAATCTTGGCTAGTGGCACCACCCGGTCTAAATCGCTAAGCGCTTTTACCAGTTGGGTTTCTGCTTCCGCAAGGCCTCCCAACTGCGCAGCAACATTGGCTTCGTAAGTTTCACCGTCTATTCTGTAAAGTAACTTATCTTTCTCTACACGGGAGCCTTCTTTAAAGTAAATACCGTTAAGCCATCCTTCCACACGGGCTCTAATCGGAATGTCGTATAGCCCATATACCTGACCTATTAGATCGGCATGGATAGGCACATTGCTTTGTTGAACCAGCACAACCTGAATTTCAGGTGGAGGCATGGTTTTTGGCGCTTTTTTCTGGCATGATGACATTATGACCAAGGCAAGCATCAACAAGAATAAAGATCGTTTTTGGTTTTTGGAATGAACAGGCATGTGATTAATTTTTTATTTAATAGCAAACTTAAGGATTATTGCAATATGAATTCGTGTTCAGTCAATAATTTTAAAATCCCGAATGGGTTTAGTTGATAAATCCGGCGATGATGTCCATTAGCTCAAATAAGTCAATAGGTTTTGCAAAGTAAGCATTGCAACCCGACTCTAAAGCCCTGATTTTATCATCGCTCATGGCAAAAGCAGTCTGAGCAATAATCGGCACTTCCTTGTTCTCTTGCCTTATAATTCGGGTAAGTTCGTAACCATTCATGTCTGGCAGCTTGATGTCCATGAGAATTAAGTCGATATTTTGCTGGCTTTTAATGAACCCAAGCGCAGCACTTGCTGTTTTGGCATGAAACAATAGCGCTCCGGCAGGAGTTAACAGAGCTTCCAGTAAGGCGTAGTTGCTGTCTTCATCCTCAACCACGAGTATTGTTTTTTTACTAAAATCGTGCTCCGATTCAGCACCCAGTATATTATCTTTTTCTGTCATCCTATTAAAAATTGATATAACAGTAACTATCTGACTTACAAATGTAGTTAAAAATCCGAACTGAAAACAATGTGGATTTAGAATTTGATTGACGAACGTTTTGCTTTCCTATTACATTTTTCGCATCAATCTTAAAACGTTGTTTATGAGCTATTAAATATAATATATCAATAAAAAACTAGAGATAATAATTTTTTACCAGATCCAAATATTCCGAAGAAAAGCGGCCATCTTCTTCTCTCAGGTTCAGCATTTCAGCATGAGGTTTGGACGCGATTTTCGAAAAGCAAAGGTAAACTCTGTTTGGTGGCATTCCTCTGCGGGGGAAAATCAATAATTCACGCGACAGAAAAAAACCAGCAACACGCGATTGCTCAACAAAGAAATTCCTGTTGCTATAAGGAAGAACCACAATGAGTCTGCCAGCTGGTTTTAATACAGAGAAACTATTGGTTATCAGATCAGCATAGGTCAGGGATAGGGTATGGCGTGCTTGCCCCAACCTGATATTTGCGGAAGCGCTTCCTAAAGTGAAAAAAGGTGGATTACTTACTACGAGGTCGTAAATTTGGCAGGCTTGTTTGCCATATTCTTGCAGACTAATGTGTTGTGCCAGGAGCCGGTCTGCAAAAGGGGAGGAGGCGAAATTCGCAGTACACTCCTCCACTGATGGCTTGTCAATATCAATAGCTGTGACAAAACAATGTGCACGGCTGGCTAATAGCAAACCAACGACGCCACTTCCACAACCCACATCCAAAACATGTTCCTTGTCATGAATCTGCGCCCAAATGCCTAAAATTGTGGCATCTATTCCTACTTTCATTGTTGATTGATGATGGAATAATTGAAATTGCCTGAATACAAAGGGGCGGGTGTCGGTTGCATTTCGACCCATAAAACGCTATTCGTTAAGGTAAACTTCCAGCAAACCTTCAGGGAGTTGGAGGTGAAGGCGATGATTTTCGCGATCAACTAATTTAATAATATCATCGCTGATGGGGATCAAGACTTCCTTTCCCTGAAAGAAAGTTTGAATGATTGCCTGACTTGAATATTCAAGTACTTCATTTACAACACCAATAAGTCCCTTTTCCTCATCTATTAAGCTCATTCCGTTTATTTCATGATAATAGAATTGGTTGCCCGTAAGTTTGGGAAGTTCACTTAAAGGCAGGTACATATCCTTTTTTAGCAGCTTTTCGGCCTGTTCCTCAGTAGTTACATCCTGAAATAAAATGGTGGCCTTATTGTTTAGCAATTTAATTTCCTCAACAAAATAGGGGACAGGAGCACCATTGATGTCGATGTAAATAATTTTTGTTTCCAGATAGTTGTCGGGGTCATCAGTGTCCAGAAATACACTAACACGCCCCTGAAAACCATGCGGTTTGACTACTTTTCCCAAGTAAAAATACTGATCAAAATTTCCCATTCTCATTTATATTTATCCTAAATTCCGTGTCTGAGACAGCAACAAAATTAAACTAATTTAGATAATCACAGTCGTTCGGTTAGAGGTCATCATAAATAAATCGGATGTACTTTTGCCAAAAAATTAAATATGCATTATTTGTCAGTTGAAAACCTCTCGAAGCAACATGCCGAGAATATCCTGTTCAGAGACCTTAGTCTGGGTTTGGAAAAAGGCGATAAAATTGCCTTGGTAGCCAGGAACGGCGCTGGAAAGTCAACTCTGATGAGGATTGTGGCGGGAATTGAGGAGGCTGACGAAGGTCAGATTTCAATCCGGGATGGGTTAAGACTGGCTCTACTGCCTCAGGAGCCTGATTTTTTTGAAGACCAAACCATAAGAGAATTGATTAACGGACACAATAACAGTTTGTTATCAGTTATTAAAGCCTATACGGCAGCCATGGAAAAACACGCAGAAAAGCACAACAAAGAAACGGAGCTTCAATTGGCTGAAGCCACGAGCAAAATGGATTTGCTGCAAGCCTGGGATTATGAACGTCGTTTGTCGGCACTGCTGCAACGTTTCAATATCAGCGATTTAGATCAAAATGTGGTTAGCTTATCCGGTGGTCAAAAGAAGCGCTTGTCTTTGGCACTTACCTTACTTGATAATCCGGATGTGCTTTTGTTGGATGAACCCACCAATCACTTGGACATTGACATGATTGAATGGCTTGAAAAACACCTAAGTCAATCAGCTGTTACTTTCATCATGGTTACCCACGACAGGTATTTTTTAGATAGGGTATGTAATCAGATATTGGAGTTAAACAGGGGTAGTTTACAACGCTATAGCGGCAATTACAGCAGATTTTTAGAGCAACGAGTAATACGTGAAGAGGTGTTGAAAACTGAAGTGGACAAGGCACGAAAGCTGATGAAGAAGGAGCTGGATTGGATACAACGCATGCCAAAAGCACGAACCACCAAGTCGAAAGCCCGGATAGATAGTTTTGAACAAACGAAAGATAAGGCTTACAGTCTTCCATCTGAAAAGGAGCTGAAACTAAAGATAAGCCACTCCAGAATAGGAGGTAAGATACTCGAAATGAGTAAGGTAACAAAGTCGTATGGCGATAAACTTATGGTTAGTGACTTTACTTACACTTTTAAAAAAGGGGATAGGATTGGAATAGTAGGACAAAATGGAATTGGAAAGTCGACATTCCTTAATCTGATCACAGGAAAGGTGATTCCTGAGCGTGGAGAAGTTAGTCCAGGCGAAACCATCAAATTCGGGTATTACAGGCAAGAGGGGCTGAATGCTCGCGATGATCAGCGGGTACTGGATGTAGTAACAGAAATTGCCGAATTTTTTCACGTATCTAAATCCGTAACTCTTACAGCTTCACAGTTTCTTCATCATTTTCTTTTCGATGCTGAGATGCAGAACCAAACCGTTTCGACTTTGAGTGGTGGCGAAAAACGACGACTGTATCTGCTAACCATTCTTATTCAAAACCCGAATTTCCTGATTCTGGAGGAGCCCACCAACGACCTGGACATTGTAACGCTCAGCAAATTGGAGGAGTTTTTATCTGATTACACCGGCTGCTTGCTCTTAGTGTCGCATGATCGGTATTTTTTAGATCATACCATCGATCAGTTATTTGTGTTTGAAGGGGAGGGACAAATAAATCACTTCCCGGGTAATTATTCCATTTACCACGAAAGCAAAATAAAGCAAGGGCAGTTGGAAAAGTCGACAGAAAGTGTGGCCAAAATGAAAAGTCAGGTAGCGAAGACTGAAAAACCACTACCAACTAAAAAGAAGTTAACCTATGCAGAGCTCAAAGAATATGATGCAATCGAAATGGAAATAGGTGAGCTGGAGGAAGAAAAGAAAACATTGGAAGAAAAATTGAATTCAGGAGAACTGGCATTTACGGAATTGCAGGAAGTTTCAGGTCGGATGGCGGCAATTATCGACACCATTGAAAACAAGATGCTACGTTGGATGGAGCTGGAAGATCTTAAATAACTTTAATTAGTCAATTAAAGGTTGTAGGAGGGAAGCCTGAAGGATATTTTTATTGATACTCCTTCCATTGATGCGCTCGATTACCGATGGTGCTTTCCGGCTGGCAATGGCAACGAAAAATGCATTGTTGCGGTTTTCAAATAAACCTATTTCATCTCTGTGTAATCGTCCATGAACAGTTAGTAATTTTACGGCCTCTTTTATACCAAATTTCACTTTCTTGTCCGTAAACTCGATCTTAATCGTTGACCACCATGGTATTGTTGTCTGGTCTGAAGAATCTGAAACTTCGTAAATGTCAGGAATAGTCTGAATAAACTCAGGTTGATCTTCATCTTCTTGCAGTAGGTGGAAGGCTGTACCGAAATGATGATGACGGAGTAATATCTGGTTTCGTTTATCGTAGGCTTGTTTGTTTATTGGCATATTAAAATGAACCAAAAAAAGGAGTTCCGGCAGGTCAGATACCGTGGTGTAATCGGTAGTAATTACCACTTGCAGACTACCGTTGCGAAGCATGGCAGGCGTGTCGACAAACTGCTGTGCATCAACTCCTCCGTGAAGTACGCCAACCGGGACTGACATTTTTTGGAGGTATTTGGCCAATCGAATGACCTCGCCACGGTGGTTACAGAAAACGACTACCGGATTGGGAAACAATTCGCTAATTAGTTGATGTAACGCTTGATATTTTCCATGCTCATCAGCTATGATTGTAAAAGCATGGAATTTAAATGGAAACCGTAACCGTAATTTGTTTATAGACAACTTATTGCCTCGGGCCGATCTGGTAAAACCAGCAGTTTCATCCGATTTGCTAATCATGACAATTTTACATCGATCTGCGGCTGTTTCCAATATTTCACTAAGTTGATCCTCATATCCAAGATATTGAAAACCACTTAAATCTTCCACGATAATGGCTTCAAAATCCGATATTCTAATCATCTGAGAAGCAACAATGTCCAGAATCCGTGCCGGAGTACCTATGAAAATGCGCGGCATTTTGGCTAACTCTGCGACAAGCTGGTTTTTTCGAGAACCCGGAAAAATGCTGATGACACTTAAACCTGGATCTGTGTAGCGTATGATGCGGGATAGAGCTTCCACAAAATCAGGGTTTTGTAGAAGGATGAGTGTTTTCGGACTTATTGAAGCATATTCGGGTTGATTGTGAATGGCACGCAACGTACTACAAGTATTCGCCCCGGCAAGGTTTGAGAGCAAAAGTATCTCATTATGCTTTTGCAGCAACTGAAAAAGTTGAGCATACAACAAATTCGACTCTTCGTGACAGTGACGTCGTAGTAAATCAATAAATGCGGACATTCAATCCTTGCGTTTGGTTTTGGTAGCGCAAATCTAGCATAAATATTGGAGAGTATCCCTTAAAAACGAAATTACTTAATAGTTTTTTAAAATGGTATAGTGAATTACTTTGTAACCCGTTCCTGAATGTTTCTTTCCCTTACCGATGTCTCAACATGCTATTCTTTCTTCGTAGCTCTAAACTTAGGTCTATCTAATTTCACTATTAAACATTTAAGATATTGTTGTACAATTATATACATCAAACGATAAAATTACATAATTAATATTATGTTAAATAGAATTGTAAAAAGGAAAGGGAACCTGATTGTCCCCTTTCTTTATACAAATATTTTATTCGCTAAGCGATTTCAGCTTATCATTCATTTTAAGGTTGGCATAGGCTTCCTTAAGTGCTGACAACACAATTTCATCACCAGGGTTAAGTTCTAATGACCTTTCCAAAAAGGGTAATGCTTTGTACAGATTGTCATCAGCTTGTTTTTTAAGTTCATCAAACTTTTTCTGTTCTTCGAGCGGTAAATTATTGGCTTCAGAATAAAGTTGTGCAGCTTGATTAACATAAATTGCTCCCAGGTTGAAAATGGCATCCCCAAAATTTGGATTGATTTTGATGGCCTTTTGGTAGTATAGCACAGCATTTTCAATATCACCTGTATTTTCATAGGTTTGACCTAACACGCGATACAGGTTTTCGTTTGTCGAATCGGCTTGGATGGCTTCTTTTAAACTCACAATAAGTTTCTCATTTTGACCGGTTTCGAGGTATAATTGAGATTGCTCGAGCTGAAGGCTTAAATCGCTGGGAAAGAGGGTTCTCCCCTTCTCAAGAACTGTAAAAGCAGCGGTAGTATCACCGAGTTGTTTTTGTGACCTGGCATAAAAAAGGTAGACTCTTGGATCACGGAAATCAACATCGATACATTTTTGCAAATAAGGCATGGTTTTTTCTGCAAGTTCCGCGTCGCCTGAGTAAACTCCACTCATGCCGATATTGAAAGCAGCGATGGTATCGAAACGGCCATCAGCTTCTGCAATTTTATAGGCTACAACAAAATTCTTTGCTGCATCAGCGTAGTTTTCATTTTGAAATCCCTCTGCTCCTCTTTGGTAAAACAGGTTTGTTAGCTGAATAAGGTAAAACGATGTCTCTCCTTTGAGCGATTCCTTTGGGTCGTATTCCATTGATTTCAGAAAAGATTCATAGGATACTTCAGCTGCATTCGGATCTAAAGCTTTAACCGCCTCGTCTTTCGATATTGCAATATTGTAGTAAATAATTCCGCGGTACATCCAGGTTTTGGCATCGCTTTCCGTTTTCGGATGCGCTATTGCCTCATCGATGGCTGTTTTTGCTTTGTCGTACTGTTGGTTTTTGTTGTACATGAATGCGCTGGTTCTTTTATTGGTTTGCGCATCTACAGTACTAATGATCAGTGTCATTAAGCTAAATAATACGAGTAATTTTTTCATTTTCAAAAAGTTTAAAGTTTTGCAAAGATATTGCTAAAGGTGTGTTATGGCAAATTGTGGCTTTATTTAAAAATAATCTAAACAATACTTTTGGTTTTATTCAACAGGTGCTTCCGGCACATCTGGAGTGTTTTCCACATCATCCACAATTGTTGATTCTGGTTCTTCTTCATCGGGGATACTTACTTTAGCCACAGCGGCAATGGAATCGCCTTCGTCTATTCTTATCAGTCGTACTCCCTGGGTAGCTCTTCCCATGATTCTCAAATCTTCAACAGGCATACGTATGGCAATGCCTGAGCGGTTAATGATCATCAGGCCATCGTTGTTGGTTACGTTTTTAATGGCAATAAGATCTCCGGTTTTCTCGGTGATATTTAGTGTTTTTACACCTTTTCCACCTCTGTTGGTCACACGGTAATCTTCGACCTCTGAACGTTTTCCATATCCTTTTTCAGAGACTACTAAAATGCTTTCTTCTGCTTCCGGACTGTTTTCAAGGCATATCATGCCGACCACTGCATCTTTTTCGTTGGCCAGGGTAATCCCCCTTACTCCTGAGGCATTTCTACCCATCGGTCTTACTTTTTGCTCGTTGAAGCGGATAGCACGACCGGATCTGTTGGCCAAAATAATCTCATTTGAGCCATTGGTCATGCGCGCCTCGATCAATTCGTCGCCATCTTTTACTGTAATGGCGTTGATGCCATTTTGACGCGGACGCGAGTAAGCTTCTAAAGAGGTCTTCTTTATCACGCCTTTTTTGGTTGCCAGAATGATGAAGTTATTGTTTATATATTCTTCATCCTTAAGGTCTTTGGTGTTGATGATAGCTTTTATTTTATCATCGTTATCAATTTGGATCAGATTTTGGATAGCTCTGCCTTTGGAGGTCTTTGTGCCTTCCGGAATTTCAAAAACACGCATCCAGTACACCTTGCCTTTTTCGGTAAAGAAGAGCATATAGTTGTGGTTTGTAGCCACAAAGAGATGTTCCAGAAAATCTTCATCGCGTGTATTTCCGGCTTTTGATCCCCTTCCACCCCGCTTTTGCTGACGATATTCTGTTAACGGCGTACGTTTAATATAACCCAGATGGGAGATCGTAATTACCACTTCTTCATCAGGGATAACATCCTCCATCCTGATATCTTCGGCAGTATAGACAATTTGTGAACGGCGCTCATCGCCATATTTTTCTTTTATTCTGACTAACTCTTCTTTAATCACGTTCATGCGCATTTCGTGACTGCCGAGCAGTTCTTTCAATCTGCCGATAAGCAACATCAACTCTGCGTAATCTAATTTAATTTTGTCGCGTTCGAGGCCTGTCAGTTTTTGCAAACGCATGTCCAGTATCGCTTTAGCCTGAATTTCAGATAGACCAAATTCAGTCATCAGTCCGTTTTTGGCTTCATCCGGGTTTAAAGAAGCCCTGATGAGTGCGATAACAGCATCCAGGTGATCGAGTGCGATAAGCAAACCTTCGAGCACGTGGGCTTTTTTCTCAGCCTCATCCAGCTCATACTGGGTGCGTCGCACCACCACATCGTGGCGATGATCTACAAAATAGACAATCAATTCCTTCAGGTTAAGGGTGCGCGGACGACCATTAACGAGAGCTACGTTGTTGATACTGAATGAGCTCTGCAGTGCTGTAAGTTGATACAACTTATTGATCACAATGCTCGGCAGGGCATCCTTTTTTAGGTCGTAAACAATGCGCATCCCGTTGCGATCGGATTCGTCGTTGATGTCGGCAATGCCTTCAATTTTCTTTTCGTTAACCAGATCGGCAGTTTTTTTGATCATTTCTGCCTTATTCACCTGGTAAGGGATAGATGTTGCTACCAGTCGCTCACGGCCATTGCCTGTTTCTTCAACGCTGATCTCACCTCTTATTACTACTCTTCCGCGACCTGTTTCGTAAGCGTTTACAATTCCCTCGTAGCCATAAATAATGCCATAAGTCGGGAAATCAGGTGCTTGCACGTGTTTGGTGAGCTCAGCAATGCTGATGTCGTTATCATCAATATAGGCCAGAATTCCGTCAATTACCTGCGATAAGTTATGAGGAGCCATGTTGGTAGCCATTCCCACTGCAATACCTGAAGCCCCATTGATGAGCAGGTTAGGTATCTGCGTCGGCATAACGGTAGGCTCTTTCAGGCTATCATCGAAGTTGTTTTGAAAATCAACTGTGTTTTTTTCAATATCCACCAGCATTTCCTCGGCAATTTTCCGTAAACGGACTTCTGTGTACCTCATAGCTGCAGGGCTGTCGCCGTCAACAGAGCCAAAGTTTCCTTGTCCGTCGACAAGCGGATATCTCAACGACCATTCCTGAGCCATTCTAACCATCGAATCATATACAGAGGTGTCGCCATGTGGGTGATATTTTCCTAACACCTCCCCTACTATTCTTGCTGATTTTTTATAAGGTCGGTTTGAGTAAACACCCAACTCGTGCATCCCAAACAGAACCCTGCGGTGAACAGGCTTAAAACCATCACGTACATCAGGGAGAGCGCGACTTACAATTACCGACATCGAATAATCGATGTAGGCTGATTTCATCTGATTTTCAATGTTAACTTTAATTATCCTTTCGCCTTCAAAATTATTCTCCATATGGGTGATCTTTCTGCTTTTATTAAAATTAAAAATGTATGCAAAGGTACAAATTATGTCGGTAATATGAACTCCTATTATTTGTCTGATTTTCGTTTTATGTTAACAGGGCAATGTTAAAAAAACAAAAACTATTCATCGTTATATGTAAAAGGTAAAGGCTATTTTCGTTCACGATTCAATTGTTGCGCAAATCAATGACTACGCAATTGAAGAATGGCATAATACTTGACGAACTCGTTCTGACGATGGGGAGATTTTAAAGGCAATGTACCTTTGATATCCACCGTGAAGAATAACTTTATGTAATTTTGCACTTTAAAACGTAAACTATATGGAAGCGAAATTTTCTCAAAGAGTAAAAGACGTTCTGGCTTTTAGCCGGGAGGAAGCTGTGAGGTTGGGAAATAACTATATCGGACTAGAGCACCTGTTACTGGGCATTATTCGCGATGGCGAAGGGATGGCCGTACAACTTTTGAATTATTTTGGAGTCGATCTGGAAAAATGTAAAAACGAAATCGAATTGGCCATTAAAAACCCGACGAATAGCAACATTAGCCTGGAAAATATACCACTCGTAAAACAGGTTGAAAAGGCTTTGAAAATCACTTATCTGGAAGCAAAGGTCTTTCATGCCGATCTGATTGGAACCGAGCACCTGTTGTTAGCCATCTTAAAAGACGAAAACAACTTGGTTACCAGTAAACTAGCTAAAGAGGGGGTTAATTATAAAGGAGTTAAAGAAGAGTTACATTCTATAGCCAACGAACAAAAATCTTTACCTAAACGCATTGAGCCAAGAGCTGACTTACAAGACGAAACCGAAGATCCGGCATCAGAATATGGCAGCACTTTCGGTGGACAGGAAAAGAAAGCAGGAGCACCCAAGTCGAAAACGCCTGTACTGGATAATTTCGGGCGCGATTTAACCAAATACGCTGAAGAAGGTAAACTCGACCCGATTGTTGGTAGAGAAGTTGAACTTCAACGTATTGCACAGATATTAAGTCGCAGAAAAAAGAATAACCCGATTTTGATTGGAGAGCCAGGTGTTGGCAAGTCGGCTATTGCCGAAGGGCTGGCCTTGCGCATTATTCAGCGAAAGGTGTCAAGGGCTTTATTTAACAAACGCATTGTAACACTTGATCTGGCGTCAATTGTGGCCGGAACGAAATACAGGGGACAGTTTGAAGAGCGGATGAAGGCCGTGTTAAATGAGCTCACCAAAAATCCGGATATTATCCTTTTTATCGATGAAATCCATACCATCGTGGGCGCAGGAAATGCTTCAGGCGCACTCGACGCATCAAATATGTTTAAACCAGCGCTGGCACGTGGCGAACTGCAATGCATAGGAGCCACCACTCTGGACGAATACCGTCAACATATTGAGAAAGATGGAGCACTCGAACGCCGTTTTCAAAAAGTTTTGGTAGAAGCCACCTCACCCGATGAAACCATCGAAATTCTTAACAACATTAAAGAAAGGTACGAAGACCATCATTTGGTAAAATATTCA
>Ga0180009_10002451_pt1 | contig 21826 bp, 17 predicted proteins | sample OS_PC_MetaG_FD_123537 | JGI IMG/M metagenome (GOLD analysis project Ga0180009, IMG submission 123537) | Groundwater microbial communities from the Aspo Hard Rock Laboratory (HRL) deep subsurface site, Sweden - OS_PC_MetaG | ecosystem: Environmental > Aquatic > Deep subsurface > Groundwater...
CGCGTTGCATTAATTGCTGACCGTGAGACGCAGGGAAGAGATCTTAAGGCGCTGCTGGAGACGAATGGACTAACCGTAATTCTGGATCAGACGATTCGTGACTATGATCCGGAAAAAGTTACTGCTGAGCTGATTGATGTATTACTGGTAAATCTGGGCGATGAGACCAGCCTCGATATGGATCATCTTGAGGCACTCATTGAACGTTCAACAGTCCCGATACTATTCAATGAAGGTGGTGTGCCAGGTGGCGGTGGCTGGGGACGCAAGCTTATTGCCAAGCTGGCAGGATTAGTGCAACGGCGCGATTCGCCTGAACCTGCCGAGACGGCCGTGGAAGAAGTATCTCCTCAGGTCGAAACCGAACAGGACATTGTAGAGCCTGCGCAGCTTACGCGCGCGACACCGCAACGTCCGGCGCTGCGAGTGGTCAGTCCTGAACTTGAACGTGCCGCTCCTGCGCAAACAGTCTGGGTGCTGGGTTCATCCTTAGGTGGGCCGCAGGCATTGAAACAGTTTTTGAGCAGCTTGCCGGATACGCTCCCTATCGGCTTCGTGATTGCGCAGCATATCGGCAAGCCGGTTGTTGAATTGCTGGCCGGGCAGTTGGATCGGGTCGCGGCAGTCCGTGTCATGCCAGCCGAGGCTGGTCGCACGCTGCGCATGCGGGAAGTGGTTCTGGTGCCGGTCGATAAACGTTTTCGTTTGAGCGAAACCGGAATGGTTGATTTAACGGATGAACCGATACGCGGCCCCTATAAGCCCTGTATCGACGAAGTGATGGAAGAAGTTGCGCGCTGCTACGGCAATCATTCAGGCGCCATTATTTTCAGCGGCATGGGTGAGGATGGTGCGGTCGGTGCCAAGGCCATCAACGAAGCGGGTGGGCAAGTGTGGGCGCAAGACGCCGAAAGCTGCGTGATCAGCAGCATGCCGGATGCGACACGCAAACGAAGCGAGGTCAGCTTCAGCGGAACGCCGGAGCAGCTCGCAGCACAATTGGCAATGCAGGTAGGGGAACAGGCTGGCGCGCTCTAAGGACGCAGGCCAACATTATTCAGGAGAGCAATGATGTTAAGCAATGTACTGGACACAATTCGTACGCTGATTGTTCCGATGCAGGATCGTAATCTGCTACTGCCGAATGTAGCTGTTGCAGAGGTTATGCCCTATACCCGTCCACGGGCGATCGATGACGCGCCTGAGTGGTTGCTCGGGAGTATCAGCTGGCGCGGGAAAAATACCCCCCTGATTTCATATGATCGATTGAACGGAATCGACACGGGTAAGGGACTGACTCAGGCGAGAATCGTTGTATTCAACACGGTGCAGCGCAATAGCGGGCTGGAGTTCTATGCGCTGGTGACGGCCGGCATTCCGCAGCTCAGACGGGTGAATCCCGATGCGTTGCAGGAAATTTCTGGTGACGTGCTAGAGGGTGCGCTGTCGCAAGTACAGATCGGTGAAATACAGGCCATTATTCCGGATCTCGATGCACTGGAGACAGCCGTTGCGGCGACCTGGAAGCAAGTGGCTTGAGCGCAGATTGCTAGCCTGCATTTCTCACCACCGTTCTACTGCTGCGCCGTGCCCTGGAACCGTCTCGCGACGAACAGCGGTGAGAAATGCAGGCTAAAGCAACATTGAAAACAAAAAGGCCTCGCACGCGGGGCCTTTTTGTTTTAGTGCAGAGTTCAATGTAAATCACCCCAAATGGCTTGTATTGCGGCCAGCGCGGCGAGTGCGGCGGTTTCCGTGCGCAGAATGCGTGGACCTAGTCGCAGACGCAGATATCCTTCCGAGATTGCAAGCTCACGTTCTTTAGCGCTCAGGCCGCCCTCTGGGCCGACCAACAGGCTCAAGCTGGCTACCGGTGCATTCAGATTGCCAACACTCACACTACCTTCCGGATCGAGAAACAAGGCATGCGTGACTGCGGTCCGGTTATTCAGCCATTGATCAAGCCGCTGCACCGGTAAAAGTTCGGGTATTTGGTTGCGACCGCTTTGTTCGCAGGCATGCAGGATGATGCCTTGCCAGTGCTGCAGGCGCTTCTCCTCGCGTTCGCCGCTAAGCTTTACCTGACTGCGTTCGGTGCTGAGCGGAATGATGCGTTGCACGCCCATCTCAACGGCTTTCTGGATGGTGTAGTCCATGCGTTCGCCGCGCGAGATACCCTGCGCCAGCTCGATCATCAGCGGCGATTCGGTGGTGAGAGTCTTATAATTATGTATGCGACAGAGTGCATGATCCTTGCGGACGTCAACTAACTCTGCAGCATAATCATTGACATCACCATTGAACAGCATGATGTTGTCGCCGACGCGTAGCCGTAGTACGCGTACCACGTGCCCGACCGCACGCGCGTCCAGTGCGACTTCGCTGCCGGTACTGAGATGAATGGGTAAATAGATTCGCGGTGTAGACATGGTCGGGAGTGGCGGCCAAAAGTCAAAAGCGTTTAACACGAAGGCGCAGAAGGCGCGCGAAGGTCAAGCCTGATCAGTGTAACAGTGCGAGATTCGTTTAGAGCATTACTTCGCGCGCCTTCTGTGCCTTCGGGTTGAAATGGGTTATTCGCCCAGCCCCAGGTTCTTCCATAGTGCCATTGTCGGCCCAGTGACATTCATGGTGTAAAAGTGCAGGCCTGGCGCGCCCTGCTCCAGCAGGATGCCGCACATTTCGGTAACGACGTCCTCGCCAAAGGCGCGGATGGAGTCTTTATCGTCGCCAAAACTTTCCAGGCGTTTACGAATCCAGCGTGGCAATTCCGCGCCACAGGCATCCGAAAAACGGGCGAGTTGCGTGTAATTGGTGATCGGCATGATGCCTGGCACGATGGGCAGGTCGACACCCAGTTTTTCGCAGCTGTCGACAAAACGGAAATAGGCGTAAGGGTTGTAAAAGTACTGAGTGATCGCGCTGTCGGCGCCGGCCTCGACCTTGCGCTTGAAGTTCAGCAGATCCTTTTGGGCATTGGCTGCCTGTGGATGGAATTCCGGGTAGGCGGCAACTTCGATATGGAAATGCTTGCCGGTCTCGGCGCGAATGAATTCCACCAGTTCGTTGGCATAGCGGAATTCGCCGGCTTCACGCATGCCCGAGGGCATGTCGCCACGTAGCGCGACGATTTGACAGATGCCGGCCTCACGATAGGCGCTGAGCAGTTCGCGAATGTTATCTTTGGTCGAGCCGATGCAGGACAGATGCGGTGCGGCGTCGATGCCGGAATCGCGTTGAATCTCGATGACGGTGTCGAAGGTGCGGTCGCGGGTGGAGCCGCCGGCGCCGAAGGTCACCGAAAAGAAGCGTGGTTTGAGCGCCGCCAGCTCGCTGCGCACAACGCGCAATTTCTCCGCACCCTCGTCGGATTTGGGAGGAAAAAATTCAAAGCTGAAGACGCGCGGATAGTTTTGTTGGGATTGCATGAGTAATTAACCGCCAAGACGCCAAGAAATTCAGAATCGAACCGCAAAGGCGCAGAGGCGCAAAGAAAATAGTAAAAAAGAACTGCAGAATAATGTGTTGGCAATTCCAGTGATCATCACTGAAAGGTTTTTCACATTTATCCGTTTTTCTTTGCGCCTCTGCGCCTTTGCGGTTCCAATACGTCTTTTCTCGGCGCCCCGCGCCTTGGCGGTTCAAACTAGCCTGTAGCTAAAGGTATTAATACCGATAGTGATTAGGCTTGTATGGGCCTTCCACCGGCACGCCGATGTAATCGGCCTGCTCCTTCGACAGCTGGGTCAGGTTGACGCCGATCTTCTTCAAATGCAGGCGTGCGACCTTCTCGTCGAGGATCTTGGGCAGTACATAGACCTTCTTCTCGTAGTTTTCACCACGGCCGAACAGCTCCATCTGTGCCATCACTTGATTGGTGAAGGAGGCCGACATCACAAAGCTCGGATGGCCGGTGGCGCAACCGAGATTCACCAGGCGACCCTTGGCGAGGATGATGATGCGCTTGCCATCGGGGAAGATGACGTGATCGACCTGCGGCTTGATTTCTTCCCACTGGTATTTTTCCAGGGAAGCGATGTCGATTTCGGAATCGAAGTGACCGATATTGCAGACGATGGCCTGATCCTTCATCGCTGCCATGTGGTCGTGGACGATGACGTTCTCGTTACCGGTGGTAGTGACGAAGATGTCGCCCAGTTTGCAGGCCTCATCCATGGTCACGACACGATAACCTTCCATCGCCGCCTGCAGTGCGCAGATCGGGTCGATTTCGGTCACCCAGGTGGTTGCGCCCATGCCGCGGAAGGCCTGTGCGCAGCCTTTGCCGACGTCGCCGTAACCGAGCACTACACAAATTTTGCCAGCGATCATCACGTCGGTCGCGCGCTTGATGCCGTCGAGCAAGGATTCACGGCAGCCGTACAGGTTGTCGAATTTACTCTTGGTGACCGAGTCGTTGACATTCATCGCGGGCCACAGCAGTTCGCCACGTTCCTGCATCTGATACAGGCGATGCACGCCAGTGGTTGTTTCTTCGGTGACGCCCTTGACGGATTTACCGATGTTGGTCCACTTCTTCGGATCGGCGGCCATGCTCTGCTTGACCAGCTTCAGGAACACTTTCCATTCTTCGTTGGCATTGGCCTTGGCCTCCGGCACCTTACCGGCGGTTTCATATTCGGTGCCCTTGTGCACCAGCATGGTGGCGTCGCCGCCATCATCCAGGATCATGTTCGGGCCTTTGCCATCCGGCCAGGTCAGCGCCTGCTCGGTGCACCACCAGTATTCTTCCAGCGTCTCACCCTTCCAGGCGAACACCGGCACGCCGGCGGCGGCAATCGCGGCGGCGGCGTGATCTTGCGTCGAGAAAATATTGCAGGAGGCCCAGCGCACTTCGGCGCCGAGTTTGACCAGCGTCTCGATCAGCACGGCCGTCTGAATGGTCATGTGCAGCGAGCCGGTGATACGCGCGCCCTTGAGCGGTTTGGCTTTGCCGAACTCTTCGCACAACGCCATCAGGCCGGGCATCTCGGTTTCGGCGATGGAGATTTCCTTGCGACCCCAGCTGGCTTGGCTGATGTCGGCGACTTTGTAATCGGTGAACTTCGGATCGGTTACTGCGTTCATGTAAATGACTCCATTACAGAACGAGCGCGGTTGTTGCGGGTCTCTCTCCGAGCCTGGCAGGGAAGACCCTGTTGCAGCGCTCCTCGGAGAGGGAAATGAAAAATTATTTCTTAGCCACGGACTACACTGAAAACACAGATATAAATTAAGGCAACAAACATGAAGGGGTTGTTTTCATGTCCGTGTTTTCCGTGGCTAATAGAGTTTAAAGCCCCGCGCCTTCGCGCAGCATGTCGGCCTTGTCGGTACGTTCCCACGGCAGGTCGATATCTTCGCGACCGAAATGCCCGTAGCTGGCGGTCTGGCGATAGATCGGCCGCAGCAGATCGAGCATGGTGATGATGCCCCAGGGGCGCAGATCAAAATGCTCGCGCACCAGTTTCACGATCAATGCATTGTCGACCTTGTTGGTACCGAACGTCTCGACGCTGATCGAGGTCGGTTCGGCCACGCCGATGGCGTAGGAAATCTGAATCTCGCAGCGTTCGGCAAGTCCCGCAGCGACAATATTCTTCGCCACATAACGGCCCGCATAGGCGGCGGAACGATCCACCTTGGACGGATCCTTGCCGGAGAACGCGCCGCCGCCGTGACGGGCCATGCCGCCGTAGGTGTCGACGATGATCTTGCGACCGGTCAGGCCGCAGTCACCCATGGGGCCGCCGATGACGAACTTGCCCGTTGGATTGATATGGTACTGGGTGTCCTTATGCAGCCATTCCGCGGGCAGGATCGGTTTGATGATCATGTCCATCACGGCATCTTTCAGATCTTTGTCCGAGATGTCGGGCGAATGCTGGGTCGACAACACCACCGCGTCGCAGGCGACCGGACGACCGTTTTCGTAACGGAATGTGACCTGGGATTTGGCATCCGGACGCAGCCAGGGCAGCTCGCCGTTCTTGCGTACTTCCGCCTGACGGCGCACCAGGCGATGCGCGTAATTGATCGGCGCCGGCATCAGCACGTCGGTTTCGTTGGTCGCGTAGCCGAACATCAGGCCCTGGTCGCCCGCGCCCTGGTTTTCGCGGTCGCCACGGTCCACGCCCTGATTGATGTCGGGCGACTGCTGACCAAGCGCGTTGAGCATGGCGCAGGTGGTGCCGTCGAAGCCGATGTCGGAGCTGGTGTAGCCGATGTCATTGACGACATCGCGCACAATGCGTTCGTACTCTATGCCCTTGGCCTGAGTGGTGATCTCGCCGGCCAGCACGACCATGCCGGTCTTGGTCAGCGTTTCGCAGGCCACACGCGCATGCGGGTCTTGGTCGATGATGGCGTCCAGAATGGCGTCCGAGATCTGGTCGGCCATTTTGTCCGGATGGCCTTCGGATACCGATTCTGAGGTGAACAGATAATCTTGACTCATGCGCGTACCGTTCCTGAATAGTGATAATTGTAAAGGCGGCCAAGTTTACTGGCATCCGGCCTTGGGCGCGAGCCCTGGTGCTTCGTGGGGGATGTTCGGGATGGATCGTTTTATACTGAGCGTCTTAGTTCGGTCAGCAACCTACTGTTTGAGGAGAAGGAGCCGCCATGGTGAGCCTGGAAACCCCGGTCTGTGATTTTGGTCGGCCAGCGATAGATTTCGCCTTGCCCGGCGTGGATGGACAGGTCTGGAACCTGGAGGCCTGCCGTGGCAAGCGTGGTCTGCTGGTGATGTTCATCTGCAATCATTGTCCCTATGTGAAGGCCGTGCTCGACCGTCTCATCCGCGATACCCGCGAGTTGCAGGTGCAGGGTGTCAACAGTGTCGCCATCATGTCCAACGATCCGACCGAATACCCGGAAGATTCGTTCGATAACATGAGGCAGATCGCGCAGGCACTGGATTTTCCTTTTCCTTATTTATTGGACGAGACGCAAGCCGTTGCCAAGGCCTACGGGGCTGTGTGTACGCCGGATTTTTTCGGATATAACAAAGATTTAGCTTTGCAATACCGCGGTCGCCTGGATGCCAGTCGCAAGCAGACGGCACCGGCGGATGCGCGCCGTGATCTATATGAAGCCATGCTGGAGGTTGCCCGTACCGGCCATGGCCCCGTGGAGCAAATTCCCAGCATGGGCTGTTCCATCAAATGGAAAGAGAGTCTCTAAGGCGGGCGCCATGTCCAACTACGAAACCTTCTATCGAGAGGATCCCCTGGAGATAAGGCCGGCGCGGCTGCCGGCGGAACTCTACAATCTGGCGCATCGATCGTTGGTGCGTGGTAGCGCCGACTGCCTGTTTGTGCCCATCCGTACTATTCAATACATGGCCGTGCTGGATGCCGAAGAGATCATTTTTGTGGATCGTGAGGCCAAGCATCTGGTGGAGATCGCCTGGCGAAAATTCCGGCCACAGGCGCGCGAGGCACTGTCGGATCCGGTGCCTTATGAAATTCATTTATACCTGGACAAGGCCCGCGAGACGCTGTCTCGTCTGCAGGATGAGTTCTTCAAGGCCTTGAAGCAGATGGATGAACGTACTGCGCCTGAGTACCCGGCAGGGGAGGATTCGCCGGTTGTTCCCTTCCCGGGTGGGCGTAATAAATAAAAGGTATAGCCAAATAAGATCTGCGCATGAAGTGGATGGTCGCGACCAGGTATTGACACATGTCGGTCGGGCCATGGGGTGCTATTGCTCCCCATCGGCTTCTAAGGGAGAATACCGCGCTCGATTCACTCGGTTGGCCCGGGTGGGTCGAGCAGGCGTTTGCGCCAGCAAACGCACAGAGAATATAGCGGACTTGCACGCCAGCATCGGCCTCTGCGTATCAGCCAAGGGGCTGTGAAAATTCACGACATGGGCAGCATGAACCTGCATCCCAGGCGGGGGCGATTCTTGCTGTTGGCGGCACAGTGCCGCACCGGGGCATGCCTGTCGGGCGCGTCCGGACAAACGAATTTCAGGTACTTTAAATTTAGGAGAGAGCAATGCCTTCGCGCAAAGAACTAGCCAATGCCATCCGTGCGCTTTCCATGGATGCCGTTCAGAAGGCCAAATCAGGCCATCCCGGCGCTCCCATGGGTATGGCGGATATCGCCGAAGTGCTGTGGAACGATTTCCTCGAGCACAGCCCGCAGAATCCAAAATGGGTAGATCGTGACCGCTTCATTCTCTCCAACGGTCACGGCTCGATGCTGATCTACTCGCTGCTGCATCTCACCGGCTACGATCTGCCGATGGAAGAGCTCAAAAACTTCCGCCAGCTGCACTCCAAGACCCCGGGTCATCCTGAATACGGTTATGCCCCTGGCGTAGAGACCACCACCGGTCCGCTGGGACAGGGCATTACCAATGCGGTCGGTATGGCGATTGCCGAAAAGGTCATGGCCGGTCAGTTCAACCGCGATGGCCACCACATCGTCGACCATTACACCTATGTGTTCATGGGTGACGGCTGCATGATGGAAGGCATCTCGCACGAGGCCTGCTCGCTGGCTGGCACGCTGGGCCTGGGCAAGCTGATCGCGTTCTGGGACGACAACGGCATCTCCATCGACGGTCATGTCGAAGGCTGGTTCACCGACGACACGCCCAAGCGTTTCGGAGCCTATGGCTGGCATGTGGTGCGCGATGTCGACGGTCACAACCCGGATGCCATCAAAAAGGCGATTCAGGAAGCCCGTTCAGTCAACGACAAGCCGAGCATGATCTGCTGCAAAACCGTCATCGGTTATGGCGCGCCGAACCTGTGCGGCAGTCACGATTGCCATGGTGCCCCGCTGGGCGATGACGAAATCAAGGCCACCCGCGAAAACCTCGGTTGGAATCATGCACCGTTCGAAATTCCAAGCGACATCGCAGCCGGTTGGGATGCCAAACAGAAGGGCGCCGATGCCGAGAGCAGCTGGGGCGAGAAATTTGCCGCCTACAGGCAAGCGCATCCGGAACTCGCCGCCGAGTTCGAGCGTCGCATGAACGGCGATCTGCCGTCCAACTGGTCGGAGAAATCCTGGGAATTCATCAAGTCGGTGGACAGCAAGGCGGAAACCATCGCCTCGCGTAAAGCCTCGCAGAACACACTCAACGGGTTTGGTCCGCTGCTGCCGGAATTCCTTGGCGGTTCCGCCGATCTGGCCGGTTCCAATCTGACCATCTGGAAGGGTTCCAAGGGTGTCAGCAACACCGTCTCCGACGGCAACTACCTCTACTACGGTGTGCGTGAGTTCGGTATGTCCGCCATCATGAACGGTATCGCCCTGCACGGCGGTTTCGTGCCGTATGGCGCTACCTTCCTGATGTTCTCCGAATATGCGCGTAATGCCCTGCGCATGGCCGCGCTGATGAAGATCCCGAGCATCTTCGTGTATACCCACGACTCCATCGGTCTGGGTGAAGATGGTCCGACCCATCAACCGGTCGAACAAACCGCCACGTTGCGCATGATTCCCAATATGTCCGTGTGGCGTCCCTGCGATGCCGTCGAGTCCGCGATGAGCTGGAAGTTCGCCATCGAGCACAAGACCGGCCCGAGCTGCCTGATCTTCTCACGTCAGAATCTCAAGCACATGGAGCGTACCCCGGAGCAGCTGGAAGACATCGCCCGCGGCGGTTACATCCTGCGCAACTGCGAAGGCACGCCGGAAGCCATCATCATCGCCACCGGTTCGGAAGTTGAACTGGCCGTGAATGCCTACGACGAACTGACCGCCAAGGGTCGCAAGCTCCGCGTTGTGTCGATGCCCTCGACCAATCAGTTCGATCTGCAGGATGCAGCCTATCGCGAATCCGTGCTGCCCGCGAACGTCACTCGTCGTGTCGCTATCGAAGCCGGCGTGACCTGCTTCTGGACCAAGTACGTTGGTCTGGTCGGCAAGGTTGTCGGTCTCGATCGCTTCGGCGAATCCGCGCCGGCAGGTCAGTTGTTCAACGAATTCGGCTTCACCGTCGAGAACGTGGTCAAGACCGTAGAGTCCGTGCTCTAAACGACTGCGCAACGAGATCGGTTAGGTACTTTATTCAGTAAGCAAAGTTTTTATATAGGGCCCGCCCAGACTTTTCCCCTCACTATACAAGAGGGGAAGGGGCTGAGACGGGTAGCCGTTCACCTTAGAAAAAACGGAGAGAGACATGGCGATTAAAGTTGGTATTAACGGATTTGGCCGCATCGGCCGCATGGCATTCCGCGCAATTGCGAAAGACTTCCCGGAAATCGAAGTGGTCGGCATCAACGACCTGCTCGATCCGGAATACCTGGCTTATATGCTCAAGTACGATTCCGTACACGGCAATTTCCAGGGCGACATTAAAGTCGATGGCAGCAACATGGTCGTCAATGGCAAGAAGATCCGCCTGACCGCCGAGCGCGATCCGGCCAATCTGAAGTGGAACGAAATCGGCGCCGACATCGTCATCGAGTGCACCGGCTTCTTCCTGACCAAAGATACCTGCCAGAAGCACATTGATGCGGGTGCCAAGAAAGTTGTGCAGTCCGCCCCGTCGAAAGACGACACGCCCATGTTCGTGTTCGGCGTGAACCACGACAAGTACAAAGGCGAAGCGATTGTCTCCGCCGCCAGTTGCACCACCAACTGCCTGGCCCCTGTCGCCAAGGTGTTGAACGACAATTGGGGCATCAAGCGTGGTCTGATGAGCACCGTGCATGCCGCTACTGCCACGCAGAAAACTGTCGATGGGCCGTCTTCCAAAGACTGGCGCGGTGGCCGCGGTATTCTGGAAAACATCATTCCGTCGTCCACCGGTGCGGCCAAGGCCGTCGGCGTGGTGCTGCCGGAACTGAAGGGCAAGCTGACCGGTATGGCCTTCCGCGTGCCGACCTCCGACGTGTCCGTGGTCGATCTGACCGTCGAACTGGAAAAGCCGGCCAAGTACGCCGACATCTGCGCCGCCATGAAGAAGGCATCGCAGTCCGGTGACATCAGCCAGACCTTGAGCTACACCGATGAGAAGGTTGTCTCCACCGACTTCCGTGGTTGCGGCTTCTCCTCGATCTTCGATGCCGAAGCCGGTATCGCCCTCGACGACACCTTCGTCAAGGTCGTGTCCTGGTACGACAACGAGTACGGCTACACCTGCAACATGCTGCGTTTCGTGAAGCATGTGGCTAAATAAGTGACAAGAGCCAAGAGGCAAGAGGCAAGTGGTTTTTTTACTTGTCTCTTGTCTCTTGCAACTTGTATCTGAATAGCGAGATGTATTCGGCAAAACCGCTTTTGCCAAATCCATTTCCATAGAACTTTCCGGAGTCCGCCAATCATGTCCGTCATCAAACTGACCGATCTCGATCTCAAGGGTAAACGTGTTCTTATCCGTTCCGACCTCAACGTGCCGGTGAAAGACGGCAAGGTCACCTCTGATGCGCGTATCAAAGCCAGTATGGCGACTTACGAACATTGCCTGAAGGCCGGCGCCAAGGTGATGGTGATGTCGCACTTGGGTCGTCCCGAGGAAGGCGTGTATGACGAGATCGCTTCGTTGAAGCCGGTGGCTGAATACATGTCCGGCCTGCTGGGTAAGACCGTGCGTCTGGACAAAGATTAAATGAGTAAAGCGCCGGAGTTGAAGGACGGCGAACTGGTCATCCTCGAGAACGTCCGTTTCAACAAGGGCGAAAAGAAAAACGTCGAGGCGACGGCAAAGCAGTACGCTGCACTGTGCGATATTTTTGTGATGGACGCCTTCGGTACCGCGCATCGCGCCCAGGCTTCCACTTACGGTGTCGCACAATTCGCACCGACCGCCGCGGCCGGTCTGCTGTTGACCGCCGAACTTGACGCACTGACCAAGGCGCTGCTGAGTCCCAAGCGCCCGATGGTCGCCATCGTCGGCGGTTCGAAGGTCTCCACCAAACTGACTGTGCTGGAAGCACTGTCCGAGAAGGTCGATCAGCTGGTGGTTGGTGGCGGTATCGCCAATACCTTCCTGAAGGCCGTTGGCAACAACGTCGGCAAATCACTCTGCGAAGATGATCTGGTACCGACCGCGCAGGTGCTGATCGAGAAAATGAAAAAACGCGGCGCGAATATCCCGATCGCCGTGGATGTCGTGACTGGCACCAAGTTCGATGCCGCTGAACCGGCGGTATTGAAAGCGGCCAATGCCGTGACCGACGATGAAATGATTTTCGACATCGGTCCGAAGAGCGCCCAGGAACTGGTAGACATCATCATGAAGGCCGGTACCGTGGTGTGGAACGGCCCGGTCGGCGTGTTCGAGTTCGATCAGTTCGGCGCCGGCACCAAGGCGATTGCCGAAGCCATTGCCAAGACCAAGGCGTTCACCCTGGCGGGTGGCGGCGACACCATTGCCGCGATTCAGAAATACGATATCTATGATCAGGTGTCGTATATCTCGACGGCCGGCGGTGCGTTCCTGGAATTCCTCGAAGGCAAAAAATTGCCGGCCGTTGAGATCCTGGAACAACGCGCCAAGGGTTGAAAATGGAAAGACCTTGTCACACCAGAGAACGCAGAGGGCACAGAGTGAAAGAATTATTCTCAGTGCTCTCTGCGGGCTCTGGTGTGAATACAATCTAAATTAGGATACCCAGCATCCATGATGCGTAGAACCAAGATCATCGCAACTCTCGGCCCGGCGACGGACGATCCCAAGGCGCTCGACGAATTGATTCAGGCCGGCGTTGATGTTGTGCGTCTGAATTTCTCGCATGGCAGTCATCAGGAGCATATCGAGCGCGCACAAACCGTGCGTAATCGCGCCCGTGCCCACGGCCGTCAGGTCGGTGTGCTGGTCGATCTACAGGGCCCGAAGATCCGCATCGACCGCTTCAAAAGCGGTAAGGTCATTCTGGAAGATGGCGCGCGCTTCGTATTGGATGCCGCACTGTCCAAGGAAGATGGAACCAATGAGCGGGTCGGCATCGCTTATAAGCAGTTGCCGGAAGATGTGAACCGCGGTGACACACTGCTGCTGGATGATGGCGCCGTTGTGTTATGGGTCGAAGACGTCAATGGCACGGAGATCGAATGCCGGGTTGTGGTGGGCGGCGAGCTGTCCAACAACAAGGGTATCAATCGCCAGGGCGGCGGTCTGTCGGCCAAGGCGCTGACCGATAAGGATCGCGCGGATATCAAAGTCGCCGCTGAAATGCGCGCCGATTACATCGCGGTGTCATTCCCGCGCAGCGCTGCGGATGTTCAGGAGGCGCGTGATCTGCTGCGTGCCGCGGGCGGGCATGGCGGTGTGGTTGCCAAAATCGAACGCGCCGAAGCGATCACCAATCTCGAAGAAATTGTCCAGGCCTCCGATGTGGTGATGATCGCGCGCGGCGATCTGGGTGTGGAGATCGGTGATGCCGAATTGCCGGCCGTGCAGAAACGTATTATTCAAGTCGCGCGCACCATGGATCGCGTCGTTATTACCGCGACCCAGATGATGCAGTCGATGGTCGAAAGCCCGATCCCCACTCGCGCCGAAGTTTTCGATGTCGCCAATGCCGTGATCGACGGCACCGATGCCGTGATGTTGTCAGCGGAAACGGCGACGGGTAAATATCCAGCCAAAGCGGTCGCGGCGATGGATCGCATCTGTAAGGGTGCCGAGCGGCAACGCAGCACCACTGCGCCGGAGCGACGTGCGCTGATGCGTTTCAGTCGCGCCGATGAGGCTATTGCCAAGGCCGCGATCTATACCGCCAACCATTTGGGTGTGAAGGCAATTGCCGCGCTCACCGAGTCCGGCGCAACGCCTTTGTGGATGTCACGCATCAGCTCCGGCATACCGATCTACGCCTTGACGCGTCATGTTGAGACGCGTAGAAAGGTGACGATCTACCGGGGTGTCTATCCTGTCAGTTTCGATGTGACCACCACGGATCATGCCGAAGTGAGTCGCGAAGCTATCGATGAACTCATGCGCCGCGGCGCCGTACGCGATGGTGATCTGGTCATTATCACCAAGGGCGACCTTGCCGGCGTATTGGGTGGCACTAACGCTATGAAAATCATACGGGTGGGCGAGCATGATCGCGCCAGTCAAGGTTAAGTAGTACAGATAAATATCCAGATAATATGTACAGCTGAATTCGGGGTAGATGCGGTCCTACAATAGGCCCACTCCGAGTCCGGTGATGAATTAATGCGACTCTAAAATACTATCTCCGAGGAGAGAATCATGGCCCTGATATCCCTGCGTCAACTATTGGATCACGCCGCTGAAAATGGCTACGGCCTGCCGGCGTTCAACGTCAACAACATGGAACAAGTGAAGGCGATTATGGAAGCCGCCGACGCCGTGAATTCCCCGGTGATTCTGCAAGGCTCCGCCGGTGCGCGTTCCTACGCGGGCGAACCTTTCCTGCGTCATCTGATCCTGGCTGCGGTCGAAATGTATCCGCACATTCCGATCTGCATGCATCAGGATCACGGTGCTACCCCGGACATCTGCTTCCGTTCCATCCAGTCCGGTTTCAGCTCGGTGATGATGGACGGTTCACTCAAGGCCGACGGCAAAACCCCGGCCTCCTATGAATACAACGTCGCGACCACCGCCAAGGTTGCCGAAATGGCGCATGCGGTCGGCGTGTCCGTGGAAGGCGAGCTGGGCTGCCTGGGTTCCCTGGAAACCGGCATGGCCGGCGAAGAAGACGGTCACGGTGCCGAAGGCGCACTGGATCACAGCCAGTTGCTGACCGATCCGGACGAAGCCGCTGACTTCGTCAAGAAGACCGCTGTGGATGCACTGGCGATTGCCATCGGTACCTCGCACGGTGCGTACAAATTCACCCGTCCGCCCACCGGTGACATTCTGGCCATCGATCGCGTGAAAGCGATTCATGCGCGTATCCCGAACACCCATCTGGTGATGCACGGCTCGTCTTCCGTGCCGCAGGATTGGTTGAAGATCATCAACAGCTATGGCGGCGACATGGGCGAGACCTATGGCGTGCCGGTGTCCGAAATCGTTGAGGGCATCAAGCACGGCGTGCGTAAGGTCAATATCGACACCGATCTGCGCATGGCTTCCACCGGCGCGATCCGCAAGCACCTGGCCGAGAACAAGTCCAACTTCGATCCGCGCAAATTCCTCAAGGAAGCGACCAAGGGCATGACCGAGATCTGCAAGAACCGCTATGAGTCCTTTGGTTCCGCCGGCATGGCCAGCAAGATCACCAAGGTCTACAACCTGGATGAAATGCATCAGCGTTACGCCAAAGGCGAGCTGAACCCGAAGGTCAATTGATCTTGAGAGTTCAGATTGAATAAGAAGGGCGGCCATGTACCGCCCTTTTTTATGGTGGAGGTAAGGATGATTAACCGCAAAGGCGCGAAGGCGCAAAGAAAGTATTCATAAAATGAAAGAGCTAGAACTTGTTCTGTGCTACGAAGGGTGATCCCTGAGACAGCATTAGGGAATCTCTGATTTATTACTAACCCGTCATTCCAGCGCAGGCCGGAATGACGAATTATTCAGAGTTTCCTTAGGTTTATTATATTGAAAGGTTTTCTTTGCGCCTTCGCGCCTTTGCGGTAAAAATCATTATGATTTACAGACGATGAAAAAAAAGATCCCCGATTGGGCCGCATGGCTCGCGCAAGATGCCGACGGTACCTGGTGGGCCTATGAAGTCGAGCCCAATCAGCAAGAGTGCGGCTGGTATGAGAATGAAGTCGGACGCATCCAGCGCCTGGATAAGGACGTACCAAACCCTAAATGGATGGCGACATTGACGCGATTGTAAGTCGCATGTCGCGCGCAAGCGCGCAGATGAAGGTAGTTAATCGATTGCGGTTTACTCAGGTCATGAATTTGGACAGAACCCCCGCACGCTGGTAACCTGATTGGCGTCTTCCTGTCCATTTCCAAGAGAAATATGTATGCAGAAAACTGACAAGACGCCGTTGTGGGTTTTTCTTGCTTTTTCAGCCATTGCCCGCCGCAAAGAGGCGCTGATATTGATTTGGGCCTGTGTGCTGTTCACGGTCTATTGCATTCCCTGGGCTATGTTAATTCCGGGACAGGCCTGGCTGGCCAACGTATTTTTGATTGATGACTGGAGTTGGGTATTGATGATGCTGCCCATCACGCTGTGGTACTGGCTGTCGCTACGCTGGGCAGATGCGAATGACGGCTGGTCAGGTGCGTAATCGAGACTCTCATTGCGGAGTCTGAATGATGCGGCAGATTCACAGCACGGTTCCGGTCCTGGCATCCCTGAATCTTGATGAATCCGCCGCGTTTTACATTGATCGCCTTGGCTTCCAGAAACAATTGCTGGTTGAGAATTATCTCATCGTCAGCCGAGAGAGTGCCGAGATTCATTTCGTGCCTTGCGCTGATCGATATATCGCCGAAAATACCTCCTGCTACGTTCGAGTCGATAGCACACAGCAGTTGTATGATGAGTTCTCCGCCAGGGGTTTGCAGCTCAAGCCGCCAGTCGTGCGTGAGTGGGGCATGAAAGAACTCTACGTTATCGATCCGCATGGCAATCTAATGAAATTCGGCGAATCGGTTTGAAATTCAAGCCGCGTACCGATGCATCTCCATCAACACCAATGCCTTTTATTACACTGGCCGCCCCCCAGACAGGGAGTCGCTGGATGCATTTGCCTTGTTAACAGGCCCTAGTTATTGGCTGACGGCTTGATGTACCTGCCCCTAGCGATTAGAGTCCAAAGACCGCAGTGATGGCCGTGCCAGAACCGATTGGATACGCGATGACAACGCAAGAGACTAACCCCTCGAATCCCGCTGTGCCTGTTCAGCCGGGCGCTGTTTCTCCGGGGGCTCCAGGGCAGCAGCTTACGCTCGATCAGGTCATGCAGTTGGCATCAAAGCATCAGCAAGCCGGTGAATTACCGCAGGCCGAAACGCTGTTGCGGCGGATATTGAAGGTGCAGCCCAAACATCCTTATGCACTGCAGCTGCTGGGAGTCATTGCGCACCAGGTAGGGCAGGTCGACGCGGCTATCAAACATCTCAGCGAGGCGATTTCGGTTATGCCGAACGTCGCGCAGTTCCATTCCAATTGCGCGGAAATGTGCCGTCAGGTCGGCCGACTCGATGACGCAGTGCAGTACGGTGAAAACGCCGTGAAACTGGATGCGAACTCCGCCCAGGCGCACAGCAATCTGGGTATCGCCTATTATGATCGCGGTGAATTGGAAAAGGCTGAGGTGTGTCAGCAACGCGCGCTGAAAATCAATCCCACGATGCCCCAGGCGCTCAATAACCTGGGCAGTATTCAGCGTGACCGCAAACACTATCCGGCCGCGATTGAGTGGTACAAAAAGACCATTGCCCACAACCCGACCTATCTCGAATCCGCCAATAACCTCGGTGCGGTATTAACCGAAAGCGAGCGTCCCGAAGAGGCTGTACCGGTATTGCTGCAGGTAATCAAGGCGCGACCTGGTTATGCCGAGGCGCATTGCAATATCGCCTGCGCGTTTCTTGCGATGGAGGATTTCAAACGCGCCGCGGTCGGTTTTAAAAAGGCGATCGAACTCAAGCCGGATTATCCGCAGGCCCTCGAAGGTCTGGCCAAACTGCATCAGGAGCAGAATGAGTTGCCGGAGGCGTTGAGTCTGGCGCAGCGTGCGCTCGCGCTTACGCCGCAGCGTGCCGAGGTACATAGCCTGCTCGGTGGAATTTATACGGAGCAGGGCTTTCCCGACAAAGCGGCGCAGGCGTACGCGCAGGCATTGGACATCAATCCGGCATTACTGTCCGCGCATCTGGGTAAAGGTCATCTGTTAATGGAAAAGGGCGATATGGCCGGCGCCGAGGCCAGTTTCAATCATGCACTGTCGCTCGATCCGGATGGGTTGGCGGCGCGCTTGTCGCTTTCCCAGGTGCACAAAACAAAACCTGGCGATGACAACCTGCAGGCCCTGGAGAAGAAGGCGCAAGATCTCGCCAACATGTCCGAGACCAAGGCCCTGTCGCTGTATTTCGGTCTGGGTAAATCCTACGACGATATTAAAGACTATCAGCGCGCCTTCCCGCATTTCCTGGAAGGCTGCCGTCTCAAGCGCAAACGTATTCAATACAATGCCGACGACAATACCAAGGCCTGCGAGAACATAAAAGAATTCTTCACGCCGGAAACCATTGATAATCTGCGTGGTGCAGGCGAGTCTTCCGATGTGCCGATTTTCGTATTGGGTATGCCGCGCTCCGGGACCACGCTGACGGAACAGATTCTGGCCAGTCATCCGGATGTGTATGGTGCCGGTGAATTACATGACTTGCTGCATCTGGCCGGGCATCCCAAGGGGGAGCCGACCGGGGGTTTTCCGCTGTCCATGCGCGGTCTGACGCCGGACGATCTTGCGTCAATGGGCGCAAAGTATATTGCGGGCCTGCGGGAGCGTGCGCCGGATGCGCATCGCATCACCGATAAGATGCCGGCCAATTTTTTCTGCGTTGGCCTGATGCATCTGATGTTGCCGAATGCCAGGATCGTGCATGTGAATCGCAACCCGGTGGATACCTGCCTGTCCGGTTTCACACGTTTGTTCAATAAGAGTCAGTATCACAGTTACGACCTTGCCGAGATCGGGCGCTACTACCGCAACTATGCGCAGCTGATGGATCACTGGCGGACGGTGTTGCCACAAGGCGCCTTTCTGGATGTGCGGTACGAAGATCTGGTCGCGGACAACGAAGGCCAGGCGCGTCGATTGCTTGAATACTGCAATCTGGACTGGCATGCCGCCTGTCTGGATTTCCACAAGACCGAACGTACGGTACGCACCGCCAGCGTCACCCAAGTGCGTCAACCGATCTACAGCAGTTCGGTCGAGCGCTGGCGCAAGTACGAACAGTTCCTCGGGCCACTGCTGAAGGAATTGGGCGATCTCGTGCCCGAGTCGGCCTGATATGACAGTACGCCCGGCAATGTGGGCGTGCCTGTTAATGCTCGCGGCCTGTGCGACGCCCCCAACCGTGGATCGTCGGCAACAGGCCGATGGTATCGCCGCCACGGCCGGCTGGCAGGCGTTGGACATTAACGCCGATCTCTTTGTGTTGCGTGCCTACGCCCCTGCGCAATTCCCTGCGAGTAAAACACTCACACTGTATATCGAAGGCGATGGCCAGGCCTGGATATCGAGTGATCGTCCTTCGGATGATCCCACGCCGACGCAACCGCTGGCCTTGCAGCTCGCCGTGCGCGATGCCTCGGAGTCCGCCGCCTATCTTGCGCGGCCATGTCAGTATGTGCGGGAAGAAACCCGTGGTGGTTGCGTGTCCGCCTACTGGACGGGGAAACGTTTCGCGCCAGAGATCATTGCGGCCACCAACCATGCGGTTGATCGGCTGAAGCAACGCGCCGGCGCAAAACAGCTGGTACTGATCGGGTATTCGGGCGGCGGTGCGGTGGCTGCCTTGGTCGCGGCACAGCGTCAGGATGTGGTGCGGTTGGTGACCATCGCCGGCAATCTGGATCATGTGGCCTGGACAAAACTGCATCAGGTTTCGCCCTTGCAGGGATCGCTGAACCCCGTCGATGCCTGGGCGGCATTGCAACGCATTCCTCAAGTGCATTTCGTGGGCGCCAGCGACACGACTATGCCCGAGTCGATCGCGCTCGCCTATCGCGCGCACTTGCCTGCCAACGCACCGATACAGCTACGCATAATGCCCGGCTTCGATCACCACTGTTGCTGGGTCGAGCAGTGGCCTGGATTGTTGCAGACGCAGTGATACGCCGAATGTTGCTTGCTAAGGCGATGAATATGTATTGTGTAGGTTGGGTTAGGCGCGTTTTGTGCGCCGTAATCCAACAATCGCACCGTCAGGCGTGCCATGATAAAGAAGGTCTTGTGTTGCTTCGCAAGCCTGTTGGGTTACGCACACTACGCTAACCCAACCTACACAATACATATTCATCGCCTTAGTAAGCGCCATTCGACTCTGACCCTAATTATTATCAAACCATCCGGCTGCAACGCAGCAGATGCCGCTTCAGTGAATTAATCAGAGGTTCCCTAGGGGCTGCGCTATTGCGCTCTGCGCAAGTATTCAGACCGGAAAAAGAAAGGCCCCTTGCGGGGCCTTTCTTGTTGCTGCGATGTTAGTTGTAGATCAGAACTTCCAACGCAGATTCATGGATACATTCTGGTTGGTGTAGTCCTGACGGGCCTCGACATCCTAACGGCCCGTGATCTCTATATTCTTGACGTTGGCGAACACCACGCCAGCACCGGCGCGCAGCACCAGCGGGTCCGGATCGAGGCCATGGGTTGTGAATACGCCGCCATCACTCACGAATGCGGCATCCAATGCGGACTGATCCGCGCTGATGTCATAACCCACGCCGAGATTGGCTTTGATGGTCAGATTATCGCTGGGAGTGTGATTCAGGTCGGCGCCGACGCCCAGGATGAACGTATCCTCAGTGTCACCGTTTACGTCCAGGTTCAGTGCTCCGGCTCCGCTTTCGCGATAGCTGTCCACGTCCACATAGGCATAATCCGCGCGCAGATGCGGGGCTATCGAGGTGGTCTCGTTAACCGCATATTCACGACTGAGTTTGGCATTCAGACGCAGATGCCAGCTGTCGTAATCGGCGCTGGCGGTACGCACCGGTGTTACGAAATCGATGCGGCGTTCGCTGTCATAGTTGCTCATGCCCCAGGCCGCCTTGAGATCAAGCGCGGTGTCGGAATCCATCTGACGATTGGCATAGATGCCGATCTGATACGTGTCCATATCGATCTGATGCCGAAGGTTGCTGTCATTGCTGTCGACATCGCTGTTGGCATAGGCGAAAGCCGCACCCAGACGCCAGCCGGCGCCGGTGTCGGCATCGGTACCCAGGGTGATGCCGTAGCTGTCGGCTTCGTAACCATAGACACCCTTGCGATCGTCTTGCTCCATCCAGTTGCCGAACGGCTTCACCCAAGCCTTGTGGTCAGTCATCAAGCCATCACCGGAGGAGAGGCTGCGTTGGCCGTTGAGGCGTTCATCAATGGCATCCGGCAACACGCCGGCGATCTGGTTGGTCAGGTGCCCGACGTTACCGCTTATGGTTGGCATCAACTGCTCGACAGTTGTCGCGATCTCGGATTCTGTCATCACACCCATGGCGGCAAGTATTGCGCTCATGTCGCTGGTCGGCGTGCCGGCGTTGATATTATCCAGTTCGCCAGCCACACCATAAGCGGCAGGACTGCTGCCGCCGAGAATAGCGGCTTCGAGTATGGTCAAGCCTTGGACGGTGGTCAGATCGACGGTGTTGCCATCGATGGCGGCAGTGAAGTTCAACAGGGCAAAGTTGTCTGTCACGGAGAAGGATGTGGCGCTGAGCGTGCCCGCGCTGATCACGTCCAGCAGACTTTCGCCCAAGGCAAAGGTATTTCCTGCGGCGCCAGTCACATGAATGTTGGCGTCGTCAGAGAAGCTCGCGGTGCCCCCTACGATCAGTGAGGCATGATTGGTATTACTGAATGCGCCGAGCTCCAAACGGCCAGTGGAGCTTTGCACGTAGTCACCACCCATACTGGCGCCGCCACCGGTCGGGAGTACAAGCGTGCCGGCATTGTTCAGAGCGATTGTCCCGGTGAGCAGCATGTCGCCTCTGAGCTGACCGCCGGCGAGGTTGTTGATGGTGCCTGTCCCTCCGCCTGCCACCTGGATGGAATAATGTCCAGCCGCCAGTGATTGATCTGTGTTGGTGCCTTGGATAATGCCCGAATTGTTCAAAGTGCCATCCAAGGTGTCCGTCTTGATACCGAAGGCTGTGGCATTGACGCCAGCAGCGGCAGCGCTGATGGTCCCGTCATTTGTCAGCGTTCCGCCGGTGAGATTGCCGATGTATATAGC
>Ga0180009_10002452_pt1 | contig 21823 bp, 20 predicted proteins | sample OS_PC_MetaG_FD_123537 | JGI IMG/M metagenome (GOLD analysis project Ga0180009, IMG submission 123537) | Groundwater microbial communities from the Aspo Hard Rock Laboratory (HRL) deep subsurface site, Sweden - OS_PC_MetaG | ecosystem: Environmental > Aquatic > Deep subsurface > Groundwater...
CCCGCATTATCAATATTACATCGGGCATGTTCAGTCCAAGCTTTTGCAAAAACAGGACATAGATAGTGGTGTGCGTGCCAATACCAAGGGCCGCAAGAAACGTAAACAGATAATACGCTTTTGCTGGGTGCATGTTGTCCGCTCCTTCTCCTTGTGAAAGACCAAAAAAGCCCGGGATTTCCCGGGCTTGATCAGATCAACATGCTTATATTTATATAGAAATACACATTAAATCCACGCAGAACGGGAATACAAAAACTGGTGAGCCATCTGCCATAAAGATAAGGCCCACTCGGGTGTAATCTGTAATTTTCTGCGTGTTTCGATTCATATGTGTTATTTCAGCTTTATTTGCTGAACAGAATGTTTATCAATATAAATGATATATGTCAATAGGTAGGTTGTAGGTGGTGGGTCGTAGGTTATAGAGGATAAAAAAAATATTTGTCATCCCGACCGAAGCGAATGCGGAGTGGAGAGATCTTTCAGAAAGATTTCTCCACTCCACTTCACTCCGTTACGTTCCGGTCGAAATGACAGGATGGGGTCGCAATGATGAATTTAAACGCCAATTTCTTTTTTAATAAGCTCCTCAACCTGAGCTGGGTTGGCTTTGCCTTCAGTTGCTTTCATAACCGCACCAACAAACCATTTGATGATTACTTCTTTTCCAGCTTTGACTTGTTCAACTTGATTTGGATTTTGTTCAACCACGCGTTTGACTGTCTCCAAGAGCTCGCCTTCATCCATGCTTTGACCGAGATCATGATCTTCCATAAGCACAGATGGATCAGTGCCGGTTTCAACCATCATGGATAAAAGTTTTAGTGCGTTTGTACTTCCGATCTCACCTTTGTGAATCAGGATCAAAAACTCGGAAAAATCTTCCGGATTGATTTTTAGATTTTTGATATCCAGATTTTTCTCTTTCATCAATCCTGCGAGTTTGGAAGTCAGCCATCCACCCGCTAATTTGGCAAATATTTTTTTATTCTCATTGATCAGCTCACCTCCACTTTTATCACTATTGTCAGTAGCTTCCAGCCAAGCGGCAAGTTCGCCCATAACTTTCTCCGCATAATCCGACCAACCATCATTAGCCACAAGAAAAGCGACATCAGAAGCGCTGAACCAGTACTCCATTTCCAGCCGCGCTCGTTTTTGGGCCGGTAGTTCAATCTTATGTAATTGCATACGCTCGCGAATCGCAACCAGATCCTGGGGCGGCAAATCCGGTTCCGGAAAATAACGATAATCCGCGCTCGTCTCCTTGCTCCTCTGTTCGAACGTTTCTCCCTTACTGTCATCCCAGCCGCGCGTTGAATCTTCCGGAACGTCACCTTGCTCGTATAAGGCAGCCTGACGTTTGATTTCATGTGCCAGAGCTCGTTCCACAGATCGGAAAGAGTTCAGGTTTTTAATCTCGACTTTCGGATTGAGATATGACTGGGTGGGCATGTTATTGTCATCCACTTCCAAAAGCGAGATGTTAGCATCGCAACGCATTTGCCCTTTTTCCATATCCGCATCTGATGCACCAATGGTTCGCAAGATGGAACGCAATTCTTGAAGATAGGCCTTAGCTTCTTGTGGAGTGCGCAAATCCGGCTCAGTTACAATTTCGAGGAGGGGAGTACCGGAGCGATTATAATCCACAGCCGTACCTTTTGCAGTATGAAAATTTTTCGCAGCGTCTTCTTCCAGATGAGCGCGTGTAATACCGATCTTGATTCGTTCGCGCGGCGGTATTCCGTCCGTGACATCAATATCAATATGACCACCTACGGCAATTGGCAAATGGAATTGTGAAATTTGATAACCTTTTGGAAGATCAGGATAAAAGTAGTTTTTACGATCGAACGCAGAGCGATCAGGAATTCTACAGCCCAAGGCCAAACCAACAAGCACACCGAGCTCTAAAGACTTTTCATTTAACGCCGGAAGAGCGCCGGGCTGCCCTGTGCAAACTGGGCAGATTGAAGTATTGGGCGGCGCTTCATCTCCTACGTTCCTGCAAGCGCAAAACATCTTTGATTGCGTTTTGAGCTGTGTGTGGATCTCAAGACCGATTATTGGAAGCATTTTCATATATTTTTACAATAAAAACACGAGAACATCCTTTTGTCATCCTGAGCGTAGCGTAGCGGAGTCGAAGGATCGAGCCTTGTGCTTCTGTGTGGCCAGATTCTTCGGCTACCCACACTTTTTGTCTATTGTGGGGTTCGCTCAGAATGACAGTATGTTCTTGTCATGGTTGAAACTCTATCTGGTCTTTTCCAGGGCGCGATAAATTTTGATCTGAAGGCCTATAAGCAGGGGAATGAACGCGGCTTGGACAGCATAGCCGATTAGCGAGATGCCACCTAATGCTGCGGGATCGCCGGCTTCAATAGTGGCCAGGCCAACGATTTGAACAAGAATCCACACCAGGGCTTGATTGATAAGCGCGACTAAAATTCCAAATACAATTCCTCCGGCGATTAATCTCCAAATAGTAGCCCACCAGCGTCCTTTGACTAAAGCGCGGGAAGCTCCGAGAGCTTGTGTTCCGCGAGTTCCTTTTTCAATAAGAATGAGCTGTGTGAAATACAGGGATACTGCCAAATAAATACCGGGGATGATGAAAAGAATTGTTCCTCCCAAAATGGCCAGACCGGTAATAAACGATACCCAGAGCATTGGCCAAAATAGTGCCCATGCTTTTGCCGACTCTTTATCAACAGGCAATGGTTTTTTGCCGGCTTCCAAGTTGAACATGGTCAGAATTATTCTGACGCTTACCCAGACTGATAATATACCTACAGCGATTAACGCGAGGAAGTGTACTATGGAAAATAATCCGTTAAATTTCGTTAAGACTGATGTGACAAAGGTGACTAATCCCAAATAGAAAAGTAGGATTGAGGTTTTGATACTTGTTTTCCAAGTAGAGATGAAGAGAGTCCAGGTGTCTTTGATAATATCCCAGGCACCGGGCATTTGTTTAAAAGGATTTGGCATAGGATTAGATTATATCATGATTATGTAATATACGGTTGCAAATCTTGCCAAAGTTTTTCATGCACCTCTTCAATGGACATCAATCTGTCGCCATCCATACAAGAAAGCAGTTGCCAGTTCTCGGTTTTGTCTAAATCAATCAAAGACAGATAAGTGCGCTCAGCCTCACGAAGATATTCACGATCTTCTTCCAGAATGTCACGAACTTTGCCATTTAAATATGCGCGCTCATCCTTTTTCGCCACAAGCTCGAATCCAATGTCGGACGGAACATGCAAAAGAATAGTAACATCCGGTTTGGGAATTCCGAGCAAATCGTATTCCAGATGATTAAGCCAACCCAAAAAGAGTCTGCGCTCTTCAGGATCTGCTATCTTAGCTGTTTGATGTCCTTTGTTCGCAGACACGTAACGATTTGAAACCACAATATCTCCGCGTCCAAGCGCTTGCCTAATTTCAGGAGCCGCATCATATCTATCAAGCGCATAGAACATTGAGCCGCGAAACGGGCCAACCTCGTCCGCGCTTCCGTATTCTCCACGCAAATATTTTTCAACAAAATATGCGGATGGTTTGCCATAGCGGGGAAAGTCCACCATGGTCACGCCGCGTCCCTCAGCTTTAAGACGCGCGACCAGTCGTTCAGTTTGGGTTCCTTTGCCAGAACCATCAGTACCATCGATTACAATAAATGACATATGGGTTCTATTTTGCGACAAGAGCGCATTTTGAGCAAATTTAATTTAAAATCAAAAACTCTTGCTCTTGATTAGATTTTTGTACAAATTCTGTATTGGGTATGTCAAACTTGCGCCAACGAAAAAATAAACAATGTTTTTATCCGATGAGCATTGGGTTATCAAACCAGGCATCTGCCGATTGTTTAAACGTTTCTTCATCGAATTTTCCTTCTTGGTCGGTGTGCTGACCAGGATTCGGATGACGTGGCATATCGCGTCCTGGAGCGATCGTGAACATAGACAATTTCTCGTTTGAATCAGGACCCATCATCATAAAAAGTTTTGTAGTTGGAAGTTTTGGGCTATTTACTACTGGTACAACAACTGTGTCGCGTACAAATTGAAATTGGATCTTGTTTTCAGGATGAGCAGCTCGGTAAGATTCGATATATGCTTCCTTCTCATCCATTGAACCTGATTTATTTAGTTCAAAAACATGATCCTTCTCCATACGAGCCGATGCAATGTCTTGCGGCGTTAAGACGCCTGCCTCCATAAGCTCATCCATAGAGGCGATGCCTTCTAGGCCCATATGTTTCCCCATCTCCATGTCGAAAGTTGAAATTCCTTTTCTATCCATTACATCTTCTGGAAGATGCTTGGAAATGTCTTGCATCAGCTCAGTCAAGGAAGCTTGTTCAAATTTGCTGCCAGGTTCTTTCGCATGAATATGAAGATCATCGATGTGACCAGCTGTAGCGATTGAAACGATAATGGATTGATCTTTTGAGTCTTTGAATGTGTAGACAGCACGATTTGCATCAACGCCCTCGACTACTGTGCCGTCACCATTTGTGACCTTTACTTCCATGGCAGGTTTCCATGGTTTGGAATCATCAATTTTTGTTACTTCTACAGATTGGAAGCCTTCAAAAGTCGGATCAACATCCAAAGTAAAGTTTGGTCTCTCTGTTGATTCGATGTGAGTCTCTGGTATTGTGGGCGTCTCGGATACTGGATTTTCATTTGTCATATTAAATGATTATTAATTGAATTATCTCTGAAGTTTAAATCAAAGATAATTTAAAAGCAATCAGATGTGTTAATGGCATTTTGACTGCCGTTATTTTATTTCTGCTTGGAAGGCAAGGCATGAACCGTTTAATCATTGAATACAAAACCCAAGCTAGTCAAAATTATGTTTATTTTATGTTTCCCCTTTCAGCTTTCCAAGAGTCGGACCACTTGTTATCATAATATTTATATGTCTGAAGGAAAAAATTTGTATAGTGGCGATGTTCAAGATTTCTATGGAAAACGAAGATTCGACAGACCGCCTGCCAATCTTAAAAAAGTCCCAAATAAGAAAGAAACCCTGCCCGATTTGGAAGTGCACCAGGGTTATTCCAGAGAGGAGTTTGCGGTTAATGTAGAAGCCATTCATTCAGTTGAAGCGCGCGAGGCGTTTGAAAAGGTATGTCGCATTTGTGAAGCCATTAAAGAAGCCGGGGGCCGAGCGCTGCTGGTGGGAGGGGCAGTTCGCGATGAAGTGCTGGGGATTGCTTCAAAAGATTTTGATGTTGAAGTTTATGGGTTAGAGCCGGAAGAAGTTGAAAAAATTACGAAAAAGTTCGGAAAAATTAAGGATGTGGGTAAAGCTTTCGGCATATTGAAGCTTACCGACGAAAGTGGTTTTGAAATAGATATTTCGTTACCCAGGACAGATTCAAAAATCGGTAAAGGACATCGCGGATTTGAAGTAAAGGTAGATCCAAAAATGTCGATCGCAGAAGCGGCAAAGCGTCGTGATTTTACTTTTAATGCCCTATCCAAAGATCCTTTAACTGGCGAAATTTTTGATCCTTTCAACGGTATTGAGGATTTAAGAACTCGTAAGCTTCGTGTCACAGATCCTGAGCTTTTTAAGGACGATCCATTGCGTCTGCTCCGTGGAGCTCAATTTGTAGGTAGATTCGGTTTGTCCGCTGAACCGGACACCCTGAAGTTAATGCAAGCTATGGCACCGGAACTACAAGAGATTTCTCCTGATCGCATACGCGATGAATGGGAAAAACTACTACTTCGTTCGGTACGCCCGTCCATGGGCTTAACTTTATTGAATAATATTGGGGTTATTGATGAACATTATCCGGAACTGGCTGCACTGCGCGGAAGCGAACAAGAAATTGAATGGCATCCGGAGGGAGATGTATGGATTCATACGCTTATGGTTGTGGACGCAGGCCGAGATATTATCACCAGAAAGGATTTAAGCGGTGATACTGCGCGGGTTTTGATGCTTGCTGCGCTTTGTCACGATTTAGGCAAACCGTACACAGCTGAAGTTAAGGAGGGTAGGATCAAATCTCACGGACATGATGTAAAAGGAGAGGCACCCACCCGGAGTTTTTTAAAGCGCATCGGCACGAGAATAAAAGATACTGATAAGGTTGCCGCGCTTGTGAGGGAGCATATTTGGCCTACCGCGATTTATCTAAATCAAAAACATGATCCGGGAAAAAGAAACAAGTTAACAATTGGAGCGTTTCATCGTTTGGCAAAGCGTTTGGATCCGGCAACTCTAGAAGAGCTGACTTATTTGGCAGAAGCGGATTGTCTTGGTGTGGGACCATTTTTGGATCCTAACAACCCGGATCAGCTGCTCATGAAAACCGTTGATGCTTATGGATTGGAAGCTGGTAGATGGGTAAGAGAAATGGCCAGTAAGCTTGAGGTTTACCAAGAAAAACCCAAACGATACGTCAGTGGCCGAGAATTAATCTCATTGGGCTTTGTTCCAAGCAATAAGGAAGGAGAGAAGTTTGGCGCCATTATCGATTTAGCAGATGATTGTCGTGACCTGGCGGGTATGGAAAAAGAAGAGTTGATTAGGCTTTTATTGGATAGCAAAGGCAGCGTGAAAGTTGCAGTTCAAAAGATGCAAGAAATTTTAATAAATGCAAAATAATTCTTCATTAAATTTATATGGCAGAATTTAAACCTCATAATGATCGTGGCCTCGCGAAACAATGCGAGAAGTTAAGTAAGAAACAAGTCACCCAGCAGCTCGACGTTTTTGCAAAAGAGCATGGGATTAAGTCGCTCAGGGATCGTTTGCGAATTGGGCTGAATGAAGTCGGGGTTCTGGCGGTAGAGCAAACGAATTCTCAGGTTATTGAGCTCTGTAAAAAGTTGGCTAATAATAAAGAAGAGGCCGAGATGATTTATCAGAATCTTGTCGACATGTGTGTGGATATTCAGCAACATGGCCCATGGGAATATGCCACGGAATTCAAAACGGCCACGTCGCCTGAAATCAAAGCATGGTTTATGCTTCAGGCATCTGAATCCATGGGTTATGAAAAGGAGATGGATCTTACGGATCGCGAGTTTCTCGAGGATGTTGGTCGGATCACGTCGCATCTCACGAGGGCAAATAAACATCCAGAGTCGTTTTTTGAGGAAGCACTAGAACACGTGATCGGACAGGCGGAATCAAAGATACGATTTGATAAAAAAGATAAAGATGAACTGATCCCAATTGGCGACGGGCTTGGGACGTTCCTACCCATGGCTATCAAGGGATATGAAGTAGGCGTATCGCAGGATGCAGAGGGCTGGGTATATGTGGGTGCGCGTGGACGTATCAGCGATGGACTGATTGAATCATGTGGTCTAACAAAAAAGGTGACAGAGGATCCGCGGGATCCTACAAGAAAAGTCACACTTTTTACCAATAAGATGGGCCAGGATGTAGTGAAAAAGGTACATCGAGGATTCTTGGTTATACTCTCAAAGAGTTTTGACCTCGCTGGGAAAATCGCACAGGCGGTACGCGATGAGAATACTGCAGTCAATGTTACTGAGGAAGCTGTGACCCACACACGCGTGATTCAGACGAGTGAGGGAAATCGAGATGAGGTAGATCCGGAGGAAGAACGCAAACAATGGGAACGAAAGCAGTTTCTTCGTATACCGAATCATGTGTCGATCCATGAGGGAACACCTGGGACAAATGCCATGTCGCGACCGCGCGAGGAGTTTTATGAACGAATGTTGTATATCCGTGCGATGTACGTATATTTAGATTCCATTATTAAATTCAATAAAGAATTAAAAAAGTCTGGGGTGAAGCGTGATATAACCGAATACGAACGGCAGGTCGTTTCAGAGAGGACCTGGAATAAGATGGAACAAAAGGTTGATGAGCTGCGGTACGTGAATGAACTTATCGCAGAGCATCCGGATATGATGCCGACAAATGTTCGTTCAGTCGTGGATATGGCCGGCGGCGCAGGTGACCTGGGACTTGCTATAGGATCAGACCTCTTGGCTCAAGGTCGAGAAATAGAAAACATTGAGATTGTGGATCCGCAGCCAGGAGTTGCTGATTTCATGCACAACATTATCGACTACCTCCCATTCCGCGAGGATCTCGAGAAGGTAGCGCATCACAACGGCGGATATCTGCAGGACGCGCACATCCGGCCTGATGCGGCAGTAGTGGCCAAGCACGCCTGTGGAACCCTGACAGACGATACAATAAAACTATGGTCAGAATCCGAAAGCCCAGTACTCATTGCTATGACCTGCTGCCAAGATAAAGCCAAAGATCATCCAGCACTGTACGGGTTCACACAAAAACGTTGGCACAATCTTTGTGTGATGTCATCGTTGACGAATACCGAAATACCAGAAGACCCTGGTACCGCTCGGGATATTGCTATAAAAAAACTCCAGATGGGAAAGGAGGCTATGTACGAGCTTGATATGGCGCGTGTGGAATACTTACGGCGGCACGGATTCAAGGCCGAGCTCTATACGACGGACAAATTCCCGAAGGGGGACGTGGTAATGGCGCGCCGTCTACCAAAAGGATTTATGGATAAGCTCGAGGAGTTTGAGATATTGGAGAAAGAGTCGCCAAAGGAATTTGACGCGAAGATAATGCGCTTGGATAGGCTGGCTCGTGGTAAGGGTAAAAAGGCGGAACGTTCAGTGTTCGGCGCAGAATGGGTGGACGATGATTTTGCTGAGCTCGTTCGTAGACTGAGTCCAGCGGAACAGGCTCATCAACAGGAAATGAAAGAACGCCAAGCACGTGCGATCGCGGATGAATACCGCGCGATAAAGGCTGAGGACCGCAAGAAGAAGATCGAAGCTGAGGAAAAGGCGCGAAAGAAAGAAATACGCGAGAAGAAGGAGATATTGATGAGCGAGGTGTTCCATGATGTCGGTGGTAAGCCAAACACATATCTTGATTACTGGAGCACACAGACGAAGAAAAAGATTCCAAAAAAAGATTATGGCAATATTATGCGCATGATCAACGAAGTTATTATGGAAGATTTTGATGCGGATCCGAAGGCTACGCGCGCTAAGATAGACAGGTTAATGGAAATAAATGGATATAAAAAAGACTAAATTAGATTATTTTCGTTCGTAAGTTACGAATGAAAATACGAGAAGATTTTAATCGATGAGTTGGTTTTAAAATTAGAAATCAGAGCTTTTTTATTGGTATAGCTTAGCTTGCAGAGTAAAGAGCTCGGCGTATTTCCCTTTTTTAAACATCAATTCTTCATGTGTGCCATCTTCAATTATTTGACCATTATCGATCACCATTATCTTCTCTGCTCGTCGCAAGGTTGAAAAGCGATGTGAGACAAAAATGAGCGCCTCAGATTGTAGAGCGTCAGGTAATCTTTCAAAGAAGCGTTCTTCTTTTTCCGCATCTACTGACGAAGTGGGCTCGTCAAAAATATACAGACGCGCGTCTCTGTAGAGCGATCTGGCGATTGCGACAATTTGTCTCTGCCCACCGGAAAGTTCAATCGCTTCGTCCTCAGGCATGGCATACATCTTGCCAGCATGTGTTTCAAGTCCGGCGGAGAACTCTTTTATCATTTTATCCATTCCACTGGTCGCAAGCGCCATCCTAAAACGCTTCTTATCATCAGCGCCGGTGAATTGGCCGTAGATTACTTGATTGCGCAGCGTGTCATCATAAACCTGAGTGCTTTGTTGCATAACCGACAGCGCCTCTCGCCAAGCGGTGGGTTTTATATCTTTGAGGTCAAGACCGTTGATCGTGATTTTGCCTTTTGTCGGCTCGTAGATCTTCATCAGTAATTTGATGAGCGTGCTTTTACCGGCGCCATTCAGACCAACTATGCCAATATGGTCTCCCTCTTTGAATTCAAAGGTGACACCACGCAGTACATCAACTCGCGTGCCAGGATAACGAAACCAAACATCCTCAAATCTTATCAAAAGAGGATCTTGAGGCAATTTAGCTCCCACATTTTTTTCATGGGGTACCTCAAAGAATCGTTTAAAAATAGTCAGGAAAGAGCCATCACGAAAAATCATTCGGATGTTGTATGAGAGACGCTCGGTCGTGCTCCAGATTTGGCTATAACTGGCTATAAAGACAACGGCGCTACTGAGCAAAGTCGGATCTCTTAGAGTGAAAATCAGGCCAACCGCCAGACCAAAGGCTTTTAAAATATTAGTAACTGCATAAATACGGGTAGAAATTACCGTTTCTTTGTGACGTAATTGCAACAGTCTTGAAGTGAATTTATTCCATAGAGCCAAGAAAGGACGCTGCAATCCCCAGCCTTTAGCCTCTAGGAGAGAAATCGGTCGCATGATAATTTCCTCGTGATAATAAGCCCTTCGTCCCTCGCGATTTTCTTGAGTGAAAACAGACCAGCTGAATTTAGCTTCTTTTTTTGTTAGGAAATAACTAACTACGAATGAAGCAAGAATGACCAAAGAGGCAATTGGCGGCAGGTAGATCAAAACCGTCATTAAACCTAAAAATGTAAAGATAAGCACAAAGGTGTTCATGAGCCATTGATTCATGTTTATCATGATCCAGCTCTTACGGTTGAAGGCGTCTTCAAGCATGCGAAAACCGGGGTCCTCAAGAACCCAAAAGGGCAACATGGTCATGTGTTTTAAGGCTCTGCCTTTGAATGCGACTTCAAAGTTATGTCGTAAGTAATTCATGAAACGCTCTTCCAAAAAGACTGATAGACCAATAAGCAGAGTGCTTAAGATCAGCATTGTTGCCCAAAAAAAGATATCTTCCATTCGTGAGGCTAGAGCAGCGTCAGCTAGTTTCTTAATGGCGATAACGCCTAAAGCAGCAAAGGGCGCATTTAGTACACTGGCCAAAATTTTAATAATGAAACTCCGTTTATCAGATTCATAAATCATCCGTAGGGTAAACGGCAGGGCTCGCAGGATTTCTTTTGGAGATGGTTTTTCTTTAGGCGGTGTGAAAGTAATTTGTTCCATGTTTGATGCATTATCTCACAAAAAAAACCGTCCTGATAGGCGGTTTGTTAACTAAATTATTGATGATGACTTGGGATTATGACTGGCGTTCGTAAGTTATAAATGAAAAGTCGGGATTGTTTTCTCGGTTTGTTTCTTTCCAGATTGCGGGATCAATTTCTGGAAAATACGCTTCGCATTTATCCACTTCACGGTCCACATGCGTGACATAAAGCTTGTCAGCGCTTTCAAAAGCTTGCTTATATATCTGTGCGCCGCCAATTATCATTACATCATCAGAACTGTAATTTGTTAGCGCGTCGTCAATTGAATTGAAAACTTCAACGCTTTCAGGCGCTTCATAATTTTCCTGACGAGTTATGATCACGTTCTTACGATTTGGGAGCGGTCGAAATTTATCCGGAATTGATTCCCAGGTTTTTCTTCCCATTACCACAACTTTGCCAATGGTGAGTTCTTTAAAATGCTTCATGTCTTCTGGAATATGCCACGGAAGTTTTCCGTCTTTACCAATGCAGTTATTTTTTGAGATAGCAACAATAATTGAGATCATACAAGTGGTGTTATGCCAAGATCTTTGCAGATCTTTTTACAGAGATAATTATCAATTTCATTATGCCTTGGAATTGAAGAGACTCGGTTTATTTCCGGATTATAAAAGATGCTGTGATTTGTACCCTCTCGGATAAATACACAGCCCTGTTTTTGAATGTGCTTAATCAAATCTCGACGCTTCATGCGTTTTGAAATTGAATACGTTCGCGAATAGTTCGTCCGTGTGGTCTATCTTTTTCTATCAGGGCTTTGTTTACTTCCAAAACCAGAGCCAGAGCTTCTTTTAAGTTTTCTTTGGCTTCCTTAAGTGTTTTTCCTTGAGTGTTTACACCTGGGATTTCTTCAACCCAACCCAAATACCATTTTCCATGTTTTTGATAAACAGCGTTAAATTGCATATGTTTTGAATTATACTGTATTAGACGGCAATTTCAAATTGAATCCTTGGATGACTTTGGTAATCAATTAGTTGTGTGTGATTGTGTTCCCAATCGAATATGGAATTAAACGGTTCTGTTTGGATTTGTGGCAATCTATATTGATTAGGATCGCGCGCTAACTGTTCCTTTACTCCATCTAAATGGTTCACGTAAATGTGCGTATCTGCCAAAAAGCCGATAAGTCGCCCTTCTCGAAAGCCACTTTCTTTAGCAAGCAAATGAAGGAGGAGCGCGTAACTCGCGATGTTAAACGGAAGCCCTAGTACTGTGTCTACTGAGCGCTGGTTCCACAAAAGGTTCAGCTTGCCATTGATAACTGTCACCTGAAAAGCGTAATGACATGGCGGCAATCCCATCTGATCAAGCATACATGGATTCCACGCGGAAACGATCATACGTCGATCATGAGGATCGCTTTTCAGCTTTTCTATAACTCGCTTTAGTTGATCAACCCCTTGTCCGGTGTAGTCAGCATCATGATGGGAGTAAGGAGCATTAAAATGTCTCCACTGAAAGCCGTAGATTGCTCCTAGATCACGCTCTTCAGCCATCCTTCTCTTTGATTCCTCATCATGTCCGTAAGGTGCTTTTTGTGGATGCGCCCATTCATCCCAAATGTGATTATTTCTTTCTTTTAACCACTGTTTGTCTGTAATCCCTTTTATAAAAAATTCAAGTTCGGTTTTAATAAGTTTGAATGGTACTTTTTTTGTAGTCAGCATTGGGAATCCTTTTGACATGTCATGCTCAAACATGACGCCTGCTACTGCAATAGTATCAACTCCAGTTCTGTTTTCTTTGCGCTCGCCATTTTCCAAAATGTGACGAACTATATCTAAATATGTTTTCATAGATTTAATCTGTCATCTCGACCGTAGTCACGAAAGCTTTCGAGATGGAGCGGAGAGATCTTTCAGAAAGATTTCTCCGCTTCACTGCGTTGCGTTCCGGTCGAAATGACAGTAATAATTTGCATTGTAAAGGATTTATCCAGTACTTCCAAACCCACCGCGGGATGGGCCGTCTGCCGCTCCTTCTTCGAACTCGATTTTGGGACGGGGATAGATGATGGCTTGTGCAATTCTAGTGCCAGACGAAATAGTTACTGGTTTATCTCCGGGGTTGTAGAACATAACCATTAGTTCGTCTGTTGGGCCGCAATAGTCTGAATCAATAACCGCAACACCGTTTGATAAGAAGATGCCGAACTTCTGAAAAGTACTTGAGCGGGGGAATACGTGCATCACATGTCCTTCCGGAATGCACATTACGAGTCCTGTTGGGACAATGCCTTGGCTGAGTGGTTCTATAGTTATTGTTTCTGCAGCAGCGAGATCAAAAGCTCCGGAATTGGGAGTCCCATAAGTAGGGATGACTGCATTTGGACGAATTTTTGTTATGTGGATTTTCATAGTTTACGAATTGACGAATCACGTCACGAATATTACGAATAATTGACGAATCATTTATTTGTCATTTCGACCGGAGCCCATGTTTTCTTGGGGCGGAGCGGAGAAACCTTTTCGAAAGATCTCTCCGTTACGCTTCGCCCCGAAAGCTTTCGGGGCTACGCTCCAGTCGAGATGACAGATATGTTACGTGCTATGTGCTATGTGTTATGTGATATGAACCATTTAGCAAGACGAGGGCCTGATTGTTCTGAATAATGCGATCCCAGATCAGTGCCGTAGATTTTCTCTGGTGTTGCTAATAAACGTTCATAAACCATGAGGCAGATGGGCTGACCGTCTCTGAGTACGAATTCGTGGCCGTAAGCTTCAACTTCTAAAACCGCAGCTGTACCGCGCTCTTCATCCTTTTCGCGCCAGCCCCAGCCAGGATCAAAGAAGCCGGCGAAGTGCGATCTGAATTCTCCTTTAGATGGATCGTAGTTTGCCATCTCCATAGCCAGTGTTGGTGGAACAAGTACTTTTTCTTTTGTTACCAAAATATAGAAAGTTCCGGGTCTTAAAGTGAGCTCGCCATTTGCCGGTTGATATATAGGTTCGAAGAAATCATTTGGATTATGATCAAATTTTGCAGTATCTAAAACGTTGGTTGCGCTCCTGGTAGCAGACCAGCCAATAAGATCTCTGCTAGTTAGATCTATGGTCATGGTTATGCCATCGCGCACAACCTCGTCAGTAGGTTGAATTTTGTTTCCATCGCTGTCTCGCAATAAACCAAATCGATCGTACAAAATGCGATGCTCCAAGCTGCTGAAACGCGAATCACCATGAAAGAATCGAATCTGATTTATTCTGTCTCCCGGATGCAGGCGGATAGGAAAACTTTTTGGCACAACTTCTAACCACAGCGAGCCTTTGTATCCGCTTGGAATAGAATCAAAACGTGGCACACCATCCATTACAAGTCGCGATCTCAAATCTATTCTGCCGCTCGAAGATTTATTAGACGCTGTAGCGTGGATGCTTTTGGGAAGGTTGAGAGTCTCTTTAAGTTTAATTAAATAGATGCCGTTAACCTCCAACGGAAGATTCAGGTTAGTGGAATAAAGCGCTCCTTGTTTCGCAATCTCGTTAACAGGTTCTCCGGGGCGGGGGAGATAGGATCCGCGAAGACGATAAACCTCGTCTGTTAAGGTCATATCTAATGAAGATGGCTGGAGCGCGCTTTCTTCCGCACCCTGAATATAGCCTGCTGCCATCATTTCTCGCATTAGTTGAAAAGGGATTGCACCTGGACGATTGATCATATGTTGGAAAACCTTATCGAGAATGCGAATCTTATGCAAATAAAAAATGTCATTCTGAGGGAAGACACAGTTTTTGTCATCTCGACCGTAGTCCCGAAAGCTTTCGGGACGGAGCGGAGAGATCTTTCCGAAAAGATTTCTCCGCTACACTACATTGCGTTTCGTTCTGGTCGAAATGACAGGGTGGTTTTTTCCTCGGAATGACAAATTTTTTAATTCTTCACCTCAACATGGATTGCAGGGCCCATGCTTGAAGTTAATACCACCTTCTTGATGTAAGTACCTTTTGCTTTAGCCGGTTTAACCTTGCGGATAGTTTCAAGAACAGCGCTGTAATTTCCAATAAGTTCTGCTTCACTCAAAGATGTTTTACCAATTGACTGGTGAATGTTTCCAGTTGCGTCGTTCTTTATCGCGACTTTACCGCGCTTAAGATCTTCAACCATCTTTTTAACATTTGTACCGACTGTATCAGTTTTCGGGTTAGGCATCAGACCTCTTGGACCGAGGATTTTTGCAATCTTTGCCAGCTTGGGCATCATGTCAGGAGTTGCAACCGCGACATCAAAATCGATTTTGCCTGTCTTAACTATGTCGTCAATAATGTCTTGGCTACCAATGACTTCAGCACCGGCTTCTTTAGCATCTTTTTCTTTATCTGAAGATACGAAAGCGGCCACTCTCTTGATTTTTCCGATTGAGTGCGGCATTACTAGAGTTGTGCGGATTTGCTGATCGCTTTGCTTCACATCAACACCAAGGTGCATGTGAACTTCCACCGAACCAACGAATTTGGTGGTGGCGGTCTTTTTTACCAGATCCACAGCTTCTTCAATAGAATAAAGCTGTTTTGGATCAATTAGTGCTTTTAGCTGTGTGTATCGCTTTGAGCGTGACATATTGTGGTTCAGGCGCCGTATTATTAGTAGGGCTCCCACAGTTATGAAATTAAGTTTGGCCAGAGTATAGAACAAAACCGCTCTCGGGTCAAGAGAGCGGCGGGTGGGTTATTCTTCTGTTGTACTGGTAGCGGTTTCAGTTTCTTTTGCAGCGTCTTCATTCTTAGTGAGTACAATAGAGAGATCTTCCATTGCCGTTTTAAGTTTAGTGGCTTTTTCGTTCGTTGATCGTACATCCATTTGAACCGCTTTTAGATCTGAATCCAAACGGCCGATATCAGCTTTAACCTGATTAGTATCCATGTGGATTTTTAAGAACAAGACAACAAAACCGAGAATAGCTACGGCAATTAGCGCGACGTGAAACCACATACTGCTCTTTGTTTTTGAACCACCGTTAGGTATTGCTCGTGACGGGGTTGGTGCGGGTGTAGGCATAACTTTTTTAAAAGTTGATTTTAAAGATAGTCTTGGGGTTGGTTTGGGAGTCGGGGCAGCAACCTCTGCGGGTGGCGGCTGATACGCAACCTTGGATGGCTTAGCAGATTTAACTGGCTTTGCAGCTTTGGCAACGGCTTTTTGTTTTTTTGGATTTTTAGCAGGCATATGTTTAGGGAGTAGGTAGTAGGTAGTAGGTTGTAGGTAGTTGGTTTATTAAAGATGTAAACATTATATCACAAACAAAAATCCGGAACTAAGTCCGGACTTGCTGGCCAACGAAATTACGAAAGAGTACGAAAATTACGAAAGTTGTTTAGTAATTAGAAATTTACTACCGTATACCCATTGTATACACCATCGAATACACCACCGTATTTCCCGCCTCATTGCGGCCAGATCCTTCGGCTACGCTCAGGATGACACATGGTTTACCCTTGATTACATCACCTGTATTCCCATGTTGCGCGCTGTGCCTTCTACCATCTTCATTGCAGCTTCTACGTTGTGACAGTTTAGATCAGGCATTTTCTTTTCCGCGATTTCGCGAACTTGTTTTTTTGTTAATTTACCAACTTTATCCTGTAGTGGCTTGCTGGATCCTTTTTTTACACCAGCAGCCTTTTTAATCATTTCTGAAACAGGGGACTCTTTGAGTATGAAGTCATATGATCGATCTTCATACACGGTCATTAAGCAAGGAACAATTTCACCGCGTCGATCAGCAGTGGCGTCATTAAATCTTTTACAAAATTCGGCGATGTTTAAACCATGCGGACCCAAAGCAGTACCAACCGGTGGTGCCGGGTTCGCGCTTCCTCCGGGGATCTGGAGCTTGATTAGTGTTTTTACTTTTTTAGCCATAAGGGTCTACGAAATTACGAATCTTATACGAAATATACGAATAGTTGACTAGTATGTTAAGTGTTATGTGCTACGTGTCTATATTTTTTTAATCTGTGTAAAGTCGAGTTCTAGTGGAGTCTCGCGTCCAAACATGGATACGAGTACTTTGACTTTTCCGCGAGCCGCATCCACTTCCACAACCTTGCCCTCAAATCCTTTGAATGGACCGTCACCAATCTTTACAGGCATTCCGGGTTGAATGTCAATAGTATAGGTTGGCTCTTCTGATTCGCCCATTCGTTTTACCAGGTTGCTTACTTCTTCTACCGAAAGAGGGGATGGTGTGGTTCCTGTGCCGATGAAGCCGGTAACATTCGGGGTGTTTCGGACAACGTACCAAGAATCATCTGTAACAATCATCTCTACTAAAACATATCCAGGAAAGATTTTTTCTTCCACAACCTTGCGCTTGCCGCCTTTGATTTTAATTTTCTTTTCAGTCGGGACAATGACATCAAATATCTTGTCCTGCATGCCGAGTGTATTGATACGACGCTTGAGGTTGTCTGCCACATTCTCTTCATATCCTGAGTAGGTATGAAGCGCGTACCATCGGCGACCGAGTTCTAGGGTTTGTTTTGCCATAAAGGTCTACGAAATTACGAATCTTATATGAATGGTTGATGAATATGTTACGTGCTACGTGCTATGTGCTACGTGCTATGTGCTACGTGCTATGTGCTACGTGCTATGTGCTACGTGCTATGTGCTATGTGCTATGTGCTATGTGCTATGTGCTATGTGCTACGTGCTACGTGCTACGTGCTATGTGCTACGTGCTATGTGTTTATTCCGCAGGGAGTTCAAATCCGTTTTCGGTCGGTGCTTCTTCTCCCTCTGCTGGCATGACAGTTACTTCGCTCACCGGTTCCATAATCGGAGTCACCTCTGAGAAGTTAAAACCATCCGGAGCCTTTGGAATTTCTTCAGTCTCTATATTGGCCGGCGCCTGGACGACGTTACTTTGTCGTTTTAATTCAAGCGCAGAATCAACAACCTTGCCAAGACCAAAGTCTAAAACGGCAAAGAAAATAGCAACACTCAAACTCACGCTTAAAACCAACACGCTGTAACGAATGGTTTCTTTGCGTGACGGCCAAGTGACTTTCATCAATTCTGCTTTAGATGAACGAAAATAATTGATTATTGGTTTTATGGGATTCATAGGTTTTTAAAAAGCCCTTCCCGGGCTGGGAAAAATATAGCACAACCTTGTGTATATGGCAAGATTATATCCATACGTCTATATTTAGGCTAGAATGCACGCATGTGGTTTGCATTTGCTGCGCTAAATGCCTTTTTTGAATCATTGAAAGATGCTACCGGAAAGTGCGCTACACAAAAATTTGACGCACGTACCTGCGCATGGAGCCAGCATTTTTTTGCTGCAATTCTTCTCCTGCTAGTCGCGGGAATCGCAACCAAGTTGCCTAAGCTTGATTCGACCTTTTGGCTGGCTACGCTCGGTAGCTTATCAATAAATACAGTTACCTCCATTTTGTACATGCGGGCGCTCAAACTCTCACCGTTGTCATTGGTGGCACCCATCGTGACACTGACACCTGTTTTTCTTCTCATTACCTCGCCAATAATAAATCGCGAATTTCCGACAGTGCTCGGAACTGTCGGGGTCTTGATTGCGGTTGTAGGAACTTATTTATTAAGCGCGAACAAAAGAAAGAAGGGGATATTGGAGCCGTTAAAATATATTTGGAAAGAATCGGGAGCGCGATTAATGTTAATAGTGGCTGCCATGTGGAGTATTAGTGCGCCGCTTGATAAGGTTGCTGTTCTGCATTCCACACCACTCTGGTACGTGGCAATCATTAATACGCTTTTGGCGCTAGTACTGTTTCCATTATTGGCACGAGGCTCAGTTCGCACGGTTTTCACGTCCGTGGGCATGAAACGATTAGCTCCGATTGGAATCTTTTTTGCACTCTCAATCACGTTCCAGATGTGGGCAATATCTTTGGCTTTCGTGCCGTACGTAATTAGCATCAAACGCGCTTCCGGAGTATTCGGCGTGATTTGGGGCAAGCTTTTCTTCAAAGAAGCTCAAATTAAAGAACGCCTGCTCGGCGCTCTTGTTATTCTTATCGGTGCTGTATTGGTACTCTTAGCTTCTGTTTAAGGATGCAAAATAAATCCTCCCATTAGTTTATATTGTCATCCTGAGCGCAGCCCTGTCTGACGGGGCGCAGCCGAAGGATCTGGCCCCACAAAAATGCTAGACTTGATTTTAGTATGAAGCAACAAAGAAGTTACTACGTATATATAATGACAAATCAATCCCGTAATTTGTATATTGGTGTAACAAACAATTTAGAAAGTCGAGTATTTGATCATAAAGAAAACAAAATCGAAGGATTTACTAAAAGATATAATATAAATCAATTAGTTTATTTCGGTGAATATAATGATGTTACTCTAGCAATTGAAAGAGAGAAACAACTAAAAGGTTGGACAAGAAAAAAGAAGATATATCTTATCGAACAAACCAATCCTAATTGGGATGACTTAAGTGAGGCTTGGTATGCCAAAGTTAGCCTGAGTCTGGAGCGGCCAGATCCTTCGGCTACCCCCGCCATTCAGTCAATTGCGGGGTCCGCTCAGGATGACAGTGGAGATGTCTGATCAAGGGAGAGAAATTTTTAAATATCCAAGTTCGCATTTTTAGCGTGCGTTTGGATAAACTTTTTACGCGGAGCTACATCAGCGCCCATTAATATATCGAATGTTTCATCTGCTGATTTGGCATCCTTAACTGTAACGAGCTTCATCATGCGACTTACGGGATTCATGGTGGTTTGCCAAAGCTGCTCAGGATTCATTTCACCCAAACCTTTGTATCGCTGAATGCCAATACCTGGAATTCTGATAGCCCCCTCTTCCAATTCAGCCTCTTCTTCAACTTTTTCTCCCTCATCTGTTTCCTCTTCAGCTCCCTTGCTTTTAGCCGCAGCCTTCATCTTTTGAAATTCTTGGATAACCTTATCACGTTCCTCCTCTGAAAAGACATAACGGTGATCTTTGCCTTTGGAAATTTTAAAAAGAGGTGGCTGTGCTATGAACAAATGATGATTTGTAATTAGGTCTGGGAAATAACGGTAAAACAAAGTGAGCAGTAGAGTTCGGATGTGTGATCCGTCAACGTCAGCATCTGTCATGATTATGATTCTGTTGTAGCGCAATTTTTCAAGATCAAATCCTTCGCCAATATTCGTACCAAGCGCGATAATCAGACTTTTGATTTCAGTGTTTGCCAGCATCTTGTCCAGGCGAGCGCGTTCCACGTTCAAAATTTTACCGCGTAGTGGAAGTATGGCCTGAAAATTACGATCACGTCCCTGCTTGGCGGAACCTCCGGCAGAATCTCCCTCAACAATATATAGTTCGCAATTTTCCGCTTCGCGACTTGAACAGTCAGCAAGCTTTCCCGGCAATGCAAAACCTTCGAGCGCGCCTTTTCGTAAAACAGTGTCTCGAGCAGCTCTTGCTGCAGCGCGTGCTCTTTGTGCTAATACGCACTTTCCGATGATCGCTTCAGCGTCACGTGGATGTTCTTCTAAAAAAGTAGCAAAAGCATCTCCCATTATTGTTTCAACATAACCGCGCACTTCTGGGTTGCCGAGCTTGGTTTTAGTTTGTCCTTCAAATTGTGGCTCAGGAATCTTTACGGAAATCACAGCAGTCAGCCCTTCGCGTACATCATCTCCTGTTAGGTTAGTGTCTTTATCTTTGAGAAAACCTTTGCTGCGCGCGTAGTTGTTCAAGGTTCGTGTTAACGCAGTTCGAAAACCGGCAACGTGCGCTCCGCCGTCAGGGTTATGAATGTTATTGGTAAACGGATACAGGTTTTCGCCGTAGTCTTCAGTATATTGCAGGGCGATTTCAATTGTGGAATCCTCAATCTTTTTTTCTACATAAAATACAGAAGGATGTTTTGGATGTTTGGAGTGTGAATTCAGATGACGAACGTAAGACGCGACACCGCCTTCAAAATAAAAACCATAAGTGCTGTATGGTGTCTTTCTGGTATCAACGATCGTGAGCTTAACGCCCTTTGTTAAATAGCACTGCTGTCTTAAATGCTCGATGACGCGTTTGATATCGAATTCTACAGTTTCAAAAACCGTGGCATCAGGCTTGAAAGTGATTTTCGTTCCATGTTTTTTGCTAGCCCCGATTTTTTTTACTTTTCCGGTTGGCTCCCCGCGCTTATAGGTTTGCGTGAACATCCCGCCGTCTCGCTCAACCACTACATCAAGCTGTTCAGACAATGCGTTTACAACAGACACACCCACACCATGCAAACCTCCGGAGACTTTGTAGCCGCCACCCTCCATACCGAATTTTCCTCCAGCGTGTAATTTGGTTAAAACAAGTTCAAGAGCCGACACTTTGTATTGCTTGTGAGTATCAACCGGGATTCCGCGTCCGTCATCTTCCACGGAAACAGAACCGTTTTCATTGAGCGTAACAACAATATGAGTGGCGAATTTGGCCATGGCCTCGTCAAACGAGTTGTCCACCACTTCCCAAATAAGATGATGCAGCCCATCAGGTCCGGTTGAACCGATGTACATGCCCGGTCTTTTTCGAACTGGTTCCAGTCCTTCTAACACTGAAATTTGTTCAGCACCGTATGCGTCCTTCTTTGGCTTTTTAGCCGTTGGTTCTGGCGCTGATTTTTGAGTCTTTTTTGTATCCTTTGGCATATTTGCAATGACAGGATTGTAGCGTTTTCAACCTTAAAAGGCAAGCGTCTGTCATCCCGCACATATTTCTAACAGTTGCGGGATCCAGCACCGATTAAATAACAAACTTCAGATTCCAAATTTGTGTATTCAACTCATGGATGCACCATTTAAAATCCGA
>Ga0180009_10002453_pt1 | contig 21800 bp, 21 predicted proteins | sample OS_PC_MetaG_FD_123537 | JGI IMG/M metagenome (GOLD analysis project Ga0180009, IMG submission 123537) | Groundwater microbial communities from the Aspo Hard Rock Laboratory (HRL) deep subsurface site, Sweden - OS_PC_MetaG | ecosystem: Environmental > Aquatic > Deep subsurface > Groundwater...
AAACATTAAAGAGTTAAGATCTTTTGGGAAACAGTGGCCACCCCACCCTTTTCCTAAGCCATCCAGACCTGGAACTATTAATGGAGCTTTTGTCAATCTTTCATCATATATTGAACATTGTCTAACCTCATCATAGTCTATTCCCAACCCTTCACATATTCCATAAATCTCATTGGCATATGATATTACTGTTGATAAAAATGTATTAGTCATGTACTTTGTCATTTCTGCTACTTCATATGACGTATGAATATATTTTACTTCTGGCGGCTGGAATATTTGCATGTACATCATTGCCACAATAGAAGTATATTTTACATCGCCACCAAGAATAATTCTGTTTTGATTTTTGAAATCTTCAACTGCTGTTTTTTCCTTTAGAAACTCTGGATTGAATACGATTCTTATATTGCTATATTTCTCTGCAAAATTTCTTGTCATACCAGGAGGAACAGTTGATTTTATTATGACAATTCTTTCTAAGTTCATATCATTTATTTCTGATAATACACCATCAATAATTGAAACATCGCACTCTCCAGTTTTCTTCATTGGTGTAGGCAGACAAACAAAAATAAGTCCTGATTTTTCTACTAATGATTTTAACGAATTACAGGTTGACTTAGATTTTATATACTTATCATATGTTTCTACTTGCAAATAATCTTTTAGTCCTTCATTAATTGATCCTCCGACAAATCCTTGACCAACAATTCCAATTATTTTATTATCACTCATTTATTTTTCTCCAAACATTATTTCTATGGCTAATTTTTCTCTTAATATGGCTCACAAAGTGTACACTTTTTTAACTCTCAAAAATTTTTAATATATATTTTTTCCCATGATATTCAAAATATGCTGGATATTCTTCGTTGTCAACTATCCTGAACAAATTGAATTGTTCTGCTATAGTTCTATTAACATTGAGTACGCTATCATTGGGTGTTCTTCTTTTGTAAAAAGATTCTTTGCCGGACTGTATTATCTTGTTATCTACAATATTTTCATAACTACCTATAAACTCTAAACACATATCAATGACAATATCAGCCTCAAGCATCCTTAACTCTTTGTTAAGCTCATTGCCAATTAAGTTAAGTGTTTTTTTCATATATATATCACCATCATCTATATTAGTCGATGCCTCAAACATTGTAAACACTATGTCTTTTTTACCATCGAGTACTTGCCAAAACATAGGCGACCAACCCTTACCTTGGGGTAAATCACTTGCATGTATAACTATATTATGATTATGCATATTTAAATACTTTTTATCAACAATTCTGTGATAACTAAGCATAAATACAATGTCGAACTCTTTACCTATCTTGGTATGATCATCAAACACCATTGAGCCAGCTATTTTTTCACTTAATTTGTTGGCATATGGAATAAACCATTGATTGGGTGATGTTAATATGGCTATATTCTTTATCGAGAATTTTTCATTAATCTTGTCAAACATGGCCTAGCCTCCAATTATTTGCCTATAATTCATCAATATTGTCTATGATCTTAGTTAATACTTCAACAATATCATTAGCACTGTCACTTGGCTTTATATCTAATGTTAATATTAATTCATTATTTTGTAGATCTTCTACATTTCTACACATCATCTTAGCATAATCAATATGACCTGCAAAATATTTAATAACCCAATGCTTTCTTGTAGTATATATTGACTGATTATATAACGGATCAACATATCCACAATTAAAGTTTAGTCCTTCAGCATTTATAGCATTAACAAATACTTTTCTGGAAACCCGAGCATTATTTTCGTCAAACCTAAATGGTAAAAAATACCAAGATGGTATATGATTATATTCTGGTCTAAATATTTTCAATATTTTTGAATATTTTTTATTGTTAGAGATAGCATCATATACCGCATCAACATTTTTTCTCCTAGAAAACAAATTATCTTCCAATTTTTTCCATTGAGATTTAGCTAATGCAGATGTAATTTCTGTCATCCTAAAATTGTGCCCAATCAGCCCACTATCTGATATAACATCACTTGAATATTCATCATTTCTTGACAGAGTATTGCATACTTCGCCGTGGTTCCTAACAACCCTAAGCCCATTATTTATTTTGTCATTATTTGTTATTGCTATACCACCCTCGCCCGACATAACATGTTTCGACTCAGTTAATGAAAAACCGCCAACATCGCCCATGGTTCCACAATATAATCCACAATATTTTGCAAGTGGTGCTTGTGCACAATCTTCAAAAACATATAGGTTATGTTCAGAAGCAATATTCAATATTTTTTTCATATCTGCTGGTATACCTGCCAAGTGAACAACAAATATTGCTTTTGTTCTTTTGCTTATTTTTCTTCTAATGTCATCTGGAGAGATGCAAAGATTGTTTTTATCAATATCAACAAAAACAGGGATTGCACCGCAACTTAAAATTGAAGTGGCACAAGATGTCATTGTGTATGGAGTAACAAGTACCTCATCTCCTCCTGTTATTCCCATAGACATAAGAGAGGCAATTATGCCATTTGACCAAGTATCAAACGAAACCGCATGTTTAACCAAAAGACTTTTTCTTATATGTTCCTCAAAACCAATAACCTCTGGTCCACCCTCATATGAGCCTGCACGGAACTTAGAAAATGCATTATTTTCAAAACACCTAACAACAGAAAAAATATCTTCATTATCTGTAACTATATTATTTATTAATTTTTTGTGTGTATTAATTACTGGCGTTCCGCCATTTATTGCTAATTTGCTAGTCATTTACTTCCTCCATGATTTTGGCATACTTCCATCCTTGGTCATTGATGATATCCTAGGTAAAAATATAATATTATAAAACTCATCGTGTTCACTAAGAGGCAGATTAACAGAACATCCTTCTGAGGATGATTTATATGCGGCAGCGGCTATCACCAACGTATCAATGGCATATTCTGGATCTAAGTATTCAACATTAGATGATAGCGCGCCAACAATATAATCAATCTCACAATGCATTGGAGATTTGAAACTATAATCACTCCTTCTGTATATTTTTTCTCCAAAATCATTCTTAACCAAAAACGAATTAATCAAAACTCCACAAGAAAAAGCTTCAATACTGCCCTCTTCGCCAATAATCTCCATGCCAAACCTAGGTAGTTTACTCCAGGCACTGGAAATGGAAACAAATGCACCATTTTCTAAAAATCCTCCACCAACAAATCCAGGATCTGTAGAGCCGTCGGGAACAACTACGCCAAAAATACTGGAAAATTTAGATTCTGCATATTGACAAACAAGATCAAATAGGTGAGATCCAGTATTAATTATCCCGGCATGAGAGTGACATAAGAACATGTTCACATTGCCTATTTTACCGCTAGAAATAATGTCCCTTATAATATTGTGCATATTATCCCACCTGCGCCAATTGTTTATAACAAGTAATATCCCATTAGATTTACACAAATCAATTATTTCTCTTGCCTCAGCTATACTGGTTGCCAATGGCTTTTCACACCATATGGTCTTTAAAGACTTACACTTCTTTATGGCTAATGATATTACCTCAACCCTTACACTTGGCGGGGTACACACACTTAAAATATCTATATCTTCACATTCAAACATTTTTTCCAAGTCGCAATATGGTTTAGCATTCCATCTCTTTCCAAACTCATTAACCGCATCAACAGAAACATCACAAACCGAAACTAATTTCGTTTGACCACTAATGTCGTATGAGCCAGCATGAGAATAAGGATATTGAGTATCCAATATATCTTCAAAACCCCCGGCGATTTTCCCACAGCCAACTATAGCACAATTTAGCATCTTATACCCCATTCCTTATCTTGTCGTTTATATATTCTACACCAGTATTCTTGTTGGTTTCTGCTATATCACTATTTGATTCCATAAAATCACAAATGTCCCTGAAGTTGCAATCAAAACCAAGGCTTCCTAATATAGCACAAACAACCTCAAAATCAACTTCATAATCAACAGTCAGCCTCATTTCCCTATCAAAATTAAAGCATGGCTCAGGAAGACCATCACAAACAAACAACTCCCTGTTGTTATAGATATAAAGGGAAACATTCTCAAGATCATCTGGATGGTGAGTTAATTTGGATACTAAATCCAAAGTTTGGGTGGTGAAAACCTGAACATCCTGACCTCTTGGATAAGCATTTGTAATCGTAGTATTACCAACGTAATCAGAATTAGTTTTTAAAAAATATCCTATTGACTGATCAACAATATGCGGATCTATCAACGGGCAATCCGCTGTGGCTTCGACAATAATATCTGCACCAAACCTAGTTGCTGTTTTTAAAACCCTGTCTAGAACATTTTCCTCACTACCCCTGTAATAACTAATGCCAATTTTATCCAAGTGCCCACACAAAACATCATCATTTTTATTTGTAGTGGTTGCAACTACCACCTCATCAACAAGCATTGAATTTTTGAGGCGACTAGTCATAATATCTATCATTGTCCTTCCAGAAAATTCCTTCATAACCTTTCCATAAAACCTAGATGATGACATCCTAGCCTCTATGATAGCACAGATTCTATTATCACTCATACGACACCCCATTAAGTTTTGCCAAAATAACGATATCAACTCTCTCTCCACCAATTATCTCATGGCTCTTCAACAAGCCCTCCCTAAGAAAACCATTTCTCTCAAAGGCAAGAATAGAGGCAATATTTTTTGAAGATGCTCCTGCCACTATTTTCTTAGAGCCAAGAACATTTTCACAATACTCACACATAGTCTTTATGGTCTTTTTGGCAACACCCTTGTTCCAGCAACTAACATCTCCTATCAATATCTCAATTGAGAAGACACCAGAATAATCTGAAACGGTTGTTATGCTTGTAACGCCTATCATCTTTTTGTTCTCGCTGACATCCCTTATAGAGAATTGTATTTTCCCCTCATCTAGTTCCAGCTTTTTCAAAAAAGACCTTTGTAGTTCAATAGTATTAGTTCCGCAGCTTCTGCTGTGAACCGAATGATTGACGACAACTGGATTGTTAAACCACTTAAACCAAATATCTAAATCATCCTCGAAAATGGGTCCAAATTCCAAACTCTTATCATCACTATATATAAATGTGTCACTCAGAATCATAAATCAACTCTCCTTTTATCCCAATACTCCCTCAACAACCCAAGCATGTGACTATTTCCAAACACTCCATCACAATAATATGATTGCTTCAATACACCCTCGTCCTTAAAACCCAAATGCCTATATATATGAATTGCCTCATTATTATCATATACTTCACAAGAAACCCTATTCAAATTCAAAGAATAAAACGCATAATCAAAAAGTAAGATCAGTGCATCTTTTCCACATCCACAGGTTCTAAAGTCGTCATCCCCAATATAAACAGTTAATTCCGCAGATCTACTCACCCAGTTGATATAGTAAAGACCACAATGACCAATTAGAACACCATTGTTTTTCTCATGAATTTCAAAGTCAATTTGATTTACGCCCTGCCCCCCGACGACACGCTTAAAAAACCAGGATTCCTGATCTAATTTGCTAATTTCTTTAAACTCACGAAAATATTTTCTAAGGGAGGGGGTGTTTCTCCATTGGCGAAGAATTTCTATATTGTCCTTTTCAACCGACGACAAATAAACCTTATCACCAATTATCATACTATAACCCTCCTTATAGATTGAAATTTTTCGGCATACTCAACACCAACTTCAGAACCATAAACCTTCATCATATTTAATATATTTTCATAACTTCTAGAGTGCGGATATTTTCTAATTTCTTCATCATAAACTTTCAATGCATTAATTTTCTTTTGCACAAACTCGCTAACGTCAAAATAGGTATTTCCAATAAATTTATTTAATGGATTATAGTCAGTGGCAGATGGAACATAATATGCAAACAAATCTACTGAATTACCAAATTGTGGTCTAAATACTGTTATGGTGGACCTGTAAACCATTGAATGATCAACGTTAAGACAATCAGGATGATGAGTGAATATAATGTCAGGTTGATCTGGAACACTATCTTCAATAAACTTACATATGTCCAATAGTGGTGTGGTATCCATTCTGTTATCAGGAAAGTTGGCATGTGCGAATTCACCAATGCCCAATAATTCGGCTATTTTCCCCAGCCTTATGTTTCTATTCTTTTCTCCGCGAACCCCCCTAGCATCTACCCCATCGGTAAATGTTAAAAGTTGAATGTTGTATCCCATATCTGACAACTTTGCTATCGTACCGCCACATCCCAATGTCTCATCATCTGGGTGCGCTGCCAATACCAACACACTTTTTCCTGTTTTTCCAGAATTAGAACTCATTTAAACCTCCTCATTTCTTTTTAGTTATTTTTGCATCGCACAACACATCGCTTCCATCATAACTTGCCCTAAAAAACTCAATAACATAACCACCAATATTTATTTTAGACTTTGGGTATCCATCACAGTCCAACATCCTTATAATGTCATATATCTTACTTGTTGAATTGACTTCATTGAAGTTTATGAAAGAGCTATTTCGCCTCCTATATTTTTCTGTTGTCCCATTTTTTTGTTTGATAGGAATTGTGTTTTTTTTGTTATCAACCATGTCTATCATAATTTTCTCTGACACAGCGGCAATTGATAACCAAATATCAAATGCTGTTCCCTGTAATGTTATTGGTCTACTATCATATATCGCACCAGCATCTACACTCTCACACATCTCCAATGCATTGACTTTGGTTTCAATAACACCACTAATTATTTGATTTTGAATAGGACTTCCGCCCCTACCATTTGGTAAGTTTGATGTATGCATGACCACGCACCTATTATTTTTATAAACATTACTCTCAACAATCTCTGACCAGTGGAAGAAAAAAATCCAATCTTGTTTGTGAAAATACCCACTTAAAATATGATCAAACTTCTCCTTTGTAGAAACCATGCTCCAATTTGACTTACTGTTGACCCGCAAATTTTCAAACAGCAGCCTTGACCAATAATTTTCCTTGGATACTAACAAGCAATTTGTCATTCCAAATCACCCCACAACAACTGTTCATCGTAAGATTTTTTCACAAGCAATCTTTTACCAATAATGTTCCCGTAATCAATTGCTTTCACACAACCAATATAGTATGGTCTTTTAGTGGTAGTATTGTCTTCGCTAATAATATCACCAATATCTAAATTAGCAGAACAAACAACAGAACGGGTCGCGGGTATAAAATCATTTTCACTATTAGTACAGGAACCTTCCTTGCACCCAATTGCTTGTTCTACATCCCTGATATTTTTTACCATAATATATAAATCTTCGGGATCTACAGAAAATGAATGATCTGGTCCTAAAGAAGATCTGTTGAGTGTGAAGTGTTTTTCAATACAACTAGCTCCCAAGGCTACAGCGATTGGCGGTATCAATATTCCCTCGGTGTGGTCAGAAAGACCAATTTTTACACTTCTTCTCATATTATTAGCCATTTTCAATACTGCCATTTGCCCCAAGTTTATATCGCAAATTGGAGTTGGATAAGAGCTATTACAATGCAATAATGTAAGGTCAACAGATGGATTAACAGATCTTACGCAATCAACTATTTTAATCGCCATTTCTCTATCAACACCAATTCCCGCGGAAATAATCAATGGCAACCCAGTTGAGGCAACATATTTCACAAACCTTAGATCAGTTGCCTCAAAAGCCCCAATTTTGAACCTAGATACCCCAAGATTATATAGCTCGTCAACTGCTTTCTCATCAAAGGGCGTAGACATAAACTCTATACCAATATCATCACAATATGATTTCAAATCTATTTGCCACTCCCTTGGTAGCTCTATTGACTTTATCAAACTAGGGATATCCTTATAAAATGCAAAATCTTTTGTGTGTTTAGAGTACAGTGTTTCAGATGAATACGTTTGGAACTTTACGGCACTTGCCCCTGCTAAGTTGGCAACGTTGATAAGGTCAACCGCAATCCTAAAGTCCCTGTTATGGTTTGCCCCCGCTTCTGCAATTACAAATGTGTTTTTCATGTATTTTTCCTAAATATTTCTGTTGGTTTTTTACCTTCAAGAACTTCATCAATACATCCTATATTTTCAGCCACTAACGCAAATGATTCATCGGCAGCACAAATTGTCTTTTCTATATCTTCTTTTGTGTGAGAAAATTGAATATACATAACATTGGAAAAGAACACACCCCTCTTCAACATCTCCTGATAGAACAATGCTTTCATCCCAATCGGATCTTCATACTCGTCAGAAAATGTTAGGTTATGTCTCGGGGCAGATCCCGCGAAATTGATATTTAAACCACTATAACTGACCGCACTATTAATCCCATCAGATAACATATTCCCAAGATCCCATATGTAAGAGTAATCCTTGTTTTTCAATTCCTTTATGGTGGCTATCGCAGCCGCCAAAGATAGACACTCGCCGCCAAAGGTCATAGAAAAAAAGCAGTGATTTAGTTCATTCATTATCTCCCTTTTACCAACTATTGCACTTATTGGCATTCCGTTGGCCATTGCCTTGCCAAGACAAGCCAAGTCTGGGATTACTCCAAAAAACTCTTGTGCGCCGCCGATGCACCACCTGAACCCAGTTACAACTTCATCAAAAATTAGAACTGCGCCGTATTTATGGGTCAACTCCTTTACACCCTCAAGAAATCCTACTTCTGGCTTAGTTAGGGATTGTGCCTCCATTATAACACCGGCAACAGAATGTTGCGATAAAACTTTGTCAAGGCTTGACAAGTCATTATAAGTAAATTCATGAACATACTCACTAAGGCATGTTGGAATGCCAGCAGGACGCAACAAAATTCCATGCCAATCACCCCATCCATGATAGCCACATTTCGCTATATGCTCACGACCAGTATATGACCGTGCAATACGAACGGCGGCTAACGTTGAATCAGTCCCATTCTTGGCAAACCTAACACTTTCTGCACATGGGACAACATCACAAATCAACTCTGCTAATTCTTGTTCAAGTAATGTAGGCAGGGAAAAAATTGTTCCCTTCCTTAATTGTTTTTTTATTGCAGTATTTGTCTTGTCGTGATTATATCCAAGAATAATTGGTCCAAGTCCACACATAAAATCTAAATACTTATTTCCAAGACGATCATAGAAGTATGCACCCTTTGCACGATCTGCAAATTTTGGATAAACACCATCTACAAATTGATCTGGGCACTTACTCATTGTCTGCGTTCCTCTGGGCATTAACTCAAGTGCGCGATCCCATAATTTATTGTCACTAAGCTCCATTATAAATCTCCTTATCACCAACATGTGGATGTCTTTTATTTTTTGAACCAAGAATCTCAGTAGCATAATGACCAAGTGATATAAGCTCATCATCTGATAACACGTCTGAAAAATTAGTTCTAACCATTTCTGAATTTTCTCCAAGTGATAGAATATATGTTTCTAATATATCATATGTCATGACAGAAGTAAAGTCTCCAGTAACAAATTTTGAAATTAGACCACGCGATAACGCGATATCCCATAGCTTAGTGGCTGGAAATGCCGTGATATAAAATATGGTTTCAACATCAACATCGTTTTCTTTACAGAAATCTATTGTCTCTTGTATTGTCTCCTTGGTTTCTCCGGGTGAACCAAACATAAATGATGGATCTGAATAGCCAAATATTCTTTTTGATTCATCAAGAACATTTTTTATATCTTCTAATGTTTGTCCACTTTTGTCTATGTTCTTTAATATTTTTTTACTACAACTCTCTATCCCAAAACAAGCTTGCCTCATCCCGACTTCATAGCCGCGCTCAAAAACATTCTTTCTTCTATCATTCTTAGCCTTTTTTATGTCGGCTGAAATAATATTGGCTCTGCATGTACCACCCCATAAGACTTTGAAGCCACCTATATTTTTTCTTCTTTCAAGTTCATCAAAAAATTCAAAAACCCACTTGACATTACCCATTAAGAGATCATCAAGAAAGTGTATGTATGACAAATTATATTTATTAGTTAAATATTGCATTTCATCAACCACATCTTTTGGGCTACGCATTCTATATCCACAACCAAGATATTTGCTGTAACAATATATACACGAATAGGGACACCCTCTTGAGGCAAGCATTGATAAAGACTTGGGCGAATCGAATGACGCCTTACCATTAATCCATTTTGTTTCCCAATTTAAATATCCAACTGGGTTCCTACTATAAAGATCCATATCAACCAAGTGTCTGGACGGCCAACAAAGATTATCAAGACCCTTTTTTCCAGATTTAAGTGGTAAAAATAATTTATTTTTAATAATATCGCCATTGAGATCTCTATATAAAATATTGGGAATATCTACAAAACTAAGCCCTAGCTCTATTTTATATAAAATTTCAGAAAATATAACATCTGCCTCTTCCCTTACAAGAATGTCTATCGGTAATTTTTCCATCATAAACTCAGGCAAACATGTAGCGATTCCACCACCCAGTATTAGTATAGCACCAGAAAAACTCTTACATTTTTCTAATATAATTTTTATCAATGAATATTGAGTTATAATACCACCAACACCAATAACATCTGGACTAAACTCCTCTATTTTTTTTCTTAACGCACTATCAATAAAAAAATCAAAATCAAAATCATCACTTACTGGGTTAATTCTCATACCGTTTAGGTCTAATATCTCGACATTGTGACCATCAACAATTGCAGAAGAGGCAATATAACAAAGACCTATGGGTTCAATATTAGGAAATGCCCACTGTCGGATTGGGGCATTTACCAATAAAACTCGCAATCCACCTTCTCTTTTCTTAAATAATGATAATGACTCTTCAGAAGAAATAACATTCCCATCAACAACACACTCACCATTATTAAACCTAAGATAAAAACGATCAATCATAAATTACCTCTATCAACAGACAAACAATTAGCTAAATTATCTAACATTTTTAATGAATATGAATATGAATTAATTGGACTATCTGTGCTTAAAAAATATTTCCATTGTTGGGCATATGTTTCATCAATGTCGGAAACTGTACACATACTGTTATCACTTAATCCACTGGCAAAATCTACAACCATTCTACGACCATTACCAAAAGTCATATCACAAGTACGTTGCTTTTCTCGACAAAGATACGATAATTCAATATTAATAATTTTGTTTCCGTAATCAAAAATAATCATTGAATAATCATCGGTATCTATTGTATAATCGGCAAGTCTTCGCCTAACTACAAATATATTTTTTGGGATACCAAGAATCTGATAAACATAATGTATGTCATGAATTGCATCATTAAAAATACCACCACCTAATAAAAAACTTGAGCTATATAAGTTTTTATAATCTGCTCTCCACATTGGCAAAAACGTATGACATTTAACAGACGCAAATAAACAATTTGGTAGATTTTTCTCAACAATTTTCATATGTTTAGAAAACATTAAATTACAAGAAACCATGGTTTTCTTATTTTCAAAAAAATCTAAGTTATCTCTGATAACCTCTATATTTGAATCAAGAGGTTTTTCAATGAAAAAAGAATCTGAATTAATAAATTTTGAGGCGACATCTATATGTTTTGATGAAGGAGTACAAACAACAACAAGATCAAACTTACTCTTACAAACATCATTAACATTTATAAATCCATCAACAACATCACATAATATAATATCTGCGTCGGGCAAAATAACATCCAGGCACCTATGATGCCGACGACCAATTGAACCCGCTGCCCCAACTATACAAACATTATTTATGGTTCCCAAACCTTCTCTCCTAAATCTATAATTTTGCTTACCCTAAAATAATCATCTTCTGTATCAATAGAATATTTATTATCTAATGATAATAACACCTTGCCGGGGTTATAAACACAACATTCAAAATTATTTCTTATCCACAAAGTGACATGTTCTCGCTCTAATTTACTTTTAGCATTTTTGTTAGCCTCACATAAGCTGTCATAAGTAAAAACCTCAACATCAAAACCGTCGGGAAAGTTTGTAACAGTATTATATGAGCCAATATCTAAATTTGTGGTAGTTAAATATGTCACACCAGACACAACAAAATAATTTACACAAGATTTAATTAATTCTGAAGTCACTAAGGGACAATCAGAAGTTATCCTAACCACTATACCACCTTTGCTAACATAAGCCGAATTATAAAATCTAGATAAAACATCTGTCTCTGAACCCTCTGACATAAATTCTTCTCCACAAGAAGCAGATTCTGCAATTTTGTTTTTTTCACCAAACGGAACTGCAATTACTGTATTATAACCTGTTTCCAAACAATTGTTAAACACTATCTCAATAATTGATTTGTCGCCAATCTTTTTTAATATCTTTCTTGGGAAGCGTGTTGACAATAATCTAGCTTGAATAATAATTTGAACATTATGTTTGTCACTAGCCAAGATTTGAACACTCCTTTGTAAATTTTTCCATTAATTCCTTAAGTTTACCTTTTGATATCTGGGGCATGTCTAACGGGCTACCATCATAAACATCTGTATCTGGATCAAACGTATAATATCCTTTCTTAAGACAATAGTTATATAAGTCTGTTCCAAGAAATGGACAAAAATAATGTGCTGCTATACTATTTGGTCTTATTTTTTTGCAAAATTCTATTGTCTCTAAAATATCTTTTTCTGTTTCCTCTGGAAGACCAATCATAAAATTAGCAGTGCTTCTTATGTTATATTTTCTAAGGTTGTAAAATGCCCGTATTATTTGTTCATCTGACACGTTTTTTTTCATTATATCATACCTAATATGAGAATTACCACTCTCAACACCAACAGAAACTGTAACGCAATTTGTCTCCTTTAAAAATATAACATTTTCTTCTTTTGCAAGATTTGGAGCACTTGCTTGTATAATATATGGTAGATTTATTCTCTTGTTATACTCTCTCGTAAATTCTTCCCGATCACTGTTCGTTAATAAGTTTAAAAAGCCAACGTCACAAAACGAAACTATATTAAAATAATAGTCTTTTCTCAATGATTCAATCTCGTAAATCATATTTGCGACAGACTTTCTTCTGATTGGCTTCCCACTTTTAGAAAGAGAAGCTCTTAGTGAGGGAGCAACACAAAATGTACACGTTCTATGACACCCGCGACTAAATTCAAACGATCCACCAACATATACATGACCATCTAAAGCTTTTAACATATGCCTCTTGTCAAAAAGAGTCCAATCCTGATGTGGAATCTCATCCATAGAAACATATGGCAATAAACCATTTTTTGGTGGAACAAACATTCCATTGTCCTGTTTCTTGTATAGATTATAGTCAAATATACCATTCAAATAATTCTCAAATGCTTTCTCACCCTCCCCAATACAAATTGCATCAACATACCCCATGTTTTCAATGACAAAATTGATATCAATTGTTGGCAATATGCCACCAACTAAAATCTTGGTTAATGGGGAAACATTATGTACCATTGACAAAAAACGAACGGAATGCTTATAATTTCTTTCCAGCAGGGAACATACAACATAATCAGGCATAAAATTAGAAACCTTCTCACTCCAAGCCCTGTCTAAATCCGACGGCTCAACAACTCCAATGAGATCATCAATATTTGTTTTCTTTAAAATACCAAGATCTTCTTGCAAATGATCATCTTTTCTTGAATTTGGAACCATAAATGTTGTATCAAACAACTCAACAGAGTTACCCATTCTTTTTGCTAAAGAAATTAAAATAGAAATAGCGAGCGGAATTCGTATCTCAGACTCTAAATTTGGATATAAAAACAATATCTTTTTAGGCATTTTGTACCCCCTTAAATAAATTTATCTAATATAGTTTCTGTTATTTTTGAAATTGGTGCTTGATAACTATTTCCATATATGGGATTATTATATCTATGTTTAAATTCTTTAAGATGATTTTTACTCAAAAAACTCAAAAAATGCTCCCGAATATTCGATGAAAATACATTATAATCAACCGTATCACCAAAAATTAAATCCTGCCAATTTTGAATATTATATTTATCTAAATTGTCACTAAAGCCATTAATCCTTACTTTTACTCCAACATCACACGTTATAGCCAAATGGGGCAAATCATATAAATAATGCTCATATCCAACAGCACTTATTGATGACATACTCATAGTTGAGAATTTAATAAGTTCATATGCATCTTCTTCATAAATTGTTGGTGTGTCTGGGAAGTAAAATAAATTTGAACGTATGCCACCTGAAAGTCTGGTCTTTCTACCATAATACTCAAACGGATGTAACTTACATACAATCTGATAACCTATTTTATTCAGCGCGGCGTCTATCTTCATTAGATTTTTATGTTGCCAATTTGATGCTGGTAATGTTTCGGCTCCATGCATACCATCTGGATAAAACCCAACAATCTTGAGTTCTTTTTTAAGATTATATTTTTTATAAAAATCATCCTCCCTCAAACAATTTGGCTTAATATAGGAAAAGTTAGACAAAACTGGAATATCAAATATTTTTGTATTACTGTCTACCCAACGAAACTCTTTACACAATATATGTTGAAGCCCCGGTACACCATATTCCACTGAATTATTCAACTCCCAAAAATCAATACAGCATGTATCTTTAATTGCTACAACTTTTTTATTTCCTCGCTGGAAATCCAGCATCACATTATTTCTGTACGAACCATCCTTGTTTAGTTGATTGGTCAACAACAGACCATCATACTCTGACGATCTTGGAATGCCAAAAAGAATATTAATATCCCTAAAGCAAGAATTTTTCCATAGCGATACCGAAAAAACCATAGTTGAAGAACGTGGATTTATAAAAATATCTAATACATGTCCATAACCATTAAACGATTTTCTTAACAAATCCTTAATATATATTGAAGATAAACTACTGGCGTCACAATACAGAGCTAATTTCATTTTTATCACACCCCAAATATATTATGAATTTCAAATTTTTGATCAAAACTATGCTTTGAAGAAAGCCCAATAAAGTCAAACAAACTATCCTTAATATCGTCGTAATCTACACCCTGATGCACATTATAAGTTGTTGATCCTCCACACAACCTATATGTGCTACCGCTATAGCCAATATCATTTTCCAGTTCAATACCTGATGTTTTTTTATGATGCCAAAAATTAATAAACGGAGAATAAAGACATTCTGCCTCTAATGCAGAACCGCTGCCAAATCCAATTGAAAATTCTGAAATTGAATTTAGCAATAAACTTTGATGATAAAATATATTATCGCCGGAAAAGTGGTTGTTATGTTGTTTACTATCACACATAAAATTCCCATATTTTAACTTATTCTTTATGACTACATTAATATTATTGTTTTTACAATACCCCAATATTTTATTAAAAATACGCGTGCACTTTGGCTCAAATGAAAAAAACCTATTAGTAAATATAGTCACATACTTTTTATCACTATCAAGACCTAATATTTTACAAACCGATTCACGATCAACACCATTAAACATATAATACTTTGGAATAAGACTGCTAATTCTCTTAAAGCCTCTGTTTAAATATAACGGAACAAGCTGACTTTCTACAAAATGATATTTATAACAACCTGTAATGTTATACGGCGGGGGAGATGGTGTATATAGTGATTCTCCTACCCAGCTTACTGATATAGTCTTGTCATAAAATTCATTATGTCCGAAAAATGGTAAACATTCCTTTGTAATAAAATACTTACAACTATCTATCATAGATCTAAATTCTGAATTATTTCCGGCAAAAATCTTAACATTATAATCTTGTAATCTATCAATAAAATTACAGGGTGATGTAATCTTATCTGTGCGATTAATAATAACAATAGATTCCTTTTCCATTATTGTATTGAAAAGCCAAATATCCTGTATATCATTAAGAAAAAATATGTTTTTATCATTCAATTATAATTACCACACCTTTGATTAATTACTATAACTATAAGCACTACATATATTATTTATAATACTTGAGTCTAACTTTGTAATAAACTCTTCCTTTTTAAAAAACTCAACACTATTACTAGTATATTCTTGTAAACTACATAATGGATTATCTGTATATTTACTATCGTTTTTTAACGAAGTTATGACATAAACCTTATCTAAACCAGATGAACCAACTCCATCAACAACTCTAGTATGAGATAAATCATATTCAGCTATCATCTTTTCATGTTTTTTCTCTCCCGGACGGGGTCCAATAATATTTTGTTTCATATGTGGTCGCAAATAACTAAACAAATTACCCATTTTAAGCGATTTAAGGATCGGAACAAACACCTCTCCACCATGACTAGCCATCTGCGAGTGTCTAACTAATCCAACTGCATCATCAATAGAAAGCCAAAACCTAGTCATTTCAGGATCTGTTATATATATATCAGTAACATCAGACACCAAAAGACTAATAATTGAACCTCTGCTTCCCATAATATTACCATAGCGAACAACACGAAATTTAGTAGAATCATGGAAATATGCATTACCACCCAAAAAAACTTTTTCCAAGCACAGCTTCGATGCACCATATATATTTATTGGGTCAACAGCCTTGTCTGTACTAAGTGCTATGGCGTCTTTTACGCCAGAAAGACCTGCTGCACGCACTACATTAACAGAGCCATTTATATTTATTTTTGTTGCCTCAATTGGGTTATATTCACACACAGGAACATGTTTCAGTGCAGCGGCATGAATAACAATATCAATATTACGCATAGCAACCATAAGCCGGTCGAAATCCAACACATCACCAATTACAAATCTAATACTAACCCCATTAATTTCTAAGCCCGCTGGCTCATTAAAACCTTTCACACTATCACCATACTTGTTTTTCAAAAACTTAAATACTGATACCTGCTTCAATTCATCCCTGCTATAAGAAATAATTCTACGATGCCACTTATTTTCTATTGCCGTACAAATATAAGACACGCCAAAAGTACCAGTACCGCCAGTAATCAAACAATTATTCATGAAAATATCTCCTTCAATTTATTTTAAAATAACTAATCAACAAAACTATTTATAATATATCACGCTATGAACAACCCTTGTGAGCTAAATTTATCATATGATTTTCTAATACACTAAAACACTCTTCCATACACTCTTCCCATGACTTTAATTTGAAATCAAAATTTTGTCTCTTGTGACCACCACTAAGAATAAAATCAAACAAACTTGAGGTTGAAGAATAAATATGATTAAGACCTACCATTTCTAAGCACCCACCACCATCAATATATGCATATGTAGGAATACCACATGCCAATGCCTCCAATATATGGTTTGGACCTGGATCAAACCTTGACGCACTTATATATATATCGTACTTTCCTAATTCTCTACCTAACTCTTTACCAAATAGTGGCTTAACAATTTTTGTATTTAATAGCGTCCCATCTTCACGTCCAATATAGGTAAATGTAAATCTTTCATCAACCTTAACAAGTTCATCAAGTTTCCTATATATGTCAAACCCTTTCATTTCATTATTTGACCAATGATGTGTTACAATATTTACCTTGCCATTATCAATCTTTTCATTTGGCTTAAAAACTTCCTTATCAACTCCGTTATAAAGAACGTGTTGGTTTTTACAACACCAACCAAATTTATTATGATATTCCTTAGCCCATTTAGAAACAAATAATGTGATATCTGAATATATACTACAAGATTTTAATAACGTGTCCATATAATCAGTACCTTTTCTAACATCACACTCATTTACCCTATGGACAATAATTGTATTTTTGTTTTCCAATTTATATTTAACTATTTCATTAGCAGAAATACCAAGCTCAGACGATCTTGGATCTTGCATAAAAATACAGTCTATATCATCTTCCAATGTGTATATAATTTTATGGTCCCTCAAACTACCATAATTAACAAAAGCTTTTACAAAATTATTACCACCACCCCAAGGCTGATTATAAATTGGCTTTCTATTTATTAGAATTTTCAATTTTTATTTTTACCATCAATATTTTTTGAAATCAAGATATTAAAATCAGCAAAATATAAATAATCTATTTCTGTTCTTAGAAAACACTCTATTGCATGTCCAGGTGTTTCACAAATTGGCTCCCTATCATTGAAGCTAGTGTTTAGCACCATCGGAATTCCTGTCTTCTCATAAAAATCATATATTAATTCATAATATTTCTCGTTATATTCTCTAGAAACTGATTGTATTCTTGCGGTTCCATTAAAATGCTCAACGGCTGGTACTAATCCCAACTTGTCTTTTTTAAAAGCAAATACAAAACTCATATATGGTGATACAAAAAAACCGTCAAACCATTCAGCAGCCAACTCTTCCAACACACTTGGGGCAAATGGTCTATACCATTGACGATGCTTTACCTTTTCATTAATCATATCCTTCATATTTAAACTTTTTGGAGAAGCCAAAATACTTCTATTTCCCAACGCCCTTCGCCCGGACTCACTCCTTCCCCTAAACACTGCAATTATCTTATCATCAATAATAAGATCAACACATTCTCCAAGAGAAATATTATTTTTAACAACAAGACCTTCCTTGTTGTCACATATCGCAGCGTTAACCTCTTCAATAAAATAAAGCTCCCCAAGATATGGTGACACGAAAATATTTGTTTTTTTATTATTCAAAACATGAAACCAATAATACTGACAGGCTCCTATGGTCATTCCGCCATCGTAAGGAACCGGAGGAATAAAAATATTGTTTATGCTATTGTTATTATTATCTATTTTGTAAGAAAAGGGAATAATTTTTCCCATCGCAACAGAGTTAAGACTTACTCCCCCAGCAAAGCATATGTTATTACTGACAAATCCACTTTGCCTTGCCTCTTCAACTAGTCTTAAAACTAATTGTGAAATAAACTCCTCTGTTACCCTTTGTAAACTTGCTGCAAGATTAAACTTTTCTTTCTCATCATGTTCAGCAATTTTTCTGTATTTATCCAAATAAGGATGGATCTTGTCTTCTTCCGGGGGTACATATATACCTCTGGCATGACTCATTGGGTTGAACTTAACAGAATCAAAATCAACAGTAGCCATTTTCTTAAAATCTTCATAATATTTAACAGAATCACCCATAGCTGCCATTGCCATAACAGAACCTGCTTCATGACCCCTGGGATATCCTGATTGTAATTTAAAGATATATCTAGTACACTTACCCCAAAGATTTCCTAAGCTAAAAATATCACTAGAAATATCAAATATTTTTTCTATTTTATTCCCAGAACCTATATAACCACCGACCGAAATAGAATTTCCAGAACTCTCAAGACCTGCGCTATCAATTGATAATATGTACGCGCCATCAAATTGCGATGAATAATATGCATGTGCAGCATGACAAAGATGATGAGGATAAAATATGATATCTTCCTTTGAAATAGTGTTGTGAGTATCAAAAATACGAGAATTACCAGAAAATTCTAGATTGGTATCTGGAAGAATAGAAACAAACTTATTAATATCACCTATTGTGAGATTATTTTTCTTTAAATAAATTTCCTTCAAATAGTGTAAACTATCGCCGGGCGTTTCCTTTAATCTTATATACCTCTCTAGCTCTGAGTGTTCAACCAAAACACCATCCTCAAAGACACAATAATTCGCATCATGCCAATTATAAAGACCCACAACTCTGTGTTTCATACAACCTCCATATTATATATCTTATTTTCTTTCGTTTTCAATTTCAATATCTGATTTAACCATCTTCTCCACTAATTCATTGAATTTTATTGTTGGTTCCCATCCAAATACATCTTTTGCCTTAGAATAATCTCCAGTTAATGTATAAATTTCAGCGGGGCGACAAAACTTCTCATCTACAACAACATATTTCTCCCAATCAAGACCAACAAGATCAAATGCTGTTTTTGCAAAATCTCCAACAGAATGATTTTCATTAGTTGCTGCAACATAATCATTAGGTGTGTCCTGCTGAAGCATTAAATGCATTGCACTTACATAATCTTTTGCATATCCCCAATCTCTCTTCGCATCTAAATTTCCTAATCTTAATTCACTTTGTTTTCCAAGTAAAATCTTAGCTACTGCTCTTGTAATCTTTCGAGTAACAAATTGATGGCCCCTTCTCTCACTTTCGTGATTGTACAATATTCCGTTACAAGCAAACATGTTATAAGCTTCACGATAGTTTCTTGTTATATCAAATCCTGCAACCTTTGATATTCCATAAGGTGAACGTGGATGAAATTTAGTATTCTCATTTTGTGGACTTTCAGTAACAAGTCCAAACATTTCACTTGAACCTGCAAAATAAAACTTACATTCTGGAACAATATTGTGTAATGCTGAAAGAACATATAATGTTCCATTTATGTTTGTATTCATAGTTGAGTGACAATCTTCAAATGATAAATGTACAAAGCTTTGTGCCGCCAAGTGATAACATTCATCTGGCTTAACTTTATTAACAATGTTAAAAATACTGGCGTAGTTTTCTAATGTTCCTGAGTGTACATGTAATTTATCTAAAATATGATTAATTCTCCAAGTCCTATGTTCTTCTATTTCAACTGCAACCGGGCGTATCATTACATGTACATCATAATCCATACCAAGCAATAACTCACACAAATAACTACCATCTTGACCAGTTGCACCCGTAATGAAAGCTACCTTCTTTTTCATTATATTACCTCAAACAAATCATCATATTTTTTAATATGATTTTTCAATTCTAATATTTCTATCTTTTTCATACTAACACAATTATGAACTTCAGTAAACACTTTATATGAATTTTCGCAATAAAAATCGCTTACAATAGAATAATTGTGTAAACATTCAGAAGCCATACCTACATTTGAAGCTATAATGTTAGTACCAACAGCAGTAGCCTCAAATAAACATTGTGGACCACCTTCATATCTTGAAGTTGATACATATAAATCACATGCAGAATACATCTTTCTTATCTGTTCTAATGATGGCAGTTCACTGTAGGTAAACTTTATCTTATCTTTAATTAGTCTATTAACGACATATTGCCTTCTCCATCCACCAAGTAGGACATGAATCTTCTTTTCGTTTAGATCACTTAGCATCTTAATATAGTCACATAGTATATCTGGACCTTTTTCAAGTTTCGGAGTTACTAAATCTGAACCTTCTGTATCTCTTTGAAATGAACCTATAACATATTCATCGTGTTTAAGCCCAAACTCATCTCTATATTTAACAACATCATCCTTGGTGGAACTATACCATAAGTCGCTATTCCACCAATATCCAATCTTTGTTATTGGTCTATCAGTGTATTTAGATATAAAGTCATATGTTTGTTGACAAGGAACAATATAATGATCAACTATCTCATCACGCTCTAAAAAGTCTGACATTCTATCCCTTATAAATTTTTCTGGAACTTCATGGTGAATTGAACACACAACTTTTTTATTTCTTAAAATATTCCAAGATATATTTTTCCAACACCAAGGGGCAGCCAACCATATTATGTCACAGTCAAATGGATTCATTCTGGCTATATGTCTTGAATTATGGCAAAATTCATTTCCAATTCTATCAACAATCCAATTTTCATTTGGTATAAGGACAAAAATATTCTTCATTATCTATCCTTAAGCTTGTAGCCAATCATCTACACCAGTTGAATCAACAAACCGCTTTAGCTTCTTATCCTTATAAACAATAACTTGCCCATAGTCAATATCACTATCCTTC
>Ga0180009_10002454_pt1 | contig 21799 bp, 29 predicted proteins | sample OS_PC_MetaG_FD_123537 | JGI IMG/M metagenome (GOLD analysis project Ga0180009, IMG submission 123537) | Groundwater microbial communities from the Aspo Hard Rock Laboratory (HRL) deep subsurface site, Sweden - OS_PC_MetaG | ecosystem: Environmental > Aquatic > Deep subsurface > Groundwater...
AAATTAAGGTTAAGTATTTAGATGCCGTCGACGACACACCGATTATGGATTTGAGGTCTCATTTATTATATCCACAAGTCCAATAGGTCCTGCCATCATGGCATCGCCGAGCAGAATTGAAAATTCTACTTCAAGCTTTGAATTTTTTAGCAGCTCTCTGTTAGGTCCAGTTACCATGATTTTTTTCACATTCTTCATTCCAACTTTCTTGCGTATGCAGCAGCCGTGCCCGCCGCCGCTAAAAACCTCTTTGTTGGTCAGCTCTCCCTCCGCAAATCTTATGAGCAGATTTTCAAGTCTTTTTCTGGTAAGCATGTGCGTGTGGTGCTCAAATATTCCAGAGATTTCGCAGCGCTTGTTTACAAGTGCAGCCATGGTATGCCCGTTTCCTGCGTCTATGCAGATGGCAGGTCTCCCCTTAACACCGTGCAAAGCTCCTGCAATCGCAGCGATTTTTGTATCTGCTACTACAATTTTGCCCTTGAAGAATTTTCGAGCTGTTCGAAGCGCCGCATTCATTCTCGTAAAATATTTCGGCGGTGAAGTATATGCAAGAGAGCTCAATCTGTCATCCCTCTCCAGAGCTTCTCTGAATTTTTCAAATCTGAATATCCTGTCAGATATTTCCATGCCCTGAATGTGTCCATGATCCTGCACAGCAATTGCGATGCAGTCGAAACTGAAGCTCTCTGCCGCTGCCGAGAAAACCTGCTTCAGGAGGTCAAAGTCTATATCTCTGGTTTCTATGCGCTCGTAGTTATACTTGTCGATTTCGCTGTCAGAAATAATTTCAACGCCAATCTCCTCAACCTGCTCCAAGTTATCCCTTATGCTTCTTGCAGAATTCTCGGTCATCACAATTTTGTATCCTCTTTCGATGTGTTTAGCTATCGCAAGTGCAAGCGGACCGCCGCCCATAGTTTCTCCATAGAAAAGCAGGTTTTTCTTTGAGCTCAGAATTCTCCTTGCAAGAACCCTCGTCATTGCAGGCAAAACCAGCTTGATGCTGTTTTCTGGAGCTACCGAATCGTCGTAAAGCAGCACGTCCTGCGTCCCTACACCAACGTCTATCGCAAGAATGCGCATAGCTGTTAATTAGCTATTGTTGCATAAAAGCATAATCGTAAGATTTATTGACTAGTATCGCTAACTGAAAGTTGATGAGAATAGGAAGTATCCTTAAACCATTGACATATTTCATGGCTTTCCTGCTAAACAAGCTTAAGGTATCTATGAAATTTCTTCTTTTGCTCTCTTACATTCTTGCGTTGGTTGCGATGGGATTTTTTTATTTGCTGGTAAGTTCGCCCTACTCTATGATTTTTGCATTAGCCTTGATTTTCACTATCTTTATTAACTGCTTCATAGACGAGGTTATTGGCGAACTCGCAAAGCTTCGCAAGGGTGGCGAATACAAAATTTTAAGGAATACTGACGTGCTGATAATCTTCGGTGCAATTTACTATCTGGGCAGCGGACCTTACGACTTTCTGGAAGTTTATACCAATACCCAGCAAAATCTCTTCTTAGGCGGAGCGATTGTTCTCGGGATAATCTTGGTAAATTACTCGCACAGAAGAGCGTCGAGGGGAACCGGATTGGACGCGAGCTCAGAGCGAATGTTTCTGCTGGGCATTTTTGCAGCCGCCGGTTATTTTTACAACTCTTTCAAGGGAGCTTTATTCCTGGTTTTGGTTGCGCTATGTGCTTTACTGTACCTCTCTGTTCTCCGTGACATTTGGAAGATCCGAGACTTCAGCCTTGCGATTAAATATTCGCCAGCTGTTCGCCCGCCGAAACTCAGAGCCAAGCAGCCGAATGTGATTTCTTATAACTTCACTGCAGTGGCTACCGAGGCAAAGACGGAGTCTCCCATATCAAGCGCCACCGTCACCCTGATAAGCAAGGAGACAGGGAAAAAAGAAGTGAGGTATACTGATGCCTCTGGAAGAGGAAATTTTTCGATACCTGAAGGGCAGTATAAAATTTTGGTCGGGGCAGGGGGATTTAAAACAGAGGAGTATGACAGGTATATAAGCATAGATTCCGGAGAAGTATTCAAGCTTTCCAGACCCTCGGTAGATTTGAGCGTAATAGTAAACGATGCGCAGGTAGCGACTCCAATTTCCAGAGCTTCCGTTACCCTGAAAATCGGGGAAAAAGAACAAGTTCGAAAAACAGACAACCTAGGAGTTGCATACTTCGATAATCTTGAGCCTGAGCTCTGTGAGATTTTCGTTGAAGCGGGGGGCTACGAAAAAAAGACAGGCACAGTAAATCTTGGAAAAGAGAATATCGTTTCTTTTAATCTATCTAGACACTAGTAATTCTCCACCTTGCAATATACATGAACGGAATATCGACTATTGCGGTAAGCCACTTCAAAACAAACTGACCCTTTATCAGCGGTATTATCGGCATAACTCCATAAAATGCGAGAGTTATGAATATAAGAGTGTCCAGCCCGAGCGAAGGTATGGAGCTGAAGGCGTTCCTGACCCAAAGACGCCTGCCTACTTTTTCTCTGAGCTTCGCATAGCTCCAGGCATCAAAGTTCTCGCTTATGAGATAGGCTGTCAAACTTGCGAGTGTGATTCTGGGAACGAGAGTAAAAATGTCTGCCCAGCTTTTTTCGTTTCCCCAGAAGTGTGCACCCGGAAGAATCGTCGCAAGATGAATGAACAGCAGCATTAGCAATAGGCAAGAGAAAGTTATCAGAATCATCTTGTGCGTTTCCCATCTGCCGAATTTCTCGTTTACTATGTCTGTGAGCAGAAAAGTTACGGAGAATATCAGCACGGCAGCAGGCGCAAATATCGTGACTGCTCCCAAGTCGTACTGCACTATTTTCACCGCAACGATTTCCGAGAGAATGATAAAAGTCGCAAACATCGCAATCAGCAGATCTGCGCTGTTGTAGCGCCTCGCATATTCTGCGCCTGCAATTGTAACTGCGCTTATCAGGCATATCCAGAAGATTAATTCAAAAATTATTTCGCTCCCCTCCTGGTTTCCTTCAGCCTGCCGTGTCGCCGGTCTATCTCGTTCATTGCATCGAGCATCTTGCGTATCGCTGTTCGAATCGCATCGCTCTGGTTCACGAACTTTTTATCCTCCCCGACGTGCTCCATCATATCGTCGTATAGCTGCCTAGGTATACCTACAGTAATTTTCGGCACGGTATTCCTCCAGTACTACTACAATAAGAATGGGGGAATATAAATCTTTCTATTTTTAGAATCATCGCTCGTTCTCACGGTAAGCATCATTTATTCGATGAGTTTAAATATTCATCAGCTAAAATAGGAGTGAAATGAAGTGGGACTTCAAGACTCCGGGCATACCAGATAATTTCTTTGTAAAAGGAGCTCCAATCACAAAGGAAGAGGTAAGGGTTATAACGCTGTCTAAAGCAAGGATAAAGGAGAACAGCATAATCTATGATGTAGGCGCAGGCACAGGCTCTATATCTATCGAAGCTGCGCTGCTTGCGAGAAATGGAAAAGTTTTCTCAATCGAAAAAAATCCTGAAAGAATTTCCTTAATCAAGAAAAACATAAAAAAATTCGGAGTTAGCAACATAGAAGTTGTAGAGGGAGAGGCACCAGAAGTTTTGAGAGCTCTCCCGAGGGCAGATAGAATTATTATCGGCGGCAGCGGAGGAAGGATTAGACGCATTCTAAAGAAATGCGATGGGAAGCTAAATGATAATGGCGTAGTCGTTATAAACGCTGTTAAGTTGGATACGCTCAGAGATTCTACGAGCACTTTACAAAAGTTAAGCTACAATTTTAGAGTAACACAGGTGCACATAAATAAATTCGATGGCATTGCAAAGGCTCTGAGTACAATATTCATCATCGACGCTGAGAAGAGGTAGAAAATGCAAATTGAAGACGTGATAAAAAAAATCACGCCGTTAGATGCAAAGGCGATGAAGGCAGCGAAGGAAAGGCAGGATTTTTTGACTAAACCGAAGGAGAGCCTCGGAATTCTTGAAGAGCTTTCGATTAAGGTTGCAGGGATTCAGGGCAGCGCAAGGCCGAGCATAAAGAACAAGGTAATAATTACAATGGCGGGCGACCACGGCGTAGCAGAGGAAGGCGTGAGTGCTTATCCGAGCGAGGTTACGCCGCAGATGGTTTACAACTTTCTCAGGGGGGGAGCAGGTATAAATGTTCTAGCCCGCCACGCTGGCACTAGGGTTGTTGTGGTAGACATGGGAGTTGCATCTGACATGAATCTTAAAGACAGCGATGGCTTTCTGAATAAAAAAATTGCACATGGAACAAAGAATTTCACGAAAGGGGCAGCGATGACCAGAGAGGAAGCAATTCGCAGCATCGAGGCAGGAATAGAAGTCGTGGAGGAGCAGATAAAAAAAGGTATGGATATAGTTGGAACAGGAGATATGGGAATCGGCAATACAACACCGAGCAGCGCAATAGCAGCAGTGATTACAGGACAGAGAGCAAGGAAAGTTACTGGCAGAGGTACAGGAATTGGCGAGGCTGCTTTTGAGAATAAAGTGAAGGTAATAAAAAAAGCTCTAAAGCTGAACAATCCGAATCCGAAGGATGCGATAGATGTTCTGGCGAAAGTAGGGGGTTTTGAGATAGGGGGCTTAGTAGGCGTTATCTTAGCAGGCGCAGCAAACCGCACACCTGTGGTAATCGATGGCTTTATCTCTGGTGCAGCTGCGCTTATAGCTACCGAGATGGCTCCTCAGGCAAAGGAATACATAATCGCTTCCCATCAATCCGCAGAAGCAGGTCATAGGGTAACGTTGGAGTACATGCAGCTAAAGCCGCTACTTAACCTAAACCTGCGTCTGGGCGAGGGTACAGGAGCTGCTCTGGGAATTTCGCTTGTAGAGGCAGGAGTAAAAATTCTGAACGAGATGGCTACCTTTGCGGAAGCAGGCGTAAGCGGGGCTGAAAAATGAATCCATTTATTTTATTTCTGGCAGGGGTAATAGTTGGCATAGCAGCAGCTTTTACAGGTCTCGGCGTTTCCGCAATTCTTGCCCACGCCAATAAGGATTGCAACCTCGTGAGAGTATGACCGGAAAACTATACGGCATGGGCTTAGGTCCGGGAGATCCGGAGCTTATAACGCTGAGGGCAGCGAGAATCTTGAGCAGGGTAAGCGTAGTCTGCGCTCCGAAATCCGGCGAAGATAAGGAGAGCATTGCCCTGTCGATAGCTAAAACTCATGTAAATAAAAATGCAAAAATTATTCAACCGATTTTCCCTATGAGCAAAGACATTAAAAAACTTGAAAAAAGCTGGGACGAAGCGACAGAAATGATTTTTTCTGAGCTAAAGCAGGAAAAGGACGTTGCTTTTATAACAGTAGGCGACCCGCTGTTTTACTCAACCTATTCCTACATTTTAAAAAAAATGAAGGAAAGGCACAGCGAGGTAGAAGTTGAGACGATTCCAGGAGTTACCTCGCTCTCCGCATGTTTTGCCCAGTTAAGTTTACCCTTAGCTGAGCGCAGTGAAAAAATTGCAGTGCTGCCTGCTGCCTATGGCTTAAAAGAACTTAAAGAGCTAGCCAAAGTTTTTGATGCAGTAATCTTGATGAAGGTGTCGCGGAACTTTGATAAAATCGTTGACACATTGGAAAAATTGGGATTAAAAGGAAACGCAATCTTCGTGAGCAGGTGCGGAAGCAAAAATTTCTTTTTTTCTGATATGGATTCCATGGTCGGAAAGGAAATCGATTACCTATCCATGATAATAATAAAGAGGAAAAAATGATTTATATAATTGGAGCCGGTCCAGGCGACCCAGATTTATTGACAACCAAGGCAAAAAAAGCAATCGAGGAATCTGACATTGTAATTTACACAGGCTCTTTGATAAATCCAGAAATTTTAAAGCATGCAAAGAAGGAAGCGAAGCTATACAATTCTGCGGGAATGACTCTTAAGGAAATTTTAAAAATCATTCTCGAAGCAGCTAAAGAGAAGAAAATTGTCGCCCGCCTGCACAGCGGAGACCCGAGCATTTATGGCGCAGCGCAGGAGGAGATTGAGTTTTTTGAGAGAAAAAAACTCAGATACGAAATTATTCCGGGCGTGAGCTCTTTTCTAGCAGCGGCTGCATCGCTAAAAAAAGAGTACACAATTCCAGAAATTTCTCAGACCCTGATAATAACACGCATGGAAGGAAGGACAAAGGTACCTGAAAAATTGCGAGAGCTTGCAAAGCATCGATGCTCAATTTGCATTTTTCTAAGTACGCATATGATTGACAAAGTTGTTAAGGAGCTGCTAAATGGCTATTCTGATGAAACTCCGGTTGCAATTGTTTACAGGGCTTCATGGAAGGATGAAAAAATAATTCGAGGAAAATTGAAGAGCATTGCTGCAAAGGTAAAAAAAGAAAAAATTGATAAAACTGCCTTGATACTTGTTGGAGATTTTTTAAGAGCGAGAGGAAAGAAGTCAAAGCTGTATAACGAGAAATTCAAGCACAGTTTTAGGAAGGCGAAATGAAAATCGCAATACTTGCAGTAGCTGAGCAGGGAGAAAAATTAGGAAAAAAAATTTCGAGTGCGCTGGGAGAGCACGAGACGAATCTCTTTTTAGTGGACAAGTCCTTAGGTAAGTTTGTCGGCAGGATTTTTAAGAAATATGATGCCCTGGTTTTCATAATGGCTCTGGGAATCGTGGTGAGGGTAATTTCAAAATATATTAAAAGCAAGAAAACTGACCCAGCAGTTGTTGCGCTCGATGAAAAAGGAAATTTTGCGATAAGCGTGGTTTCGGGGCACTCGTTCAGAATGAACGTGCAAGGAGCGAATGATTTGGCGAGGCTAATAGCGCAGCGCACAGGAGCAATTCCAGTGGTAACAAATGCTTCTGGAATAGAAAAAAATCTTTATGTCGGAATAGGTGCCAGAAAAAAAATAGATAAGGAAAGCGTTATTGCTGCAATAGCCCATGCCTTCGAAAAGGCGGGGCTAAATCTAAAAAATATAAAGACCATTGCAACTGTGAATTCCAAGGCGAAGGAGAGGGGCATCCTGGAGGCAGCGAAAGAGCTGGGCGTACCTCTGCTCAGCATAGAAAAAAGCAGAATAAAAGAAGTTGAAAGTAATTTTGAGCGCTCTGATTACGTAAGAGAAAAAATAGGCGTTGGCTGCGTTGCAGAGCCGTGCGCAGTGCTTGCGTGCAAAGCAAGTAAGCTGACTCAGAAAAAAATAAAATTTAAAGGAGTTACCGTAGCAATCGCCTCGGCACAAGACAGCATTCATACCGACGGGCGAGAAAAGCTTGCTGGCGAAGTGCCGACAAATGCTGAGGAAGGAAAGATTTTCCTCATAGGCATAGGTCCGGGAAGCAAAGAACACATGACTCCAAGAGCTATCGAGGCGATAAAAAGTGCAGATGTTGTCGTGGGTTACGAAACCTATCTCAAGCTTGTGGAAGATTTTCTCGCAGGCAAGGAAGTTATCTCAGGTGGAATGACCCGGGAAGTGGAGAGGGCAAGGGCTGCGGTACAAAAAGTACAGGAGGGAAAAAAAGTTGCCCTCGTTAGTGGTGGCGACCCGGGCATTTATGCAATGGCTAGCGTTGTTTTTGAATTTTTAAAGGAGAAAAACATAGAAGTCGATATAGAGATTGTTCCGGGTATAACCGCGGCAAATGCTGCGGCTGCACTTCTGGGTTCTCCTCTCGGGCACGACTTCGCTGTTATAAGTCTGAGCGATTTGCTGACTCCCTGGGAGGCTATTGAAAGAAGGTTAACCAAAGCTGCTCAGGCTGACTTTGTTATTGTGCTTTACAATCCAAAAAGCAAAGGCAGGGAACGGCAGATTGAGAAGGCGGTTAAGATTTTAAAAAAGTACAGGAAAGCAAGCACGCCCGTGGGAATCGTTAAAAGCGCAATGAGAGAAGGCGAGAGCGTTGTCGTTACTACTCTAAATAAAATGCTTGATTGCGAAATGGACATGCTCACTACGATTATAGTTGGCAGCTCAGAGACGTTTGTTTTTAACAATAAAATGATAACTCCTCGGGGCTACAAGTCAAAGGGGCGGGTGAAATGATTTGGGTACTTTCAGGAACTAAGGATGGCGTGGAGATAATCAGGCTCCTTAAAAAAGAGGGCTTCAAAGTTTTTGCGAGCGCAGCGACTGAATATGGCGCAGCTTTATCAAAAAAAGCAGGTGCAGACTATGCAATTGCAAAGGTGCTGGACTGCAAGGGAATGGCCGACTTTATAAAAAAAAATAAGATTAGTGCCGTCGTGGATGCAACGCATCCATTTGCGATAGAAGCGAACAAAAATGCTATGAAGGCATGCAAAAGCGCAAAAGTGAAGTATCTTCGCTATGAGAGAAAGGCAGCAAAAATTCCAGGGAGTTCATTAATTTGGTACGCAAAAAATTTCAAAGAGGCAGGAGAAAAAGCGGCGCAGCTTGGGAATGTGATTTTTTACACAGCCGGAAGCAAGAATCTCGATAAATTTTTGAAGGCTGTCAAGGGAAAAAAAATAATTGCTCGAGTGCTACCAGATGTGAAAGCGATTCAGAAATGCTTGAACCTTGGATTAAAGCCGAGCGAGGTAATCGCCGGTGAAGGTCCTTTCAGCGAAGCGTTCAACAAGGCAATGCTCAGGGAGTATAAAGCAGACGTATTAGTTACAAAGGAAAGCGGCACAGCCGGCGGAGTGGAAGCAAAGGTAAATGCAGCATTGGCTTTAAATATACCTGCGGTTGTAGTAGAAAGACCAAAAATAGAATACAGCGCCGTAGTAAGTAAGTACACAGACGTTGTGAAGCGGCTCAGACGCGAGGGAATTAAAAAATGAAGCTAAAAGTCAGGGAAGAAGTTCTAAATCTGAAGAAGGCGATTCACGGCGGCGATGTTTGGAACTTTTCAGACGTGAAAATAGATTTCAGTTCGAATGTCAATCCTCTTGGTCCATCAGAAAAAGCGATGAAGGCGGTTAAAAATTCTTTATGGAAATGTGCACACTACCCTGATTCAAACACCAGGGAATTAAAAAAAGCTCTGTCCGAGTATTTGGGCGTAAGCACAGAGAACATAATCGTTGGAAACGGCTCTACTGAGATGATAAAAAATTTTTGCGAAGCTTTCATAAATAAAGGCGATGAAATATTAATTCCGCAGCCGACTTATTCTGACTACGAGGTTTATGCAAGGCTTTACGGCGCAAAAATAGCGTTTGTCCCTGACAAAAAAACAATCAGCACCATCAACAGCAAAACAAGGGCAATTTTTCTGTGCAATCCAAACAACCCGACAGGCAGAGCGGTAGAAAAGCTTGAAGAAATAATAGAAAAAGCACAGAACTATAGTGCTCTCGTTTTTCTGGACGAGGCTTACACAGAGTTCACAGACCAAGAAAGCTTTTGCAGCCGCATCGAAGATTTTGAAAATTTATTTGTGCTCCGCTCCCTCACGAAATTTTTTGCGCTTCCCGGGCTGCGCATGGGCTATGGCATTGCAAACAAAGAAATTATAGAATGCCTGGAAAAGCTGAGGCTGCCCTGGAATTTAAATACTCTGGCGCAGGTTGCAGCAATTGAATCAATAGAAGATGGGAAGTACATAAGAGAGTCAAAGAAATTCATGAAAAAAGAGAGGGACTTTCTATACAAGGAACTTTCAAAAATTCAAAATCTGAAAGTGTTTCCCTCTGAAGCAAATTTCTTTTTAATTGATTTGAGAAAAGCAGGAATTAAAGCTTCGACCGCAAAGAAAAAGCTGATAGAGAAGGGAATGCTGATCAGAGACTGCAGTTTTTTTAGAGGATTAAATGAATATTTCATTCGAGTGTGCGTAAGAAATAGAGAAGAAAATGTGGGGTTGGTTAGAGAATTAAAGAGCATCGTGGGAGAATAAAATGCAAAAAGAATGTAAATATTACCCGTGCCACTTCGAGAGGCAGGACTGCACCTTCTGCTACTGCCCGTTTTACCCCTGCATTGACGAGGCGAAGGGTAAATTTGTGATAGGCAGGAGAAGCGGTAAGAAAGTCTGGAGCTGCAAAAGTTGCGACTGGATACACAGACATGAAATTGCGAAGGCTGTTGGAGATGAGCTGACTAAGTTAAGGTTAAGACTTGGTGGGAAAGATGGCTAAAACTCTAATGATTCAGGGGACGACTTCGTTTGCGGGAAAGTCTTTTTTGGCAATGTCGTTCTGCAAAATTTTCGCTGACAGAGGCTACAAAGTTGCACCCTTCAAGGCGCAGAACACCTCGCTCAACTCTTTCGTAACCAAGGACGGAAAAGAAATTGCGAGGGCGCAGGCTTTACAAGCGCTTGCTGCGGGCGTAGAACCGACTGTGGAGATGAATCCCATACTCATAAAGCCGAAGGGGGAAAGCAAGTCGCAGCTCGTTGTAAACGGAAAGCCTCTCAGGGATATCGAGGCAAGAAAGTATTACAGAGAATTCGTGCTAACGCAGGGGATGCAAGTAATAAAAAAAGCGTTCGAAAAACTTGAGAAAAAATACGAGCTCATAATTATCGAGGGCGCTGGCAGCCCTGCGGAGATAAATCTCTACAAGCAGGACATAGCAAATATGCGGGTTGCAGAGGTAGCGAATGCGCCCGTGATTCTCGCAGCAGACATAGAGCGGGGAGGCGTTTTCGCAAGCATTTACGGCACCATAAATCTGCTGAAGGAAGAGCACAGGAAAAAAGTGAAGGGCATAGTTATAAACAAGTTCAGGGGCGATGAGGAAATTCTGAAGCCGGGTGTTGAGATGATTCAAGACCTTACTGGAAAGCCTGTCCTTGGAGTGATTCCTTTCATTAAGGATTTGCAGCTTCCTGACGAGGATTCTGTTTCGCTGGCGGTGCAGCGGCCGAGACGGCCAGGCAACTTAGATATTGCAGTTATAAGATTCCCAAGAATCTCCAACTTCACAGATTTCGACCCTCTCGTTTACGAAGGATTTAATGTCAGGTATGTTGAGAGAGCAGAGGAGTTAGGGCAGCCAGATGCAGTAGTTTTGCCAGGAACAAAAAATACAATTGAGGATTTGAGCTGGCTTAAGGAGAGGGGCTTTGAAGAGAAAATCAAAGCACTTCAAGTACCTGTCATCGGAATATGCGGCGGATATCAAATGCTGGGCAGGCGAATAATCGACAGCGGTATTGAAAGTGAGAGAGGAGTTTTCAAAGGCCTGGGCTTGCTTGATGCGGAGACGAGATTTGAAAAATTTAAAAAGAAAACTGAGCAGGTAGAAGGAAAGATAATCGCATCTCATGGAATTTTTAGCGGCGCAAAGGGCACAAAAATTTCAGGCTACGAGATACATATGGGCAGAACTAAACTCGGCAGGAAAGCAAAGCCGATATTTAATATTAAAGGGAAAAAAGAAGGAGCTGTTGATAATTCTGGACTGGTTTTCGGAACTTATCTTCATGCCTTGTTTGATTCTCCGAGCTTTAGAAAATCCTTCATCAGATTTATTCAATTCCGAAGCAATAAGTTGCTGAGGAAGAGAGGCATGACAAATTATGTCGATGTGCGAGAGGCATGGACGAGGAGCATCGAAAGAGTAGCGCAAGTGGTGCAGAGCAGCCTGGACATGCAAGCAATAATTAAAATAATCGAGGCGCAAGATGACTGAGCTCATCCTTATTTTAATCTCCGCAATTTTAATAGATAGAATTCTTGGAGAGCCTCCAGAAAAAATTCACCCCACAGTATGGATTGGCAAATTTACAGACGCTCTTAAAAAAATCAACTCAAGCTCTCTGGTCTACGGAGCTTTTGTTTTTATTTTCATAACTTGCGTATCGGCAGGCACAGCATTTTTTGCATTGAAATTTTTGGAAAATTTCTGGCTGAAGATTATTCTGGGTGCAGCGATACTAAAAACCTCCTTCAGCTGGAGAGCACTCGAGGAGCACGCTTTGCGGGTTGTGCAATTTAACTTAGAAAATGCGAGAAAAGCTCTCTCAAGAATTGTTGGGCGGGATACCTCAGATTTAGATGAGAAGCAGGTAATTTCTGCAACCGTAGAATCAGTCGCAGAGAGCAGCGTCGATGGTATAATCTCTCCATTGTTTTACTATTCTCTATTCGGGGCATTTTTCGGTATAGAAGCAGGAGCTGCTGCTGCTATGTTTTTCAGGGCAGCAAATACTCTGGATTCGATGATTGGATATAGGAAATACACTGGCTTCGGATTTTTTTCTGCTAAGACAGATGACGTTTTGAATTTCATTCCCGCCAGAGCAGCTTCTCTTTTAATCATATTCTCTGCATTTATTTTAAGAGAGAACTGGAAAAACGCGATTAGAATCTTCTTCCGAGATAGGAAAAAAACTCCCGGCCAGAACTCTGGCTGCCCGATGGCGGCTATGTCAGGAGCGCTGGAAGTGCAGCTCGAGAAGGTCGGCTACTACAAGCTCGGAGATGCGGCGCAGGAATTGAAAGCAGAGCATGTGCGGAGAGCTCTGCGAATTGTCGGCGCTACTACCGTCTCATTTATATCTTTAGCGATTGCATTTTTTATTTATGATTGAGATACTCAGGCAGAAGGGCATCAAAAAAGAAGATTTGGTCGCTGCAGCTCTAGAGCTTCACGTACCTCACCCAGGAGTCGAGGGCAAGCGAAAGGCAAGGCAGATTCTTGAAAAAACTTTTGACAGTGTTTTTTCAGACCCAAACATAAATGCTTTAATCTTGGCAGGTTTTCATTTGGAAGAACTGGCTATTCAGGATTCGCTGCCAGGCATGAAAAACGAGGATTTCAAGAAAGACCCTGTCTTTCTTGTAGCAGACGAAATTTTGGGAATGGCGATTGCGGAATATATCGCAGGCACCAGAGCGAGATTCGAGTATGTCCGCTTCGATATCGCAAAGCCCGGCATACTAAAAAAACTTGGACCTTTCGTGGACGACGTTATTTGCGGAGTAATCGCCGGAGTTTCTTCGAAAATGTACACCGAGGCAGGTGAAAAAAATTATTAAAGGTTTCAAAAGTGCGATAGGTTTTCTCACAGTAGTGCCAGTTGCATCCAATTCGATAAACGAAACCGCAAGGCACATGTATCTTTTTCCGATAGTTGGTGCTCTAATAGCTTTAATAGCAGCATTCGTAGGCTACCTTGCGGCGCTTATATTTCCAAATAGCATCGCAGTTGCAATCGCTTTGCTTGCCCTGCTGCTTCTGACAGGTTTGCACCACCTCGATGGCTTGCTGGACTTTGGCGACGCTCTCATGTTTAGGGGAAGCGCTGAGAACCGAATAGAAGTAATGCACGATAAAAATACCGGAGCAGGAGGCTTCGGCATTGGATTTTTTGTTTTGCTCCTCGCCTATGCAGCCCTGGCAGAAGCTGAAAGCATTTTCTCTGCTCTGGTCGTTGCAGAGGCAAGCGCAAAATTTTCCATGATAATTGGAGCCTACTTAGGCAGAGCGTCGCACGAGGGAGCCGGGAGCGCATTTGTTAAGGCGATGGGCAAAAATCACAGGGCGTTCTTGCTGTCTTTCCTAATATACTGTTCAATCCTCCTGCCGTTTGCAGCGGGCGCAACAGTAGCTCTTATTACAACCTACGCAGCATCGGTGGCAGTTTTATACGTCTCAAACAAACTGCTCGGCGGTGTATCTGGCGACGTATTCGGGGCGATGAACGAATTAACAAGAACGCTTGTTCTGCTGGTGCTGGTGGTATGAAACTCAACGCTTTGGTGATGGCAGGCGGCAAAGGAAGCAGATTAAAAGTAAAAGAAGAGAAGCCGCTGTTAATCTTCAACGGAAAATATCTAATCGAGCATGTCCTCGAAGCTCTGAAAAATTCACAGTACATAGATAAAATTTTTGTTGCAACGAGCAAAAATACGCAAAAAACTGAGCAGGAAATGAGGAAGAAGGCAATTGCTGTGATAAGCGCTCCTGGAAAAGGCTATGTTCGGGACATGCTGTTTGCCCTGAAAAAGCTGAAGCTCGGAAAAACTCTCGTAATCTCGTCAGACCTCCCGCTGCTGCATTCGAAGGATATAGACCAGGTTGCCGAGGAATACTTCAAGCAAAAAAAAGCCTCGCTTGCAGTTTTTGTACCAGAAGAAATATTCAGAAAATACAAGCTCGTACCGAGCATCGTAATTAACGGCTGCGTCCCTGCAGGAGTTAACATTGTGGATGGCAAAAATTTAAACAAAGGTGAGGCAAAATTAATATCCGAAAAGTTCCAATTAGCTTTAAATATAAATACTCTGAAAGATTTAAAAACTGCGAAAGGTATAATTATGACGAATAAGAAAGGGGATAACCATGCCCGTAAGTGAAGAATTGCTTGAGATACTCGCCTGTCCGATGTGCAAGAAAGATGTCGAGTACAAAAACGAAGAGGATTTTCTAAGCTGCAAGAAGTGCGACATTCGATATTTTGCAGAACGATTTAAGAATCGTTCCACTTGTCCGAAGTGCGGAGAAAAACTGGAGAAGATAAAAGGAGAAGTTCTTGTTTGCGTCGACTGCAAGCGCTGGTATCCGATTATCGAGGACATACCGCACATGCTTCCTGATGAGCTCAGGGAAGACTTAGCATAGGGGTGAAAAATGGCAAAGAAGCTGATTAGAGATATAATGACCAAGGGCGTGATATCTGTACCCGAGGGCACGACGATAAGAGATGCATTGAAAAAGATGGGAGAGAAGAACGTTTCCTCGCTCATCGTCATCCGAGGCGAGGACAGACCTTACGGAATCGTTACGAGAAAGGACATAATTGATGAGATAGTCGTCAGGGACGGAGATATAAACGCTCCAGTTGACAAGATAACCTCCTCTCCGCTCATACTTGCAACGCCGAACCTGAGAATCAAAGACGCTGCGCAGTTGATTGAGAGATTTGGCGTGCGAAGGCTGCCAGTGCTGCAGAAGGGAGAAATCATCGGAATTGTTTCCACCTCAGACATTTTCAAATATCTAATCAGAAGGGTGCAGCGTTAGCTGCTGAAAATTGCGGTAGTCTATCTTCCTTTTCTCCAGCTCCTTCTTCACGTGAGGGAAGAGCATGAGCTCTTCAATCTCGATTTCCTCTGATAATCCAGGACTTATCCTCTCTAATCGCTCCTTCAATTCTTCAATATTTTTAGAAAACATCATGAGGGCCGGGCGGTAGCTCACTCCATACTTCTCCAAATTCTCCAGAGCCTTTAACTGGTAGTCGTAGAACTCGGGCCCGGCATTCGTGAGCAGTGCAAACTCCTCGTTGCTCGCACCCTTAAGCGAAACTCTCACGTAAATATTCTTGTCAATAAACTCCCTGGCATAGCTCTCATCGTACCCTATGAGTACGCCGTTGGTTTCAAGAATGAAGAGAAGTTTACTGTCTATAACATTTATCAGCTCAACTAAATGCTCCCTCCCTATCGTTGGCTCAGCCCCAGAGACCCTGACCTTTGAGAACCTGCCGTGCCTGGCAATCTCTTCGAGCTTACTTGCTACTTCTCTTGGCGAGTAAAATTCCCCATACTTCCAGGGCTTAAGTCTCGGTTCTTTAACCCAGCAGAAAGCGCAGTTGAGGTTGCAGCCAACTGCATCAGCAGTTGCAATGCCGCCGTAAAACCTAGCTGCACGAAAGCGATAGTACTTCCTGAGCAACCCTTCATCGCTACGCTTGGTAACCATCCTTTCTACCGCCTTTGAATAAGCAACCGGATCCAACATGTCTTGCCACTTATCTCTTAATAACCACAATCTCAGCTTCAACCTTCTTCCTGCTGACCTTCAAAATCGCAACCGAAGGCTCTGCGAGCAAGGGCTGGGTTGGCGAGCCCGGATTCACGTATAAGACGCCTCCCTCCTGCTTCACAAAGCCTCGATGCGTGTGCCCGAATATCAGGACATCAAAGCCATTTTTTCTTGCCAGCTCTCTCATCGCTCCACTGCGCAGAAGGGGAATGCCGTTGTGCACAACGCCTATCCTCCAGCCAAGCACTTCCACAGAATTAATTCTAGGTAGCTTTTCTCTGAGCTCTGCCGAATCCATGTTTCCGTGCACAGCTGTCACCGGTGCTATCTTCTCGAGCTCGCCAAGTACTTTTGCGGAAACAAAATCGCCTGCATGAATTATCCTCTCCACGCCTTTGAATATTTCAAATACTTCCTTTGGCAGCTCACTGGCTCTTGAAGGAATGTGCGTGTCAGAGATTACCCAGACAATTACTTGCTCTCCGATAGCCTCTGCATCTCGAACAATTTCAGCCTTCATAGGTCTCGGTTTAGTGGCAAAGGCTGCGATGTAGATGCCGATGAGGAGCAGCGAAATGAAGATTATAATGCCAACTTTATGCAAAATATACTTCCTCCTCCCTGCGCTCTCCAACCGCTAATTCAGAGGTGTCGATATCTATTTCTAAAATTTCCCTGAGTTTGTCCAACAGAGCCTTGGCTGCATTTCTGTCAGGCTCCTCGGGTTCCATGGACGGAGTAGTCCCTCCCAGCAATCCCAGCGATTTTATACCCCTCCTCTTTCCTTCACCCAGCACCAAGCCTGAGAAGCCGATGAATCTGTTGGTTTTTGTCCTTTCAACACCCCGCCCTTCCATTTCTTCTATTATCTCCACGTCGCTGGCAAGGTACTGTATACCACCTTCCGTCACATGAGCTCCGAGCGAGATTACCCTTTTAACTCCAAGCCTTTCATAAACGTCGACCGTTCTTCTTGCTACTTCGTACTGCGACGAGTATGCAGCCTGATAGCCGTCTGTAATCACTAACTCAGGTTTCGAATGCCAGTAGAATCTGATGCAGGGAAGTTCAGCTATGCCGTTAGAGACCTCGCATCCCGCAATCCCAGAATACCCCAGGTAAGAAGGTCCAAAATATTCAACGCAGAAATCCGCACAGTACAGCCTTGCAAAAAGCCTCGGCTTGAGCTTTTCAATCAGGTATTTCACCGCTATCCTGCCAACTGACCTCAAGCCCTGGGCTGCGGCTATTGCTACCGGCTGCATTAGCTTTGGCTCCTCAAGATATTCAATCCAGACTTTTTTCATATTGCCCCTTTAATTCAACTTATCAGCATTAAAATTTTATGCTTGGGTAAATTGAAATATTAAAACAGGCAGAATTAAAAAGATGATATCTCTATTTGAGAAGTGGCTCGTGCAGTCAAGGTTTTATAGAGTATGGTGGAGGAGGTATGCTGCCCGCATCTTTCTAGAGTTCAGCGATATAGAGAGCTGCTCCCGGAACAGAGTGGCTGGAGATAGGTACAGGACAGGGGCTGGGTGCAATCTGGCTCGCAGAACACATTGAGAATATTCATGTCGTAGGAATAGACATAGAAGAGGAAATGGTAGAAAAGGCTGAGAAAAATGTAGCGAAAGCAGGACTTGAGAAGAGGATAACGATAAGGCAGGGAAATGCTACCAATCTGCCTTTCGAGGATAAATCCTTTCATGCTGCTATCGCCTTGCTGGTGCTGCACCACATACTAGGGTATGAGAGAGCAATAAAAGAAGTTTATCGAGTTCTCAAAGATAGAGGAATGTTCGTAGTACTGGAATTCGGATGGAACAAAAGTGCAGTTTTCAGGATAGGGTCTCTTTTCTTTCCTCCTGCACACTGGATAAGCAAGGAAGAATTGCTCGCCAGCCTGAAAGAAAATGGATTTAAAATCGAGAGAAGCCGAGACCACGGCTTTGGGTTAGCATCGATTATTGCTCTGAAGCAGCAGCTTCATGAACTCCTCGCCTTCAATTAACCCCAGAGAACCTTCTCTAGCAGAAGCTTCGTCAAATTTTTTCACGTCATCGCTCTTGTCCATCGGCGAGTATATCGCAAACGGCACGGGCTCTTTGGTATGCGTCATTACTTTTATCGGCGTGAAATGGTCCGGCAGCACAGCGATTTTATACTCGCCTTCCAGACCATTGAGCAGCTTTCCGACCAACCGTCTGTCAAAATCTTCGATTGTTTTTATTTTCATCTCCACATCGCCCGCATGCGAAGCTTCGTCTATTGATTCAACGTGCACGTAAACATAGTCTTTTTTCTCAAGCGCTTTCAGCGCATACTTAGCTTTACCTTCGTAATTCGTATCGTAGTAGCCAGTAGCGCCGGGAACGTTTATCACTTCCATGCCCGCATATACGCCAATCCCTTTCAGCAGGTCGACCGCGGATATAACGGCACCGCTTACGCCGTACTTTTTTTTCAGCGGTTCCATTTTCGGTCTTTTTCCCTGACCCCACAGCCAAATCATGTTCGCAGGATTTTTCCCAGCTTCAATTCTCTTCAGATTTACTTCATGCTCTGCAAGTGCTTTCTTCGAATCCAGTATCATTTGATTGAGCTTTTTTACAGTTGTGTCGCTCTTCGGTTTTATTAGGTATCGTGGGATTTTCCTTCCCAGTGCATCGTGGGGCGGGGTACAGTGGAGCTCCACTGTACTGTTTCTCAAAACAAACAAGTGGCGGTAGCTGATGCCAGGATAGAATTCGCCAACGCCTGCAAAAGCTGTTCCTACTTCTTTTATCAGCTTTCTCGCCTCCTCAGTGGTGATATGGTCAGCACAATAGTCCTTAATCCTCTCCCCTTCGTCAGTAATTAAATTGCACCTGAATGCTAGGTCATTTTTTCCCAGCTCAACGCCTATACTCGCAGCTTCCAGTGGACCCCTTCCCGTGTAATACTTTCTGGGGTCATAGCCCAAAATTGAAAGATTCGCAATATCGCTTCCAGCCTCCATTCCTTTAGGTATGGTCATGAGCAGCCCGCATCTCCCTTTTGCAGCGATTTCGTCCATGTTCGGCTTGTGCGCAACCTGAAGCGGAGTCTTGCCTTGCAGCTCTTCCAGCGGGCAATCTGCCATTCCATCTCCGACTATAACGAGGTACTTCATAACCTAACTTCTTGCATTCCTCCAGATGCTTATCAAGTCGCTCAGAATTGCGCTGTTCGTTTCTATCGCTCCAGCTCCTTTACCGACAATGGTTATATCGCCTGCGATGTCTGCTCGCAGCAACGCAACGTTAAGTATGCCTTCCACGTTAAGTGGATGATTCACCGGCACTAAACGGGGCGCTACCTCCAAGTTGCCGTTCTTTACCTCGCCAATCAGCTTTATCACATATCCGTCTTCCTTTGCAAGCTTTATCGCTTCGGGGGTTATCTTTCGTATGCCCTGGATTTTTACATCTTTGTAAGTAGCGTCTATTCCCATTATCGCATTTGCAAGAATCACAAGCTTGCTCGCAGTATCCACGCCGTCTATGTCATAGGAGGGGTCTGCCTCTGCTATTCCTAATTCCTGCACTTCTCTAAGCACGATATCAAAGGAGCTCTCTTCTTTCGTCATCCTGCTCAGGATGTAATTCGTGGTGCCGTTTAGTATTCCCTCGATCGCATATATCTCATCGCCAGAGAGCATTTCATTCGCAAGATTTATAATCGGCATTGCGCCTCCGACAGAAGCCTCGAACCGAAACATGACGTTGTTCTTTTTGGAAGTCTCTTTCAGCTTTTTGAATTTTAGCGCAAGCGGGCCTTTGTTAGAAGTTACGACATGCTTTTTATTTTTCATCGCAGCAAGCATGTGCGATAACCCCGGCTCGCCGGTCTCGATGCTAGAAGGAGTCGCCTCTATAACTACATCTGCATCAATTGCTTCGATAGCCTCTAATCCGCTGAGCTTCTTTGCCCCTGGATAGTTTATTATCTTCCTTGTTTTCTGCATCACGCTCAGCGCCCTGCGCAGGTCTATTCCGTTTTTGTCCACAGCAGTGCCGGTTATGTCTGAGATTGAAACTACCTTTACGTCCAGGCCATGCCTCTTCTTCAGATAGCCCGCTTTCCCGAGCAGCACCCTTGCAAAGCCCTGGCCGATGTTGCCAAAGCCTATTAGCTGAATTTTCATTTTATGTCCCCGAATGCGTTAATTGATTTAATAATAATGAACTTCTTCTCAGATGCTATTTTCTCCAGGCGTGCCATGACCTTCTTAGCTGCATCTGGACCGGAAACTTCGATATCCATTCTTGCAGAAGACTCTTTCTCAGGATGCGGCATCGCAAGTGCTAAATCCGCAACCATCGCTCCTTTTATTTCGTTAATTCTGTCAATCGTATCCCTTGCATCAGTGTCAACGATGTGTCCAATCAGTATGACCTTTATATTTTCTTTTTTCCTGACTTCACCGACCTTCGATACCCAGATGTCTCTCTCCTCAAGCTCTCTTAAAATTTTATCCAGCTTTTGCGGGTCGACTTCAATAGTAACGTGAACCGGAACTCTTCCGCCCGTCAGCTCTTCCCGCAGGTGGACTATGCTTATTATGTTGCCGCCGTACTGCGAAATCGGCTCCAGAGCTCTTACTAGTTGCCCTGGCACGTCCTTTAGCACCACATCGAGGCTTATTTTCATAGTTATCACGATTTAAGTTCGGTATATTTATTCCTTGCTGTCAATCCCTCCACATCATCTGCAGGCTAATCTTAAAATGAGGCACGAATTTTTTTCTTTCAATTGCGCTGCCGGTGATTTTTATTTCCTCCAGCGGAGGTGCATTCAAATAGTGCAGATAGCCAATTTCTTTCGGGTCGAAGCCCATCAGATGCGCACTGTAAACATCGCACTCCAGCGGCTCTCCCGCTATTGCTACATTCCACTCAAAAGTCCCGCCGGCTATCGGTCCGTTGCCCTCCATTCCTACATAGCCGTCGATTACTCCGAGCTTCGGCTTGACGTATTTTACAAGGGCTGCAATATTTTTGTGAATTACCTTAGCCCCTTTGATGTATTTCTCTTCCTTTACTTCTGTCGAGGAGTAAAGTCTTCTCAAAATTTTAACCCTTGAAAATACTTTTCCAAAAGCCGCAGCATAGCCGTGCACCAGCGGGCGGTCTTCTGGATGAACAAAGCCGAGCACGTTCTTCAGCGTGAGCGTAACTACAGCATGGTCGTGCGTCTTCGGCAGAGTTAGAGAAATCACGTCGTAGCTTGCATAATTTGAGACTCTAACTTTTTTTGGTTTCTTCTCAATATCCAAAAATTCAATTTCCTCCCATCCCCTGCTTTCGTTCAAATCAATTAATTCTACTCCATAATCCCTTGCGAGCTTTTTGTAACCCAGCGAAGAGTAGAGTTCTCTTGTATCTACTGCACTGCCTTCCGCTATTATATCCACGTCCAGCGAATCGAGCACAGCTCTCAGAGCCTCTGGATGAGTTGCTGCGGAGCCGCCTGCCACGAGGTTAGGTTTAAGCAGAGTTCTCCCTCTAGAGCGCCATTGCACCTGCTGCAAAACTGCCCTGAGATTTTCATATCTTCCAAGTGCTTTGCTGGTAAAAATCATAAATATGCAACACCGAAGGAGCTGAATTCTCCTTTATATTCTTCCCATTTAACTTCGACGTTTGTAACTCTTGCATATGGAGGACCTTCATGGCACCACCTTAACATCTCTTCAACCTTTTCTTTCTCGCCCTCGAAAACAGCCTCCACTCGACCGTCTCGTAAGTTGCGAACCCAGCCTTTTATTCCAAGCTCAAAAGCTTTCTCTTCTGTACTTGACCTGAAGAATACTCCATGAACTCTTCCGGAGATGTAGACGTGAGCTCTAACATGCATGCTCGAAAATTTATATCCTCACCTTAATAAAATTAAAGTCATGCTAAACTATCTGATTAAAGAATCGCCCTTATATGAGAAATTATCTAACGAGAAAGTCAGGTGCGGCGTCTGCGAGAGAAGATGCGTTATTAGGCTCGGAAAAAAAAGCTTCTGCAAGACCAAGATGAATATCGAGGGCAAACTCTACACTCTGGTTTATGGCGATATA